>Ga0172362_10001063_pt1 | contig 23248 bp, 25 predicted proteins | sample LakKivs1_kivu2a2_FD_114534 | JGI IMG/M metagenome (GOLD analysis project Ga0172362, IMG submission 114534) | Sediment microbial communities from Lake Kivu, Rwanda - Sediment s1_kivu2a2 | ecosystem: Environmental > Aquatic > Freshwater > Lake > Sediment | place: Rwanda: Western Province, Lake... | reverse complement strand
TCTGCATTTTTCCTAACGGTTGCAAACTGTTGACTTTGAAACCACTTCATATCTACGCTTCTAGCTTGAATACCCTGTTCTAAAACAGCCCATGTATTCTTATCAGGTATTTGATATTTGGCACTCGCAAATTCCTTGAGCGTACCCCGACCAAAGGAAGAAGCTAAACCCGCACTAAAAGTACGTGTCATACTTTGCATGACAGTCATACTCATATATAAGCCTTGAATAGCAAAGGCAAGTGCAGTCATTTTTTGTACTACTTTACCGGTACTAGAGTCTAACCCAACAAAACTCTGTACTAGGCTAGATACGCCAACGGTTCCTAACATGCTACCGCCGATACTGCCGATTTTACCGACTGGTCCACCAGAGGAAAACTTATTCATGTGGTTAAGGTTACTAAGTCCAATACGGCTTACCGCCTGCTTATTAAAGACGAACTCGCCAGGAGTAAGCAGGGCAGGAACAGTATCAGTACCAACGGAGCCACCAGCAGCAAATTGAGCATTGCCACCAGCAGCCGCAATCTTAGGTGCTACGAACTTATCAAATTTCTTTTTGTCTGTATAACCAGCTAAAGTATCACTATCAACATTTAAACCTTTCAGGTAAGCAGAACGCTGTTTTTTGTTCATGCTCGACCATTTAGTAATGCCCTCGCCTGCACCTGCCATCTTAAGCTCTTGAGAAATCTGATTGATAATCTTACCTTCAATATTTTTTCTATCGAGTGCCTTAGTAGCTTTAGCATCAACATATTGCAAGCCACCAATACGAGGAAATAGAGAAGAAGCTCCACCCATACCACCTATATAGTCAAAATAACGCTGTGGGTCCAATGGCTTGAGTCGATTATGTGTGCGGAGAATTTCTAGTGAGTTATCCCATATCAAACCAGTAATAGCCTTATATTGTAAATTCTTCCTTAGTGTGTTCCATGCAGACTTTTTAATTGGTGGTCCTTGTAATTGTGCTACTACAGAATCTACAGTGCGGAATAGACGCTGAGAAATAACACTATTGACTTTCTTAGAGGTTTTCTCATTTATACTATCAATAACTATATTATAATTCTTAGAAGCAAAAGGAATCTGTTGTCGTAAATCTTTCTCAAAAGCAGTTCTCTTAATGTGTGCGTTAGCATTTTCTTTACCAAGATTATATAGTGATGCAACACCAACATCCTTTTCAGCGATTAACCCACCACCAGCATATCTATTCATCCTGCTTAATTGTTCATGCCCAATGGATTGTGCAGCAGACTTACGCAAAACGAACTCACCCGGCTCTAACATAGCAGGGACAGTATCACCGCTGCCAGAACCCGGAACTTGACCACCGCGAGCGAACTTTAATCCTCTGCTAAAACCAGGGACGAAGGACGCAAGAGAACTTACACCCTTAACTACAGCTAAAGATGCAAGCATAGGAATTACAGGTTGAAGGGCACGAAGTACCTGAGCAAGAGCAGTAGCAAAAGCCATAGCTGAATCAGCCATCATCTTAAATCCCTTGCTATCTACAATCTCACGACCTAACTTGAGCCACTCTTCCTTTACTTTAACAATCTTAGTAGCTAGAGCGTCTTGAGCAATAGCCGCTTCCTGAGCCAAGGCGTTTTGGCCGGTCTGTGCTACCATCAAAGCCTTCTGCATGGTGGCCGTTTCCTGCAAAGCAGGTATAACTTTAGAAACCTGACGATAACCACCTAATTGTTCTACAACCTGACTATAACGTATATCACGGGTATCCAAACTCTTGAGAGCTACACCCATGCGACGAATAGCCTCATAAGCACCAACAAACTTACCGTTGGCATCCTGTAACTCAATACCCAACTGACGCATGTACTCGATAGTGCGTGGACGTTCAATACGAGTTAGAATAGTACGCAAGCCGGTAGCGATAGAATCGGCAGACTCACGGGTGGTAGAACGAATAGCCGTAAACAAAGCCATCAATTCTTCTACGTTGCCGCCAGCGGCCTTGAACGCACCACCGGTATGCTGAATAGCAGTAACAATATCTCTGGACTCAACAGCGAAGCTACGTGATACGTTAGTCATTTCACTAAAGACCTGACTCAAATCGGATGCCTGCAATTTGAATTGCTGCATAACAGCGATAGCACCGTCAGTGGTGGTCTTGATATCATCAAACTGAGAACCTAGTTGAGTTTGTGCTAGAGACTCAAGAGCGGTCTTAACTTGTTTAGCTGTATAACCAGCAGATGCTAATACTACAGACATTTCAGATAGGGACTTAGATGCTACACCCATACCAGTAGCCAATCTGGAAACCTCAGACGAAATACTACCAAGGGTTTCTTTAGTCTGTAAAGTAACCTGTTGCAAACGGCTCATCTGCTTGTCATAATCAATAGCAGCAGCAACCGTTTGCTTCATACCGGTAATAGCACCAACTAAGAAACCGGCTGGAATACTGAAAGCGGCGAAACGTCTAACAGCCAAGGCTGAAACACGACCAAATTCTTCCATGCCCCGAGCGGCTTGGTGGGCGGCGTTGGCGGTATTCTTCAAGTTGACATGCATGTTGCCACCGCCACCGCCACCCATAGCCATACGGCGTAGAGCAGCAGCGGCATTAGTCGCGTTAGCTGTAACTGTAGCCAAATTAGTAGACACTTGGTTAAGTTGCGTATTTACAGCGGTGAGAACGGTATCACGACCCAGTGAGATATTTACATTAGCAGATATACTGTTAAGAGAAGATTGAATCCTACGAACAACGTGTTGGATGTTGTTTGGACCCTGAATCTGTAACTGAGCAATTAGATTAAATGGTGCCGCCATAGTCTCACCTTATAAAAAAAGGCTATACTGCCGCCATGAATGTGAGGTACACACGCACTGACCGCAATATAGCCTATCCGCTTACTTATCTTATTCTGTCTTCGGTGCTGGTTCCTCAACAATGGGGTTGCCGTCGTCATCTAAGAATGGCTTTTCTTCTACTAAATAGTTACCATCCTTATCAACTGGCTTACCATCCCTATCAACAAAGTCGCCACTACCATCAATGTAACGACCATCTTTATTGATAAGTCTGCCCTCTTCGTCAACAAGTTGTCCGTCCTTATTGACTAGGCGTAATTCATCATCAACGAACTTAAACCTACGGAGGAACTTATTTTCTGGTAGGTTATTCTCATAGTTCTTATCTAACTTGAACATCATTTGACCTAGCGTTTCAGCACCCTTATACGCTTCAGTATCACCAGCATGTTCAAGGTAATCATCTACAGATTTGTAGTATAATTCTCCACTATCATTATACACCAAAGATAACGCTACAAGAGCATTAAAGCGGGCGTTTTCAGCCTGTCCCTCAACAGTGCTAATATCTAGGGAGTTACGGGTAGCTAACAACTCGCGAAACTTAGCACGTAGCTCACGCATCTGTAATGCTAACCTTTTACCATCGGACAGCTTCATACCGCCGCCGTTCAACTTCAACTCTAGCTCGGATAGCTGCTTAACTAGGTCGGTTTGCTGTTGGGTCTTCTTGTCGTCCCACAAGCCCTGAGAACGCATGTGCGACTCAACACTGGCACGCAATAAACCACCGGCCTGTAGAGCCGCAGCGAAAGTCTGATTATAATACACCTGTGCCTTGCGGCCTTCCCCGGGTCCAGGCTTCTTAATACACAGGGTTACTTCCTTACCATCTGTCTTGGTTACGGTAAAAACTTCTTTGTTCTTGTCTTGACTCATGTTATTATTCCTCTACTTGTCTAACGGGTAAATTCATGTGGTATCTGTTCCACTTAATTACGTGATTTGCAATTTCAGTTTGTGTGGCACGCACTTGACTGTTGCCATTGTTGAGAACCTTAGTGCGAATCTGTATCCAGATTTCACGCAACTTCTTTTCCTCAGAGGTTAGCTCGGACTCGTCCTTGCCGTGCCCCCATAAGAAACCATAGCCCTCTTCAAAAGCAGCAAGGGCACCGATAAAAGCTGTTCTAATTTTCGTAGATACTAGCTTATCTAATCTCTGGCGTGAAAGCTCAAGATACCTTTGTTCCTTCGCCTCCTTAGCCCTGCTGACTAACGCCTTCATTTGATTATCTGATAGCGAAGTTTTAGTAGTATTTTCCATATTATATCTCCTAACGATTTCTCACCCTGTCAGCAAATGCCTGAGTAGCTTGCATGAGAATCTCCTGCTTACTACTTGGCAAGTCCTGTTCTTCTATCTTACCATAGGTCTTAACTAATTGAGTACGTTGACGTTTCATCAGTTGAGAATCAATATCATTCATAGCCTCAATACGTCTGGCATCCTCGTTAGTCTCAGCAGGGATGAATACCTCTTGTGCGTTCGGCTGAATATTCCTGGCATCATTGTTTCCCTGCTTTTCTGCCTCTTGCTTCTTGTGTTGGACGATTAACCATCCATCAAGCAAGTCATCGTCATCTAACACAACTTTGACGGGGGGCGACGCAGCTTCGTTTACGTTATCATATAAGCGAGTCCACCCTAATAGGCTACGCTGTTCATCGCTCAGTGCGACACCGGATACGCCGAAAACGCTTGTACTACCTTTGGAGGCGTGCCATATTCCACGCCATAGGTCCATTTTACTGATTTGCCTTATCTCGTGGTCGCTCGGACGATTGGCAACATATTGTTCACATAATGCCTTAATGAAGTAATCATCTATATCTGTAATTAGATTACCCTCTGAATCTATAACGTTTCTACTTAACAAAAATTGTAGTTGATAAACCATAGCCAAACCAGAGCATGTATTGATATCATAGGCGTGCTTCTTCTTAAAGAGTTCGCCTGCTCTTAGTCGTAGTTTCAACAATAGTTGTCTAAACTTTTCTACCTGGGCACTCTTAAAAGCGGCATAGTGGTTAAACATTTCCTCTTTAAGCGTGTCCATTCTCTTACCAGCCGTGCTTAGTTCTGATTCTTCATCCAAAGACCAGAAACCCTTTTGAATCATGTATTCTTGCATCTGTGCGTCAGTTAACACACCATAGAATTCAGATTCATACAATATATCTGAATATATCTGTTGAGCAGCTAGCCTATGTTCGGGTGATGGGCTTTTGATGTATACTATATTATCGCATACTCTACAACTAACCCTGCCCGACATTATTTGGTACAGTAGTAGCTCTTGATTCATTGCGGCGACCTATCTCTCTACGTAACTGCGTATTTTCCTCCATAGCCTGAGCTAATGCACGCTCTAACTCGTTCACCTTACGCTGATACTCTTGAGCTACAGCATGGAATTGTTCTTCCATCATGGCGACACGCTTACGTGATTCAAGATACAGATTGCCTACAATGCCTGCTATATCGGCATAATTCCAAGATTTCTCACGCGGCAACTGCTCGGGGTCTACGAGGGGGACTGGTATTTGTGTAGACGTAGAACTAGCATTTTTGTCCATTGTTATTCTCCTAAGTAAGTCCTAATAAAAAAAGGATAGAGAGAGGTGGTTTGCCCCACGGCTCTCTATCCTATTATACACCAAAATTATGGACGTAGACTATTGACGACGTCTTTCGGGTGAGAAACTGTGAACTCGTTAAAGTTGGAGTAAGTGTAAGTTACTTCAACGTTACCACGACCAGTATCACCACCTGTCATACCAACACTACGTAGCTTGTTCATGCTACCACAGTCAATGATTAGACCTTCGCACAAAGCCAAACGAATTGGATAAGCATTTAGGTTGTACTTAATACCACAACCATTGGCAGGAATATTAGAACCGGTCATCTTGTAGATACCTTCTTCACTGGCAGAAACCATATCACCAGAAGTGGTGATAACAGTGATTTCATTAACAACCTCAACAGGCCAGTTAACATAACGGTAGTAAGTACCTAGCTTACCAAGCTCATGCAATTGCTCACGACCCAAATCAACGTGGACATTCCAGGTTTGAATGTGAATTGGGAACTGACCACCAGATAGTGGGTTAGTGTAATACTGACCGGAAGTATATACGTGACCGGCAGTAGCTGCACCAATCCAGTAGCTTGGAGTATCACCAGTACCAACAACAGCACCAGGAATGTTACCAGGAACTAAGCAGTATGCCTTAGCACCAGCAGCAACAGCGGAAACTGGGTCCATCAAAATATCTTGACGACGTGCTACACCACCAGAGCCAGAGCTAGCTAGTGGAAGTACACCACCATCAGGCCAAGATGAACCAGTCCAAGGTTCATCCCAAGTACCACCACCATACTGAAACGCGGCATCAAAGTTACCAGTATCACCACCAATGACCCATGCCTTGTTGTTACCTACTAAGGTAATGCTTTCGGTAATATTACGCTCAACACCCATTTGATATTTTACGGATGAAACGTAAAGACCGCTCATGTGAACTTCGGCCTGTAGACCTGCATCATCCGGGCCGCTTTCAGCAACGCCAATGTGACCACTAATAGATAATGATTCATCATATATCTGCATACCAATGATACACTGGGTTGGTGCCCTAGCTACTAGAGTAGCACTAACAGGTGAGTCACCATTAGAATCCTTTTGGGTTGCTAGCAAGTAAACTGGGCAGTAACCATCCAAGACCTTTTCAAGGGTAACTTCGATATCTGGAACACCCTCAATGTTGTCATAGATAGCTAATTGACCAAGTTCAAATACTTGCTCAAGTTTAAAAGTTGTCGTAGTACCCGCGCTTTGTAGACCACGAATAGTCTGGAATGCAGGGACGGCAGACCCTACGTTTGGAGCAATACCTGCTCTGCGGCAGGCGTAGAAAACTCTCTTATTAGCCATTTATTTTATCTCCTTGTAATCTATCACTTGGTAGTGATTTCGCTACATAATTATACACCAGACAAAGGAAAACGTTATCGTTTTCAGGTTATATGATTGCTCCAAAGGTAATACGTACAACACCTCTGTATAGCCAACTATTGATAGTTTCCATGCTTTGTGCGGAAGTATTTTCTATTCTTACTTTCACACCAGGAAACTCGTTAATCAAACTGGGATAATACATAGGTGAAGCAACCGGACTACCATTGTAGTCTAATGTCATAGGATATCTTGCATCGGACTTCATCTTCGCTATATCTGGCAACCAAATTGATTTATCAATCTGACCAGTTAGAATATCAACTAACTGGTCCCTTTCAATATCACTTTCTGCTACTATATAAAATAGCATATCCTGGTTGACATTTTGCGTCAAACTACCCAACTCGTATGGCTGAGAACTACGACGCTGTACTAACTCTATACCTACTGCTGGCATTTGTCTACGAGCCTGAGCCAAGACATTAAATGCACCGGTAGCAGTTAGAAAATCACTACGTTGGATATTAAATGATTTATACAACAGTTGTGTGAACCAAGGTTCCTTGCTTTTTACAAAGCTAACCGCTCTATAACAATAGTCAGTAGTTACTATACTACTCAGATTGATGGCTTGATTGAATACTATTCTACCAAGTGGAAAATTGATAAGGTGTTGGTATGTACTAGTCGTGCTAGCGGTTGGATAAAATGTATCGTTAACACTCACACCACTAGCGACGGAAGGAGCAGTACCGCTATAAGTCACACCCTTTTCCCAAACCCAATCTGAACGTATAGCTTCCCATACTTGACCATCGGTATAGTTGGGGTCTTGAACCGGACGTAGCCGGGCCATGTGACCGCCATATATTCCACTTACGTCTGTCCTACGTACATTTTGATATCCACCAATATCTAATAGACTCCATTTACACCATTCAATAATACCCTGTAATAGGCACTGATTATACTGTTCACTATGCCAGTCTTGGGATAGTGGAGAGGATAAACGAAAGTTTGGTTGAAATAATGTAGTAGGCATTACAATTTACTCCTCAGCTTAGATTCAAGCTGATAACGCAGTTCCGGTAAGGCAGAAGCCACCGCTCTAGTCACAAAGTTGTTATCTACTGTACCAGAAAATTCCGGTGGTACTCGCCATCCCTCATCGCTAGGTAACATGATATCATGTCCAGTCCTAGAATGTTGTGCTCGATTAGGGTCGTATACAGCCTTGTGAGTAGCAATGATAATGTTATCACCCTGTAATAGCAACCATGACAACCAGGGAATTGTAGCGCCTTTTGCTGCAGTGTAACTAGCAGCGTTTGACCCTAATACATCACTATAGTCGGAAGGGATTGCTGTAAGAATAATATCCCCAATAATCTTACTACCAACTATCGTCGCTGGGTATAGTTTAACATCCACACCCTTAAGCCATACATTGATGATTGACTGAACCTTGCCAGAATCTTCCAAGCCAAGCTCGGTCTTGAGGACGCCACTCATTAGGGATTCATACTCTGGCTGATTCATAATGGCTTCCTGCAAAATGCACTGAGTCATTTGCCGAATTTCACTACGCATAGTATCAGTCATTAGTCTCCTGTTAACTTCGTCCCTACATCTCTCTAGTATAGCTCTGGTGATTTCCGCACCCGTGGTGATAAGTCGCAACTCCAACTTAATATCAGCCACTTCCAGTTCTCCTCATATATTGTATGAAGTAACGATTCTTACGCATACCATGAGGTCTACCTTCACCCTCACGCACACATTCATATACCTTCGTGCCCTTCAGGTCTGACTGCAAAAGCACGACATTTGCTCGCTCTAACTTAGGTAAGTCTCTGAAATAACCAATACACATAGCAACGCCATCTGGGTTAGCTATCTTAATACCAATATTAACCCATGAACGACGCTCCCAGTATACACGCATACGGATAACTTCGCTCACCGGCTCCTGTAATCTTCCTACTCCATTGCAGCGTGGACAAAGAGAATTAGCAGGGAAAGACTGTGGGCCACCTACTTTGTAAATGTTAGATGACCTATTGCTACCTAAGTCGAAAATACAGTTATCACACTGAGTCCATTTGTCAGGATAGACCAGTGTGCAGTTTTGACCGAGTGGACCATCTATATAACTATCTGAAACCCACTCTTGTATATCATATATCTTGGTAGGGATTAGTTGGTCAAAAGCAACAGTTCCACCACCCCACGGATAAACTCCGCTCATTTATTAACCCAATACCTTCAATGGTAAACCAGTACCACTTGGACCTACGGAAGTATATAGATATGGATAAGCACAGATACGAGTACCGCTCGCCCACGTCTTTGTTAATGCACCGCTGGCGGGAATGTTACCATAACCAGTAGGCATGATAAAGTGGCTAGCACCAGAAGCGGCGACCTCTGTTTGTGCTACACCAATGGCCTTTTTACCACCGGGCAGCAATAGAACAGCGTTACCTTCTGGCTGACGCCTATTTGAATTGATTAGTTTTACAAAAGTATAATTAGCCATGTTGACCTCCCATTACCCTGAAAAGAATGTACCTGTATCATCACGATTTGCACCAGTATTCGACGCACTAACATTACCAGAGTAAAGTGATAAGAGGGCATTGTACGGACCAAGAATAGCCTCACCAAGAGAACCGTCACCAACTTCGTAATGAATCTTGGCGTCTTCGTACTCTTTGGCTCTAGTCGCAGCAGCTACTTTCAGGTTTTCGGCTATACCTTTAGTATCAATATGAGAAGGACCATCCCTTTGAGATATTGCCATTCTAGCAGCATTACGATACTCGCCTTCTGCTAGAAATACTGTTGCTTTCAAACATACTAGACCAAGAAAGTCATGGTCCATCATAATCACTGGGTCAGGAGAGATACTGATTGCAGTAATATCAATAACGTAGTTATACCTAAAATCCAATTCTCTAACAGTCATAACACCAGCTACACAAATCAAAGATTGTAAGCTAGCGTCTGAGTATTGAGTAGGAGTAGTGGTATCACCTATCATTTGACGTATAATTACAGGCATTACATCTTGCCATGTAGCCATAGTACCCTCCTGTTAATAAAAAATGGGTGACAGCGAACAGCGGGTTCGCCGCCGCTATCACCCATTACATGATTTATCAGGCAATGACTGCTTCAAAATTAGAAGGAGCCAAGGAGGATTCTACGGTTGTCCAAGACACCAAAGCCATGCTCGCCCCAAGCGTAAACGCCTGCACGACGCTGACGGTGCATGTTGTCGTCCTCGAAAACTTGGACTTCAACACGAACTGGCATAACAAAGCTGTCACGGTTACGTAGGTCAAGACCAACGATGACTTCTTCATCGTCGTTAGGACCAACTACACCAGACAAGTCAGAGGTGAAGAACGTCTGGTATTCCTGACCAACACCCAACTCGTCAATATCGTGTAGGTTAACGCTGAAGATACGGTTGATTACGCCATCTTCTGCGGTAAAGATTTCACGACGGGTAAACTCGTCAAGCTGGTCCAAGCCCCAGTCACGGATATCTTCCAATGCTTCTGGGCTGAAATACAAATCGGTCAACTTACCACGGTTAATACTGGTAGAGTTACCACCACCGTTACGACGCATGATGGTCTTCATCAAGCTGACGATACGCTTTGTGAACTGACCAGCAGCGGCCAAAGCGTCATAAACTATGATGTTACGGTCAACACCAGCGGCTAGCAAGGTGTGCCAAGCGTCGTCGTTTGTCTTCTTAACGAAAGACGCCTCAAGAACCTGCATAGCACGGGCAACGATATCCCAACGTGCATCACGGGCATACTTGAGCAACCAGTCAATAGAACTACCTACTTCGTAGGTTGGAACCATAACGTAGTCGCCTTCAACGTTACGCTCAGGAATACGACCGTGGTTAGGAATCGTATAAGCAGCGTAATCCTTCTCAGTACCAGGGGCGATGAAGTCAAGTGGGAACTCAGGTGCGGCACCTGGGGCCATCTTGATTGTTTCAAAGATACCGCCGGTAATATCACCAAACAAGATACCCTTACGTAGAGGCATCTCAAGAGCAACCGCTAATTGGTGCATAGCTCTTAATGATTCCTCACGATTTGTTGTGGAACCACTCTGGACTAGCAATGCAGTCATCTCAGGGGTTGGAGCTACAATCTCTTTAGCCATATTTCATATCTCCTATTTCTTAATTGTTAATCGCTAATGCTAGGTTAGTGGTTATTGTGGCAACTTAATGTAGACCTTGCAGAAGCCATCGCTATCTACAGAGGACTCGAAACGACCAACCTTCTCAGCGTCATCGCTGGAATCAGTGGTCAAATAACCACTATTACCAAGATAAGCACCGCTACCAAGACCAACAGCACTAGATACTGCTGGGTCTACCCAGTCGGTTGTAACCCAACCTTCACGTAGCAACGTAACCTTAGAGCCAACTTGCATCTGGTCACGGTGCCAGTTCATGTGTTGCTTTGTCAAGTCCAAGCTAACCACATCGTTTAGCAATAGACCGACTGGATAACGACCGCTAGAGCCAGAAGCAGCGTACTCAACCTGAGATTCCCACTGGTCAAGAGCAGCACCGGAGCCGCCGGAAATGCCAGCACCAGTGCAAGCTACTACAACACCGCCACGCTCTGCAACAGAGTTCATAAAGAATTCGATTGAGGTAATTGCCTCGAATCTGTCACCTTTTAGAGCCATATTTCTAATCTCCTAATGTTCTTAAAAGTTATTTACTTCTTAGCCGCAATTTCACGACCGGAAGTAAGTGTTTGGTCAAAGTAACTAGCTAAAGCCGTGATTACTTCCGCGTTCTTGTCACCGTCGCCAACACCCATCGCTGGGTCGGGGTCGGTCTTGGCACCATTGAGGTCGGCACCAGCGGCAGCAGCTTCACCCTTTGGGTCAGCATTTTCATCAGTCTTTGCACCACGGTCCTTACCACCCTTGCCCTTATCGGGGTCGGCTGGGTCACTCTTGGACTTCTTAGCAAGGACTAGTTCAGCTTGCATAGTAACTACTTCAGCGAAAGTCTCGTCAGAAGCGTTAGCAAACTTGGCAACGATAGCTTCGGCAGCAGCCTTATCAACACCCTTATCTACCAAAGTAGAAATACGGTTAGTCTTTTGAGCCTCTGCCTTCATACCGCTAAGCTCAGTTTGTAGAGCGTCACGTTCCTTTGTCAAAGTCTCGATGGTAGCAGTAGCAGCATTTTGGGCAGCTACGGCGTCATCCTTGGCCTTAACAGCGGCGTTGTAAGAAGCGGTCAACTCTTCGACCTTCTTGTTCTGTGCGGCAATTGCGGAGTTTAGAGTAGTAATCTCCGTATCTTTACCGGCGATTGTTGCCTTAACTTGCTGCTCGCCCAATTCCTCAATCTTGCGGTTGGCAGCAGCTAGTTGGTCTTGTAATAGCTTTACATCATCAGCCATAGAATTCTCTCCTATGTTTATCTGTTCATCTTTATGGTTAGCCAATGATGCAAAGACACCAGCAAATTGACTCGCATCATTGATAATTACACTTTCAGGGTTTGCTGGATTCTTTACCAAACCTTTACCACTAAAGGTAATGTTTCGTAGTACCCTGCCTACTTTACAGCCGTTATATTCACCAGTGCCTTCATAAATACGCAAATGCTTAGTTAAGAAAGCAGTAGCTTCATTACGTCGAATGACTTGTTGTTCACCGGATGCTGTCGTCAGACCATAATCGAAGTCATTAAACAGACACTCCATTGACACAAACCATTCACCACGCTTAATACCATCAACCAGTTCTGCTGCCGCCTCTTGTAAATCCTTATCTCTACTATTGATATGCTTGTAAACTACAGCACTAGTTAAAATATGGAATTTACCGGGTAGGTCATCTACAACAGTAGTATCTGGGATTATTTCGTACTTGTCGTCTACTACTACGCTACCGGTGATATGTCCAATAATCTTACTTGGTACATGACCACAATTAAATGGTTTATCTTCTGGTGTATAGCGTGCCGCCCAAGTATCTTGAATGGCGAAAATATCGTCGTTCTTATTCCAACCGGTAGTAGCTAAAATTGCATAGATAGGATAGAGGTCAAAGTCCGTCTTCTTACCTAATGATAACTCTATGCTCTGCTGTTGGATTGCAATGGCTTGCTTAATTGCTTGTTGACCATCTTCAAAGACTAATATAACAGGACTGATGTAGGCTAAACTACAATTGGAAGCAATCGCTTGCTCCAATCCAGCGTCCCTCTCAGCTTTGAATACAGGAATGGGACTCTTAGCCATCAACTTCCCTTTCACTTAAATATACACCACAGCTTTACAATTTCCCAAGTTTTGTACTCATAAAAGCTGCGATATCTGTTTGAGCTTTGTCTTCAACAGTTATGCCAACGAAGTTAGGCATACTCTTATTATACACCGCCTTACCAGATTTTGTTACTTTTTCCGCATCAGCACTTCCCATAGCATAGTAAGACGTTTCTTTTCTAACGTCATCGCTCAATTGTTCTGTTACACTGACAGAACAATCAATTCCGTATGGATTCCCATTAGAATCCCTATACTGATATGCAGAGGCACTCTTAGCATTTTCAACACTGGTGCCGTCAATGGTAACACTCAAAGTCTTAGCTTCTGTGTCAACTGTTATCACTACTTTCGCCATAAAACATCTCCTCATTTGTGTTAATCAAAGCGTACACAGACGCTTGTATAGTTCTAACTTCATCTACAGTTGGCTCACGCTTATTGTTGACAGCCACCTGGGTATATAACGAATCATACAACTGCTGACATCCTTCTGGTAGTCTTGCACCACTATGTAGAATGTCATTTACAACTTCGGCAGTGACCTCAGCAAATGGCTCAAGATTACACAATACCGAGAATTTGATTTGCTCTACTTGCTTCGCCTGCTCATCCGTAAGTGCCCTACCAGAAGATTTGCCATAATGAGTAAGCAGGGCAGGAGTCAGAATGTCGGCAATCTTGCTTTGGGCTATCTCTTTAGTCCAAAGCATGTTTGTTAAGAAAGCCGCACTAACATCTAAATCTTCACCGGTTGCACCAATAGGTTTAACTGCCTTTGGTTTACGGATGCCAGAATCCTTAGAATTAAGTGGGCGACCTGGGGAGCCACGCATCTTGGTAGCCGCTGGCTTGCCAGGAATACCAGTAGCAGTACCACGCATCTTAGCAATGTTTTCGGCACTCTTCAACTTCAACTCGAAGGGGCTTTCCTGGTCGTGGAAGTCCATAGGTATATCTATACCAGCTTGTTGTGGAGAGAGTAAACCACCTTGTAATGCAGTCTTGACCAATTCAAATAACTGCTGTGGTTGATGATATGGGCTTGCCTTCGGATTCATTTGACCAGCCTCACGGGAACGCTTCTCTTTGCGGAGCTTAACATCTTCAAAGTCAGGGTCTTCACCGAAACGTTCAACTAGAGTATCAACAGATATAACGTCGCGGTCTGCCAACTGGATTAACAATGCCTTTTCAGATGCCTCATCTGCTAATACCATACGGTCAAACTCTACACGGGCGGGACGCTGGAAACCCATAGCTTGTTGAACTAAAGCGATTTCACCTTCCCAAAACTCGCGGAGTGCCATACGTCCATACTCAAGACGCTGAACTAATGTCTTTAGACTTATGTAATTGTTTGTAAAACCACCACCAGCAGCACTTCCGGTAAGAGTGGGTGGGATGCCAAGACCAGAGTAAATTGCCTCAAGAACTGGCTCATATTTGGCTTTTCCTAAGAATTGATGTACGTTAGTTTTGTATTCTTCTACGTTAAGTTCTGGACCCCAAATAAGGTCGAACGCACCACCACCAGGGTTACTCAAAAGAATACTAGCAAGACGCTGAATAGCACCAGCGGTAGGAATGATACCTTTCTCTAAGTCACCTAACTTCCATAGGCGTACTTGGGTGATAGCACCATCAAGAGCGGCTAAGTCAGCCAGCTTCATCTTCTCTAATAGGATAACATCCTTGAGAACAGCGTAGATAAGTGGGTCAGCCCATGTTTGCCAGTCGTCACGCTTATAACTAAAGCTACGAACCTTACGGGGGTCAAGAGCGACTTCGGAATCACCACGCTCAATTGCTGCACGTAACTCACTTGGTATCATTTCCAAGAGCTTCTTTTCTATGGAATTACGTGGACCCATTACCATTGTGCGGAGCTTACCACTAATCTTTAGAGCATAGTAGGTCTTACCTACAAACTGTGAAAGCTCGCCACCAACATCCACTAGAGAGAGTGGATTCAAGAAGTTATAACGAAGTGGAATGTTCTTCTTCTTTGTGCGAAGACCACCAGGAATCTTATTTTCATCTGGCTCTAGTGGAGTATCCATATCTGGCACACTAGTTATGTTTAGAGGTAAGAATGTCTCCAAACCTTCGGCGGCACTCGCACGCATTTCTTCTTCATCATAAACACTAATCTTACCCATTGTTCTCTTAACTACAGCGACACCCTCACGATAGAAAAGATTGGCGAAACGCTCAGAGGTACGCTGTCCACGAACCTTCTTAAACCAACCGCGATAGAACTTGTTGATTCTAGGATTAGGATGGGTAACTCTAATACCTTGGCAACAGAAGTCGCCCATTAAGTCAATGGTATTACGAATCAAACCTACTGTTCGGTATACTATCCTACAAGTACGGATAATATCCATCGGTCTTTTAGGTAGAGCTTCTGATGGTCTGAAATACTCATACTGTTGGCGATTAAACTGGTCACGTACAGATATATTAGTGTCAAAGCCTTCAAACGTAGTACGGGCACCCATAGTAAAACCTTGATACTCCTGCAAGGCTTTACCACTTTCTACTAAGGCACTATTATTCACTTCCTTACCTGAACCTATAAGCATATAGGCTCCCTCTTGGAAGCTGATAGCAGGACGAGAAGTAGGCAAATTGGAAGGCGTAACTACTTTTCTATCACCCATAATTTAATCCCAATGTAATCACAATAAAGAGGGTTCACGCTTAATTATACACCAAAAGTTACGCACCCCTGAAAATACCCACTCCATAGTCGAGGGTATTCATTTGACTTACGATATGGTCTGGACCATAGTACATCCTGCCATCATTCTTACCACCATGTATTGTCTCACCAACGTAACCACCAACAAATAAGTGGGGCGGGCGTTCTGGACTATGCACAATGGTTCTGGCTATCATATTGGCAATGAGCAGGGAAGTGTAACGGTCTTTGCGAAGACGACCCTTCTTGTTACCGGGTAGTTTCACTTCGGGCGTATCCCACTTATCTCTACCATTAGGAGTCTGGCTATGTTGAATAGTTGCCAATTCGTCTTTCAACTCTTCTAGTTCCATAACACAATCTTCTAACGTATCATATTCTCTTCCAGTGAGTTTATCTACGTTAATGGCTTCACTAATAGTAATGGCATCGAAATACGGGAAAAGCGTAATTTTGCCCTCAAAGTCTTTTCTCAAGCCGTGATTGGCGTCGGCAGTAAATTTAGCATTGGCAAACTGTACCATGTACAGGATATGTTGTCCTGCTTCACCATCCGTGGGTTTTTCCTTCTCTTCCCACCAGAATATATCATCATCGCCACGCTTAATGTAAGGCCATAATGGATGCTCACCAGCGTTGATAAACTCCTTTTCATGTAGAGCTTCCATGACAGCAATACCACCACCCTGAGTATCCATACCAATACACTCAGTCGGAAATACCCTCATTAGGTCACGAATTTTACGGGCACAGTATGTATAGAATGAACGCTCGGTTGCCTTTCCCTGCTGTTTTGTGCGTTCGCGTAGCTTCTGTCTATTGATAGACCAACAGTATACAATCTTACGGTGGTCCTCACATGCCTCTATAATAGTGATGGCAAAGTTGTCCTTTTCAGAAGCCGGGTCTATACCATATATGTAACGCTTAGCTGGTACACCCCTGATAGTAGCTGAGAAACGCACTGGACCAGATGGTAACATAATCGGCTCTTTGGTCACACACGACTCTATCAAGCTACGCTTAAAGAAGCCGTCGCTGTCGCGGGCAAAACATGCACCGTATTCCATATTATAAATGGAGCGGTGTACGGTAGCCCTAGCTTGGTGGACTTGGCTTTCATCCATAAAGCCTTTCGGCAACTTGTGTACTGGTACACGGTATACTGAGAACTGGCTCCAATCGAAACCTTCGGGAACGTCACCCTTAAATACTTCCTCTAGCTTGTGCTTATCACCTTTGGATTCGATGATATCCTTATAACGCTTCCAGTATTCATAGAAGTGATTGAAGTGATAATAAGCTGTACCTGACACAATTGTTTGGTTGCCAGTGCCTAGCTCTTTCTCTACATCCTCAGCCTCAGCTAACATACCTAATGATTTCAGTACCTCGATACGTGACATATCCATGACACGCTCATCTGGACTAGCACTTACAGAAGAGAAACCTTTAATAACGACTTCAAAAATTTCCTGCGGGATACTTGCGAACTCGTCAGCGATTGTATAGTTTGCACGCAAACCACGAATCTTACTTCCATCGCCAAGAGGGATAGCAACAATTTCGCTATCACCAATGTAAAAATTACATCTATCTACATCACGTTTTGGTCCTTGGTGTTTGCCTTCACCTACCATGTTACGCAGAATCGGAGAGGCACGCCAGAACTGCTCCATGTATTCAAAGAGTAGTTTAGATTGACGGAAGGCGGCACCAACAACGATAATCTTACTACCTTGCGTAAACAAGGCACGCAACATAGCATAGAGTGATAGTATCCACGTCTTACCACCACCACGGGTAGCAATCAACATAGGGAACTTACGAGTCCATAACTCTTGCAGAATAGCTAATTGGAATGGTAGTAATCTGATATCAAATAGCTCTAAACAGGTAAAGTAGAAATACTTGGGGTCAGACAATATATCTAGTAGCTCCATTGCTGGGTCAGAAAAGATACCCTGGTGGGAGGCGTCCATTAAGATATTATGTAAGTCACCATCATCAAATTCAGACTCTAAACCTAGAGAGGTATTCTCCACCATAGACTCTACCATCTCTGGCGTGAATATCCGTTTGGCTGGCGACGCTAGCCTATCATTCGGGCTTGGCAGCACTAATGTCTTTGACATCTTCTATTATCTCAATTGTTCTCTTGAATATACTTGAGGCGATTTCCTTGCCGCTTCCACCACAAAAGATAAATCTAGTCTTATAGCACATCATAAATTCGATAGTACGCTTCATCATATAAGAGCCTTTGAAGCGTAACTTAGGCCATAGCTTACGAGGTATATCTGACCCAATAGGATAATTCATAATGTCAGCCATTGTGAATTCAAGTAAGAAGAATGGAAAACGAATCTTCTCCATGCGTTCAAGCTCCCGCTCGATACGCTCCTGGTTGATATTCTGTGCCCATTCACCGATACCACCCTTGCGTTCGATGGCTAACATCATCTCATAACCACGCAGGCTATAATCGCCAGTGTGAAGTGTGTCTGTAACCGTCCCAATACAATACTGGGATGGCTTCCATATCCACCCTTCACCCTCATGCTCTCTTGTATCTCTAACAACCGTGTACTTCATTTAAGTCAGCCTTCACCATGAGTTCTACTAATTCTTGGAATGTGACGGAAGGTTCCCAGCCTAGCTTTGCTTTCGCCTTAGCTGGATTTGCTAATAGGAAGTCAACATCTAATGGTCGCTTGCAGTCTTCAGCTACAGTTACATAGTTCTGCCAGTTAGATATACCAATACAACTAAAAGCTGCTTGACAAAACTCGCGTATGCTATGAGTTTCACCAGTACCAATTACATAATCGCCTGGCTTATCTTGTTGTAACATCAAGTGCATTGCTCTTACGTAGTCGGGAGCATATCCCCAGTCCCTATACGCATCTAAGTTACCTAGATTAAGGTTAGGATATGCTGTAAGATATTTCTTACCCTTTTCCTTACCACCTTGTAAATAACGATGAAGACCAGCTACATACTTAGCAATTTTACGTGTAACAAACTTCTCACCACGTCGCGGGCTTTCGTGATTAAATAGAATACCAGCACTGGCATGTATGCCGTAGGCTTCACGGAACATCCTTACTGTATGGTGAGCAGCTAGCTTCGCAATCGCGTATGGAGAATTAGGTGCAAACGGCGTTTCCTCATACTGTAGTTTTACACGTACACAACCATCACAGAAACCTCTCTCGTCATAAGTCTGTAATGGTACTTCGCTATAGTTATTACCAAACATCTCTGAGGTACTAGCCTGATAGAAGCGAGTTCTACTAGTGTCGCCTTCATTCTGGATAACACTTAATACGTTAAGTGGACCTTCGGCGTTAATCCTAAAAGATGCCGTTGGTTGGCTAAAACTCAATCCAACATGGGATTGGGCTGATAGATTATAAACCTCGTCGGGCTTACCACCAGCTTGCTTAAAAATACCTGAAACAGATAGGTAATCTGACACGTCCCCTTCTACCAAAATAAATTGAGGGTGGGGGAGAACGGCTTTCAGGTTAATCGTATTGTCTACACTACAACGACGTGTAACTCCTATCACTCTGTATTTCAAACCCAACAAATACTCTGCTAAGTAAGAACCATCCTGGCCTGTCACGCCGAATATAATCGCTTGCTTATTATCCATCGCTTTGTGCCCCAACTTGTTTGCTCAGCTTACGCTTTGGTGCTGCCGGTGCCGCCACCGTAGGAAGTTCCACAGGAGTTGTATCAACTACTTCCGATGGTGGGTCCATAGCAACTGCTAACTCGATATTTTTACGTGGAATAACTGGCTCCGCTGTTCTATCTGGTGCTGGTCCTGTATTACGTGGGAAAACTCCCCCTACAGAAAAAACAGGTGGGTTATTTACAGTCCTATCAGTCTTATCAGTTCTCATTCTAAAGTCTGTCATGTTAGATTCTCTCTCCGTGGTCATTAAAAAACATAAATTTGCTATGTGGAACGCCTACTGCTACCTACGTTTGTCTGGTTCACTCTTCGGCTGGCCCCGTCTCGGTTTGTACACACTCATTGTTTAACTCTCCCTCTGGACTAAGAAACGGTTTGTCAACCGTTCCATCTTCATACTCTGTTAGTTGACCCCAATCCTGCTTGACTCTTTCAGCAGCAATACGTACCTTCTCCATCATGCGTCCCTTGCGTATGCGATTGCGAACGTCATCAAGCTCGCGTAGGAGGCCAAAGATATTCTGACGTGACTCGGTTAGTTCTTTGAACCGGGCCTTACGGGTAGCTTTTAAGTCGTCTAGCTTCGCATCCTTGCGTTGCTGATAACTGAGGTGGGTTTCGGTTAATGCTTTAAGTGAGCCTCTATAAGAGTTTACTTGCTCCTGCCAGCTTTGCATAGATACCTGGTCGCGTACTTCTGGTGACTTTTCGCGTTCTTTATCTATTAGCTTTTGTACTTGGTTTATGAGTATCTTAGCATTGACAATCTCAGCCGCCGCCCTATTACCATAGATATCTAAGATGATTAAATCCTTAATCATCATCTCGTCAGTTGCCATGATATCGGTGCCAGAAGAGAACTGTTGAACGTAAGCCGCCCACTGGGTTTCAAAGTAGTCCTGTTCGGACGCCATTAGAATTCGCTTGAGTTCTGCCCAGGTAGGCGAAGCGTGTAGTTGTTCTACAGCACCAGACTGAGCATGTAGCTGCTGTCGCTTTGGTAGCTGCGCAATCTTCTTCTTAACTACATCTACTGTACGACGTAACTGTTTCGCCATTTCTTCTGGCGTCATAGTTTCAACATTGTTAGCTATGAAATCTAGCTCTTTGCGATTAAACTGGCCGGTCTTTAAGTCACTACTCATTGCCAAACCTCTCGAAAACTAAGTCTTTGATGAAATCCACTATCTTATCACGACGAGCTTTGCTAATCTTCACACCGGCTAACATCCTACAGTAATCGGCACGCATATTCAGTGGGATATTTTTATCAACATATTCTATCACTTCTTGATTAGCCATTTCCTCAAGGATTACTTCTGAGGTGGGACCGTCATCGCCCGAGCTTTCGCATACTAAATTAGGGTTATAACCTTCCATCAGATTTCGCTTAGTTTGATTACGTAACTTCCACCCCCGCCATTTATCACAATCTTCTCGGCAATCAAACGCTACACACTTATCAAACGTTTGGCGGTAGAACGGACAAGATGAGCAGGGAGGATGCTGGCGTTCAAACTTATCCCGCTTCATATTGATAAATCGGTTTCTAACATGGTTCATTAAGAAGTTCTTGAGTGTCCCCTGCGAGGCATCAAATCGGGGTAAGCACTCTAGGCAGAAGATTCGCCCTTCTTGCTTCATGTCGTCTACTTCATGGAATCCAAATTTGAAAGGGACGGCTAATTTACTAACAACTATATCTATAGTTTGTAAAACTTCCTGCTCAGTATATCCGTTGGGTACAAACATCATTTAATCCTGTGGCTCCCAGTTGATTCTCCCTAATAGCGGCTTGGGCGGCTTCAAGAGTTGGGTCGGGAACTTTTTTCTCTAGCTCTACTTCACGGTTGACTTTTACTGACCCTTCAGTGTATAAGATAGTAGAGACAACTTTTGGGTGGTCGCAATCTTTTGACATAAGTAATCCTTTCATGTAGGTTGTGATAACTAACCCGCTACTAATTATACAGAACACACAACTTTTTTGTCTACTGGGAGATTTGAATGAACAGAGTATGGTCAGAAACGGAAAAGGCGTTCATCGAGAAAAACGCCGGTATGATTACTGATGCCGAAGGTGCCCGTCAACTATCAGCTATCACGGGGCGTCCCATTAGTATCCATGCGTGGAGGAAACAACGCCAGAAGTTAGGTAAGAAGAAGGCCCCGGGTCGTAGCGTATGTAGGTTAGTTGGGCAGAATAAGCAGGGAGAAGTAGTGCCTGACCTAATAGGGCAAGTCCAATACTTTAGCAAGCGGCCACAGGCCGAAGGCAATACCAACTACACAGAACAGGTAGTCGCCCCTACTGCTACTCAAACTGTTACTGTGGAGTCTCAAGCCACGGAGGTAGCAAATGCGGAACCTTATTCAGACTTCTAATGGAATCTTGATGAGGACGGATGTATCGGGCTTACATAGTACATTAAACCTCTTAAACTTCAAGATAACGCAGATAGCGGATAGGAAAGGCTTACCTCCTGCCTTAAAACGGGAGTTGTATAGGCTTGCGAAGCTAGCCAATGATGCAGTCTTCGCGTCGGAAGAGTGGCGTAAGGACCATGAGTTAGAATTGTTGCAAGAGGACGAGCGGCCTGCGGTGCCGCAAACTGATAGTAGTACCTAAAAGTGGTCATATCAATTTGGTGTGTCCGAACTTTTGGAAGAAGGGAAAAGTAGTCATTTCGTTAGAAAATCGTGCTGCCTTCTTCTAAGCCACCCACCCCCCCAGAGGGTGGCATGGTCCCATCCGGCACAAGTCAAAAAAACCCCCTTGCATTCTCGCAAAGGCGTGCTATAATGGTACTATGGTAGTAGTAATTCTTTACACGTAAGGGAAAACAAAGATGATTTTCGTGGATAGGGGGGGTGGTATGGTGGTAGTAATTCTTGAGGTTGAGAAAACCCAGGAAATCATCGTAGACAGCGACGGTAGGGCATGGATTGAATACGGTTTGCATATCGTGGCAATCCGTGTACCAATCGAAGTGGTATGCGATTTACTGTCAGCCTACGCCGAAGCCATCCTAGACGCAGCAGCGTAAACCCTTGTCCTGTAAGGACTTAGGGCAACGCAGGTCCGCCCCCATCGCCGTAAGTGCTTACAGCGTAAGGGTTTACGTCGATTTCGTAAGGTACAAAAAATAAGGGGGTATTTTAGCCCCCAGCACGCTCCCCGATAGGGTTACTTGCGTGAGTATGTACCCTTACCCCTCAGTTTAGCGAGGGCTTTACCGGCATTAGACCCCGCCGGTTGGGTGCCATGAATAAGCAGGGCGAAGTCACCCCCCGCTAGAGCGGCGTGACTGTCATCGTGGTCAATCGTCAAGCCAAGTTCAGTAGCTTCGGCCTCAGAGTAGACCACGCGGGCCTCCCTCAATTGAAGTATGTCAATCAGATTATCATACTTCCCCCCGCGAGAGGCAGTTACCAGTAGGTTGGGTAGAATAACTCCCCGCGAGAGGTCTGCCGATGGAACATCTTGAACCACCCGTTGGAGGTATGGCAGACTTTTCGTGTAGAAGTAGAACAGAATGTCAGGCCGGGCGGCGGCGACCGCGATAATAGCCGACATGTAACCGATGGAGAAGAAATCCCCACCAACATGCAGGCGAACAACACCTGCTTTCGGGGGAATACTTGCGAGAATCAATCGGGCAATTCTCCCCGCATACTTT
>Ga0172362_10001060_pt1 | contig 23310 bp, 21 predicted proteins | sample LakKivs1_kivu2a2_FD_114534 | JGI IMG/M metagenome (GOLD analysis project Ga0172362, IMG submission 114534) | Sediment microbial communities from Lake Kivu, Rwanda - Sediment s1_kivu2a2 | ecosystem: Environmental > Aquatic > Freshwater > Lake > Sediment | place: Rwanda: Western Province, Lake... | reverse complement strand
TAGAGCAGCTTACTTTCTTATAGTCCTCATGCCCTAAAAGACCATAGGCAAGGTTGACCTTCACAAAAGGATCTGTAGCCTTGATGAGCCACTCAAGAGCTACTTTACGTCCTTCAGGACCACCTCTTGCTATGGCTGCAGCAGCTAACCTTCGACACTCTCCACTCTCGTGCACAATCCACTTTGCTAGTTCTTTCTTAGCAAATACAGGATGATACAACATCAGCAACTGACAAGCTGTAATCGCCACACTACTATGAGGATCTTTTGTCAAAACCTCCAATTGCTGTCTCACTTGCGAGAGTAAGTTCTTGTCCACTCCGGTGACATATAGAGCATTTATAGCGCCCATTTTGACTTCTGCCGACGTATCCTGCATGAGCTTGATCAATTCACTTGTATATCCCTTACTATTAGCATACCCAATAATCTCACAAGCAAGATACCGCAATCCTGCCCTCTTACTATGTAGTAACTGCAGCAGCTCTTTTTCTTCTAAGTGGTTATACCAAGTAACAAGCGCCTCCGCTGCAACAGCTCTCTCTTCCAAAGAACATCTTTTACTCACAATCATTTCTTGTAAAACGGAAGCGACTTCTTCACACTGAAACCTTCCTAAAGCCCGAATAATTTCTAACTTAACATACCAAACGCCCTCTTGTGATAGCATACGCTTCAACTCTTCAATAAGCTGCTTATCACCATATTGTGAGGAAAGCTGCACGGCAATCATTCGTATATAGGAATTCGTAGAGTGTAAATAACGCAAGAGTACTTGAACTGCTTTTGCATCTTTTGTTAACGAGGCGCCAATCATAGAAGAAATATTCACAACATACTGAGAAGAGTGTTCTGCTTGATGTAACACAGACCAAGCAATAGCCTCTATCAAGCTCTCATCTTGCTTTAACTCTTCATGAATCTGCGTAATATAGGCCCAGTACTTAAACGCTTCTAACCCCAAGCCTGCCTCTGATAGAGCTCTTACCTTAAGAGCTTGCAGCTCTTTGGACTGGGGAAACTGTGCCAGATAGACCTTTAGCTCTGACAAAGCCGTTCCATAATCTTTAACCAGTAAATGATCTTTAACTCGTTTTTGAGATTGTTCTAGCGAGGAGCTCTTTGCAAGAGATGCAAAAGAAAAACATCCTAGTGAGAGTATAGCTAGTATAGTCGCACGCATACTATCCCAATATCCCGAGTTTACGACCCCCTATCAAATGAAAATGCAAATGGAAAATCGTTTGACCCGCTTCTGCTCCATTATTTGTGATCAGTCGATAATCGGTAAGCTCAAACTCCTTAGCAAGGGCTTGCGCTGCAAGCATCACTTCTTCTAAAAGATACATATCCTCTTTTTTCAGGCATTGCACAGAAGCAATCTCTTTCTTGACAATGATCAGTGCATGTACAGGAGCCACAGGATGAATATCCTGAATAGCAATCACATGCTCATTTTCAAAAAGCACCTCAGCAGGTATCTCTCTTCGAATAATTTTAGCAAATACACTCGACATTCCTTTACCTCCTAAGCACAAGCTTGAGCGCTTCAAAAGCATCTTCTTTTGTTTTCCAAATCGAAATAAACCGTCCCTTATGACAAAAGATAGCCCCTGGGATTTTCGTAACTTTTCTTAACTCTTCCTCTAAAAGGCCAGCCCATTGCCTAGGAAGCAGCTTTCTCACCTTCATCTTACGATCATAAGAAGGGGGTATTCCCCTTAGCTTCCAATGTTGACCCGCTGGCATAATGACAAATAAAGCTGGGTGGTTCTCTCCTTCGAGCTCAAAAAAGTTCTCCATCCAAGGCAAAGCTTCGTCAAAAAAAAGACACTCCTGCCCTTTCTGCATACTCTCTTTGACCTTATCTTGACAGGATTTAATATAGAAAAATCTCTCCTGCAGCCTCTGCAGATGACCAAGAACAAAATCTAAGGCTTGCTCAAACGCACTATTTAATGTTTGCTCATCAGCTCCATGATGATGAGGGACAAAATTGGTAATCACCCCGGAAAAAGAGCAGTGACCCACCTTTTGTGTGGTAACTCCATTGTCTACAGCATCAATCCCTAAAATCAGCGATTTATTCAAATAGTGATAGAGCTCCTCTCTGATAACACCTTCTTCCATAAGGTATTGTAAAATCATACCCGCGCTGCTGAGAGGGCCTTTATACTCTACTTGGTGATGATCAAATCTTTTCTGAGTTCCATCATACACCCCTCCTACATCACAAACAAATTCTAGCGTTGCTAGCCTGGCAAGATCTCTGCTACGCACAATCTTGTCTCTATCAATCAACTGATACAAGAGCAAGAGGGCGCATGCTGTAACCTCATCTGCATGAAAAGTGCCATCATGCGTTCCAAAACTCCTCTCTTCAATAGACGCCACCATGAAAAACTCTCTTCATCCTTCAATACAAAAGAGGTTCAATTTATCTCATCTTCTAAAAAAAACCATCTGAAAAATGTTAATTTACTCATATTCAACAAAATTTTATAAGCAAATTGATGGGCGCTAAAGGAAGTTATCTATGTCTCATATAAGCTATTTCTCCGAGCATTATGACTTAGTATCGCCTGATGGTAAAATCATTACACTTACAAAGATTAATGCTACAACTTTAATTGCTCAGGTTTTTTTCGAAAAGATTTCTCCTTCGTTTGTGGGATTCGACCTTGACACTTCTTTGCTTGTTTTCAATCTAAAAAGCACCATTGCCCAGCTTGGGGTTGAAGCCAAACTACAAAAAATCGATATGAATAAAACGCTGAAAGCCGCAGAAGCTTTGGTAGAGCTTATCGCCGTCGATCCTTTAGGAGAAGAGTTTCTTCCTCTTCTTTGCCAAGAGGCCTATATCGGCAAGCTCTTTGCTTGTGATGATAGAAGAAGAGTGCGCAACCCTGACTATTTTTCTCGGCTTTTTGGAAGGGTAGATCGCTTTGGTAAACCTCTCATCTGCCTTGGAGGACAACTAGGTAGCCAAAACCTCACCTTAGAAAAACTCCAAGATAAAACCGTAGCCTTTCTCTCTCTAAAAGCGGGTCGATGCCGTTACCTAGACACCATTCACGGCTTTCTTCCTACCATTGCACGCTCTTTATGTTTTCGACACCTGGGCATACGTGAATATCTCAAGCTGCATCAACATCAAGCTATCAACCAAGAAAGAAGAGTCTCTAAAGGCTCTCTACTTTTGGTACACACAGAACCCCTACACATACGCACTGTCTTTGCTAAAGTCGCAGAAGAGCTACTTCCACCTGGATATCGACATACAAGCGCTTGTATCTTGCAACCCGACACACAAGCTTCCGGCAATATCTATGAATTCTATGGAGATAGCTCTGAACATATCCATGATATTCCCTTGGAATTTTATACACTCGATCCCTACAGAGAACATGTTTCTTTCCAAGATAGGGATCAGCTTCGTAATGTGCTTAGCGAACCACAAACGCTCTTTGACGCTTTTAAAACAGCCCCTCCTAACAAGGAGATTAAATGCGCTACCTTTGTTGTCAAAAGCCAACAACTCCATAATCTAAAGCCTTCTGATTGGATCTGCCAAGAAACACCTCTTGGACATTTTCCTGGGATCTTTCATGCAGAACGTCAAGCTAAAATGGTACAAGAATATGTAGAAAAACAAGCTATATATCCCTACCTTAGAGCCATGATGGATGGTAATATCACCTCACAGGGCGTTTTACTATCTCGCTATTTCCCCTCTCCTGTCATGAAACGGTTTTTACTCAGCGATACTGTATGCCAATTTATCAAGAGAATTTACTTCGAAGAACCTTCGAAAAGACATGGGGAATATTTCACACAAGAAGACCGCACTCTGCTACTGGATCTGGCAAAGTTCGGCATACCTGTATTTTGGGTAGACAAAAGATCCAACAACGTCTTGCAGTTCATCACAAGAGAAGATAAAGAAGCTGGTATGTTTGTCCCTCCTTCTCAGGCAGATATGTTTTATCGCTCAACGGCGATTGGTGTCTATGGCTCCCATCTTATCCCTGGGGGATATGAAAAAGAAATTTATACGCTTTTCCAAGGGCTGCTGACTCTTAAACAAGAAGTCAATCACCCTCTTCTCAACCCTGATAAACCTCTTATCTTAGTGACAGGAGGAGGTCCTGGCGCCATGGAAATGGCTAATCAAATCGCCAAAGAACTTGGCATCCTCTCTTGCGCTAACATTGTCGATTTCAGACGTCAAAGTGTAAAAGAAGCTTTGGCAGAGCAAGAGCAGAACCCTTATGTAGAAGCAAAGATGACCTACAAAACCGAGCGTCTTGTAGAAAGGCAAGCAGAGTTTTTTCTCAATCTCCCCATTTTTGTCATAGGGGGCATCGGCACAGATTTTGAATTCGCTCTAGAGGAAGTGCGAAGAAAAGTAGAGGTTATAGAACCCACTCCCATTTTGCTGTTTGGAACCCCAGAATATTGGAGAGCAAAAGTCTCTTCCCGCTTCTCTATGAACCAAGCCACAGGAGTTATCAAAGGCTCTGAATGGGTTAGCAACTGTTTTTATTGCATACAAACAGCTGAGCAAGGCTTAAAAGTCTACCGCGACTTTTTTACAGGGGTGCTACCTATTGGTCCAGAAGGTCCTACCTACCCTGATGGGTTTAAGATCGTGACCTAACTCTTTAGAATCCGTAAGAAAAACCCACACCTCCATAAGAGAGGCGATCTTTAAAAAACTGTCCTTCTGAATATCCATTAAAGTATTGTACGTAGATACGAACTTTTCTACCTACACCTTGCAATTTGCTCCACTCATATCCCAAAAGAGAGTTCACATCAAATTGCCAATGATTTACCTGCCAGTTACGCACAAAAATCGCTAAAAATGGCGTTCCATAGATTCTGTGATAGAAGCTAGAGTGTCCAAACATACGAAACTCTCCTCCCCATTCAAAGTAAAAGTTCTTCATGGGGTAAGTGTCGTCACTATGAAGAATCCACCCAGGTCCAAAATAGACTCTAATTCCCTCTGTAATCTGGTATGAGGAAAATACATCAATAGCTTCCATGCTGGGATTTTTTCTGGGATATCCAGGATGGTTTACCAAAAACTCATCTCCCAAATGTGAGGAAATATGATAAATGCGAAACCTAAAAGACCATCTATCGATCGCATAAGAGATAGGAATGCCTACCAAATAATCGGTTGTTACAAGCTCAGAAATCTCATGATTGGGGTTATTATAAGCTCCCATTTTGAAATCAGACCAAATACCTGCTTGAATATCGATTTGCACATCTCCTTTACCAGACAGCACATTTGTCCATCTAAAAATAGGAAAGGAATCTCCCAAAGAGACCGCAATAACATATTTACCCATGATCCCTTCCAAGGGGCCACCATAGCGAAATGTTGCTGAATAGGTAGGCTCTCGAGGGTCTGCTATCATCGGCTGATAAAGCACGGTCGATTGTGGAAACCACACCCCACTCACTTGCTTTCTCACAAGATGATGTTCTTTTTCTTCTGCTTGCTTGTCTGTCATATGGTTACCCTTATTTACAGACTTTACCTCAGGTAAATTCTCTACAAAGGTAACAATACTGTTTGTAAAAAGGGCATTATCTGGAAGGTTATACAAAGTGACACTGCGATCTTTTACATACACAACAATCTGAAATTCATAGTAATGCACATCAAGCAGCGCTTGTATATATCCTTCTAAATAAGAATCGGTAGAGTCATCAAAACGATCCACGGATACAGATTCTATATTAGAAAGCATGTAGTCTTTCTTGCCGCTTTTGGCAATTAACTCTTCGTATTTTTCAATCATGTCAAGAAGCTCTGCCCTTGACAGCTCAGAATTCTGCTCCCCAACAAGGGCAGGGGAAGTTCCTAACATAAACAACATCAGACTGATGAAACCGATTGATTTCATGATTTTCCACGCTTCCTATAGATAAACTGCTTAAGATCTCTCTCATTCCTCTATATACAGGCAGATTTCATTATCCGCAAAATTAATTAATTACTTTTTTGTAACTAATTAAAAAAATTAATTTCCACATCTTACCTAATTAAAAATCTCTTGATTCTAGCATCCGGTTGCAGTAGAATGACGCCTCTTCTCGGGGCAATAGCTCAGTTGGTTAGAGCAACGGACTCATAACCCGTTGGTCCCTGGTTCAAGTCCAGGTTGCCCCACATTTTCACCACGCTTATCCTTAACAAGTTAGGTGTGATTTAGTGGTTCGTGTTATAGACGTAAAATCTGTCGATGCACACACTAGGAGCTTCCAATGCCTAAAAAGTCCATCTCAGCTATCAAAAAGGAAGATGTCCTCCCTCTTGAATATACGAAATTCATTACCTCATTGAAGGCTAAAATTCGATCAGCCCAGATCAAGGCCGCTGTCACGGCTAATAGTGAATTAATCAAACTTTATTGGGAGATTGGTAAGGATATATTTGAGAAATCAGTTTCCCAATTTCAAAAAAACCAGGGTTTGATCTTACTACCATTTAGTACAGAAAAAGAATTCGTAAGGATCTATGTCTAGTTTTTCGATTGTAAAACACGAAAAAACTTGGCAATTTCTTTCTTGTTGGCTAGCCCCTGAGCAACCTTCAAAATAAGCTCCTGATACAATTCATCGGAAATAGTAAAATCCTTCTTATAATTTAAAGAAAAAAAGATCATCGCCGTCATTGCAGCCGTTCGCTTATTTCCATCCACAAAAGGATGATTTTGGATAAGATGAAAAAGATAGGCGGCTGTTTTGTCAAAAATAGTGCGATGTAGATCCCGTCCATTAAAGGATGCTTTAGGCATTTCTAAAGCAGATCTTAGTAGTCCTTCATTAAGAATCCCTTTCCGTCCACCATATTCATTGACCAGATGATCATGAACTTCAATAACATATTGATAAGTCAAATAACTAATCACAAATCTGCCAAGTTCTGCATAAGTTTTTTATGTCGTTTGTTTAATTTTTCAAATTTTTCACGACACTCTTCAAGCTTTGTATCCTCTACAGATTGAATAACAAGCCCACCACTAGGACTCACTGAAATTTGAAAAAGAGCATCTTCTGAGACCCCTGCAGCTTCTAAGATTACTTTGTCTACAACAATAGCTCTACTATTTCCATGCTTAATAAGACGTTTTAACATGATTATTCCTCCTTGAGGATGTATCCACAATGTTATTACAAACAGCAATTTCAAAACCAGAAAAAACATTAATAATTTGCATGTCAGATTATTACAATCAACAAATCATCTAAATCTTTTCATTAAAGGCTGGATTAAAGCAGTATGGCGTATACGGAGTATATACAACCAATGAAACCCTCACCGTACGTCATTACACTACTGAAGTGATTATGGATTTGTTAAGACCTTTTGACATCCAATGGTTTGAGAATTTGACTTTAAAACCATGAACCAAAATCCAGCCAGAACCTTTCATTGCGTAGCTCAAAAACCTTCTTTATGTAGTTTGTGAATTGAGACACTTGTATAGAAGATTGCCAAGTTCTGGAATCATGTCGTATCCTTTTTCCTTAGCAATCAAGTAAGCAAGATTTCTGGCATGTGTCTCATTTTGTATCGGCTCTTGTTTTACGGCTAAGCCATCTTGTGTCAGTTCCGCAACAAACCAATTCCCGTCCCTGTTAACAAGAGTGATAATAGGTCGATCAGGTTGATACACAACATCATCATAAGAAAGGAAATGCTTACGGGCAAATGTTTTGGCCGCGCTGTTTGCCTTCTCTTCACATAACTCGTAACCAATAAGTATTTTTTCTTCTCCCACTATATAAGTTACCATATAAATAGGACCCATCTTAACCACACATACAGATTCCATATCTGGTGAGACAAAGTTACATTGCTTCGTCTCGGCTATCAGCTTAGCAAGCCCTAGAGTAAACAGCTTACAACCTACCTCATAATCTTCAATCCTACTGATCTTGTCTTCATCCAACCTTGCAGGAACCCACTCTTTTTCCTCTTGGATCATCGTGATACAATCCTTCTGTAACCGATAAATCTCCCTGCAATAAGGGATCTGCAAAATCTTTGCAATTCTTTGCGCAGCATACTGCGCCGTTTTTATTTCTGTTGTCGGATGACTCAGCTGTTGGTTTTCTTTTTGCACATGAACTATCATATAATGCTGCCCTCTTTGAGCAACACGCACATACTCTGTCGACATTTCACCTCCTACCAAGTCCAATCTATCAACAAAAAAGTTTTTTAAATACCCTATAAAAACCTTTTCTACTAGCTTTTTTGCTAAGAATCTGCGACCATTTCCCCTACCGAGGCTTCACAAGTTCTTTGGAGGGACTCTATGAAATATTTTTATCTGCTACCTTTACTAGCGCTAACCGCACCTGTTGCTGTACATGCTGAGAAACTTACAAAATCCCATCTATGTTGTGAAGGTTTATCTGTTGTCAACGTACGTGATCTCACAGAGCAAGATATTGACCCCATGATGCAAGGCAAATGCCCTAATGTTGCCATAGAGTTTTCTACAGGAACAAAACTCTCTCTTAGCATGTTTTTGAAGGGTGATATCCTCTCTTTTGCGCAAGATAAAGATCAATTCTCTGCTATCACTGTAGAAAGAACCTTCTATGCACGCTGCGTAGAAGACAATCTTATGTTAAGCACAGATTTACTATCCTGGACCCCAATTTCCGACTTTATTACGGGTAATGTCAATTTGCAGCTGCTTGTGCAAGATCAGACCCCTGTCTTTTCTTTTAAAGCGGAACTCAACTGTAAAGGCTAATCTATGCTTAGGGGCAAGGAGGCCTCCTCTCCTTGCTTACATGATGGGAGTAAGCTTCTGTTATTTATCTCTATTCCAGATGCTAAGCACCTACCTCTCTCCTCCTTAACTCCTATTGAACTTAGGCTCGATCTCTTTCCTCACTGGGATGAAGCGATGCTAGAGAAGATTCTTTCTCGACATATCACGATGCTTACCTATAAAGCAACCACCCCTTCTTTTGAAAAGTCTTTACTGAGTTTACTACAGTTACATCCTCCATTTTTTGATCTCCCTTTTGATATGTCTGCAACGTTTCTACAAAGTGTACTCACAAGCTACCCTAATACACGCTTTGTTTTGTCTTACCATAACTTTGATGGTCTTCCTCCTTCTTTGGAAGCCATTTATAACTCCATGTGCCGCTACCCTGCCTTTTGCTATAAAATCGCAGCGGTGACTCTTTCTACAAATGACGCTTTACGCATGCTACTTTTTTCTAAAAAACATCCTAACGTCTCTACCATTTGTATGGGTGCATACGGAGCTTTCGCAAGGGTTCTTGGCCCTGTTGTAGGTAATCTTGTCAACTACGCCTGCCTTAATGAATCAGAAAAAACCGCTCCTGGACAACTCTCTTTTAAAGAGCTGCATGAAGTGTACAGATACCCTTCTTTACAGCAAAATACCGCCCTTTATGCTCTTATTGGAGACCCCGTTGAGCAAAGCCTTGGTCATCTGTATCACAACCGTATATTCCAAGAGAAAAATCTCGATGCTGTCTATGTCAAAATGCGCGTCACTGTAGAAGAACTCCCTGAATTTTTTTCTCTTGCCAAAGAACTTGGTTTTTGTGGGCTGAGTGTCACTATGCCTCTTAAAGAAGCTGTTATACCTTTTGTAGATGTCCTTGATGAAACAGCCCAAACAGCTGGCGCTGTCAATACCCTACACATCCACAAGGGTGTCATCTACGGCACCAATACCGATGGGAAAGGAGCCTTAGATGCTTTGGAAAAGCAAGGCAAAGTAGCGGGCAAATCTTTTGTCATCTTGGGCGCAGGCGGAGCTTGCCGCGCTATCGCTAAAGAAGCACTTGCACGAGGAGCCCAGGTGTCTATCTTCAACAGAACTCCAGAAAGAGCGCAACGTGTGGGAAAGGAGCTTGGCTGCCACTTTGGCGCTCTTTGTGATATCCCACCTAGCTATGACATCCTTGTGAAATGCACTCCAGAAGCTTCTATAGATATACTGCCACGATCTATTGTCATGGACACTGTCTACAATCCAAAATACACCCCTTTTGTTCAGCAGGCTCTGCAAAAAGAGTGCACCGTTGTATATGGCGAGGAGATGTTTTTACAGCAAGCTGCTCTGCAAACTCGCTTTTGGCTGAAAGAGAGTTTTGCATGAAAACACTAACTTTTTCTCCTTCTCTCTCCCCTACTTCTACAAAGGTCCACATAGGAGAAAATATTCTTTCTTCTCTTCAAGAGCTCTATGCTGGTCCCAACATTGTCATCTGTGACTCCAATCTTGCACATCTTCATGATCTTTCTACTAGGTTAAACGCCCCTCTTATCTGTGTTCCTAGTGGGGAATCTGCCAAAAGCTCTTTGGCATTAGAGGCTTTATGCCGGTCTTTATCTGAGCTACATTGTGATCGCCATACTACACTAATTGCAGTGGGAGGCGGCTCTACAACCGATCTTGTGGGATTTGCAGCATCTATTTATTTAAGAGGCGTTTCTTTGATTTTAGTTCCCACAACCCTTCTTGCTATGGTCGACGCATCCATAGGAGGAAAAAATGGTATCAACACCCATGATGGGAAAAATCTTCTTGGCACCTTTTATCCCCCTAAAGCCGTCTTTGTAGATCTAAAAATGCTATCTTCCCTTCCACAGCAAGAGTGGCTTAACGGCTTAGCAGAAATTTTGAAAATAGGTCTTGTATATGACGCTTCTTTATTCACAACATCTAGAAACAATCTCGATCTGATTATACAAGCTATAGAAGCAAAAATACATGTCATTGAAAAAGACCCGATGGAACACTCTATCCGGCGTATTTTAAATTTTGGTCACACAGTAGCTCACGCTTTAGAGAACCTTTCAGGCTACACTTTTGCCCATGGGCTTGCAGTAGCTATTGGGTGTATCATCGAAAGCCACCTAAGCATGACTCTTGGTTATTTATCACAAGAGGATTTTGCAAAGATCCAAGCTGCCTACGCATCCTTTCCTTTGACCCTACCTACATCATATTCTCAAAAAAAGCTCATAGAGGCTATGAGCTTTGATAAAAAACGAGCAGGAAAAACCATTAGATGTGTTCTTATTGATAAGATAGGACATGCTGTATCTTTTGATGACAGCTACTGCTGCTCTATTGAACCTTCACAATGGCAAAACTCTCTTACATGGATGGAGACGCATTATGGCTGATATGCATGTTACCCCCTCATCGATCCAGGGAAATATTTTTCTTCCTTCTTCAAAATCACACACACTCAGAGCAATTGTATTTGCTACACTTGCTCAAGGCACATCAACCATCTCTAATTTTTTACCTTCCCCAGATACCCAAGCTATGCTTGCAGCAGCAAAGCAGCTAGGTGCTACCATCATGCAAAAAAGCAATACCTTGCACATAGAAGGGACAGGCGGATCTCTTACACAGCCCGATGATGTGATGCAGTGCGGCAACTCTGGCATAGTACTCCGTTTCATCGGCGCTATAGCATCGCTCCTTCCTCAGTATACGATTTTGACAGGAGATTTTTCTATCAGACACCTACGCCCTATTAAACCTCTCATGAGCGCATTATCTGAGCTTGGTGTTTTTGCCGCAGCAGCGCGCGGTGATGATCATGCTCCACTCATCATCAAGGGCCCTTGGCATAGCTCCATAGCCCATATAGATGGAATAGATTCACAGCCTGTGTCTAGCCTACTCATTGCAGGCGCTTTTTCCTCACAAGGCCTGCTACTTCACGTGGACAATCCAGGAGAAAGGCCTTGGATCGATCTTACCCTCTCATGGTTTGATCGACTAGGTATCAAGTATGCACGTCAAGACTATACTCAGTATTGTATCCCAGGAAAGCAAAAGATTTGTAGTTTCCATTACGATGTGCCAGGAGATCTCAGCTCTGCTGCTTTTCCTGTAGCTGCAGCCTTGATCACACGCTCAACTCTCACCATACACAACATAGACCTTCATGACGCTCAAGGAGACAAAAAACTACTGAGTGTCTTACAAGCTATGGGAGCAAAATTCTCTATCCATGCTCAAGAAAAAACCGTCACTGTCTATCCCAGTGATCTTTGCGGAATGTGTGTCAATGTTGGAGATATGATCGACGCTCTGCCCATCTTAGCTGTTATCGGATGCTTTGCCAAGGGAGTCACCACAATTACCAATGGCGCTATTGCAAAAGCCAAAGAATCCAACCGCATTACATCCATTGCTACAGAGCTCAAAAAAATGGGAGCAGCTATTGATGAGCTTCCTGATGGTCTTCTCATAAAAACCTCTACATTACATGGAACCGTACTACATTCTCACCATGATCATCGTATTGCCATGAGCCTGTGTGTAGCAGCTCTTGCTGCACAAGGTCCTAGCCTTATTGAAGATATAGAGTGCATAGATAAAACCTATCCTCATTTTGCAAAACATTTTGCAGATATTCACGCAAAAATCTACTCGTCTTGCAATCAACAAAGCCTATGTTCTATCTTCTCTTGAAAAGAGGGTGTTTATGGGATCAAATTCTTTTGGATCTTTGTTTCGTGTCACTACCTTTGGAGAATCCCACGGGATAGGAGTTGGCGCTGTCATCGATGGCTGCCCTGCTGGACTTGCTATCACAAAAGAAGAAATCGATGCAGCTTTATCTGTAAGGCAACCTGGAAAAAACCCCTATACCTCACCTAGAAAAGAACCTGATACCGTGGAGATCTTATCCGGTGTTTTTGGAGGAGTATCTACAGGTGCTCCTATAACACTTCTCATCAGAAACCATGATGCTGATAGCTCTCCATATGCTTCTATGCAACATCTCTATAGACCAGGGCATGCTAACTTTACCTACCTTAAAAAATATGGAGTTTTTGATTATCGAGGAGGAGGTAGAGCTTCTGCTAGAGAAACTGCCGCTAGAGTCGCTGCAGGAGCTGTTGCCAAAAAACTCCTCTTGCAAGCTGGCATACAATGCGTGGCCTTCCTTACAGAACTCGGTGGCATCGCTGCTACTGATTTTCTCTTATCTGATCTAGATGCTCTTAAAAAAACTACTCTAGCAAGCCCTATCTTTTGCCCTGATCCGAAAGCAACAAATCTCATGACAAAGCTACTTACCCAAGTACAGGAAGAAGGAGATTCTGTTGGCGGTATCATCTCATGCATAGCGCATGCGCCTGTAGGGCTAGGAAGCCCTGTCTACGATAAGCTTGAGGCGCAGCTAGCAAGCGCTATGCTATCTATCCCTGCCTCCAAGGGCTTTGAAATAGGCTCAGGGTTTGAAGCTGCGCGCATGCGCGGCTCTACCCATAATGATCTTTTTGATCTCGATGATCAAGGTAACATATATACACTTACAAACCACTCAGGAGGAACTCTCGGTGGCATTTCTACAGGAAACCCTCTATTTTTTCGTGTGGCCTTTAAACCCACCTCTAGTATCAAAAAATCTCAAACAACCATCTCTGTGCAGCAAGAAAAAACAACATTTGCAATCCCCTCATCTGGAAGACATGACCCTTGTGTTGCCATACGAGCAGCACCTGTTGTAGAAGCGATGACAGCTCTAGTGCTCGCAGATGCTTGGCTTATGAATCAGCAGGTAAGATGTGATCAATTAAAAGCTACATTATGCAACTCTCTAGGAAATCTCTAGACTTATCCCTTCTCTATCTCATAAAATGCTTCTCTTCTGGAGGTATGCATGTCTTGTGATCGCATTTGTCTTGCTAGTGATAATTGTACTCCTACTCATCCCCTCATTATGCAATCCATTCTTGATGCAAACACAGGAAGTGCTCCTGGTTATGGTGCTGACTTGTGGACAGCGCAAGCTATGCAATCTATTAAGGAGGTCTTTCATAAAGAGTGCAGAGTTCTCTTTGTTCCAACAGGTACAGGCGCTAATGTACTTGCTCTGCGCCTATCTTGCCAAAGACATGAATCCATTATCTGCTCAGACATCGCTCACATAGCTACCCAAGAGTCTGGTTCTCCTGAAGCTGTAGGCTGCAAACTCCTCAGCGTACCTAGTACCTTGGGGAAAGTGACTCCCTCCCAGATACTCCATAAACTGCACATGGAAAATCATATGGGAAGACACTCTACTAAACCAAGAGTGTTATCTATCACGCAGCCCACAGAGATAGGAACACTATATACCTTAGAGGAGCTAAAAGAACTCTCTGCTTTGTGCAAGCAAGAGCATCTGCTCATGCATGTAGATGGATCTCGTTTATACAATGCAGCTGCTGCTCTGAATGTTTCCTTGGATGCTATCATCAAAGCTTGTGATGCTGACATCTTATCTTTAGGAGGAACAAAAAATGGGCTTATGGGCGCTGAAGCTCTTGTCATTTTCAACCAATCTTTAGGCCATAGTAGTGATTATCTACAAAAGCAAACTCTACAGCTGCTTTCGAAGATGCGTTATCTTTCAGCCCAATATATCCCCTTTTTTACAAACGATCTTTGGCACACTCTTGCTACTACAGCTAATCATCAAGCGCAAAAACTTGGAGCCTTTATCCAGAAGATCTCCCAACTCTCTCTTTCTTATCCTGTAGAAACCAACCAAATCTTTTTTACTGCTCCTCCTGAGTGGATCACTCCCATTACAGAGAATATCTACTCCTACCTGTGGGATCCTTTGCGCCATGAGATCCGTTTTGTCACCTCTTGGAACACCTCTGATAAAGATATAGAGGCCGCTTGCTCTATTTTACAAAACATCTCCTATAAGTCTGGATAGTCGTAGTACAATTTCAACAAGATCTCCTTGCAAAGTCTCACCAAGACAACTTCAATCGACAAGAGCGCTCAGAATATTTACACAGTGCTTCTTAGAAGTGAGGTTAAGGGTGCACTATAGTTACCTTTAGGAATTCGCTTCAGGTAGAGTTTCTGAAACAAACGGGATTTGGTCAAAACCTGTTTAAGAACCTTTGGAGAAATCTCTCCAAACCGTACACAATCAATAAGAGCCCGAAGACACCCTTCATGACCCTTGTCAGCAGCAACCTGCAAGGCCAATCCAAGAACCCATGCTGAAATCTCTCTAAACCGTCCACAATCAATAAGAGCCTGAAGACACCTTTCATGACTATTGCAAACAACATACAGCAAGACCGATCCAAGATTCCCTACTGAAATCACCCCAAACCGTTCACAGTCAATAAGAGCCCGAAGACACCCTTCATGACCTCCCCTAACAGCATTATTCAAGGCACATCCAAAATATTCTGCTGAAATCTCTCCAAAACGTGGTCCTTGAATAATCTTTGTAACTATAGAATCTACCCCATTTAGAGCAGCCTCTACGAAGAGAGTATTGAGTTGCTCAGTCGTAAGAGGATTTCTAGCAGAAAGTCCATCTATGCCATTATGCCCTTGAAAATGTGTTGCGATCATTGCCTGTTGTATTTTTAAGAGCACTTCTATTTCTTCAAAAGTCAAGTCTTTCACTGCTTTCGTATAAAGAGGCGTTGGCGCAGCTGGATTGGGAGTAAAAAATTTACGAACCTCTAAAGATAACGCAGCTTTATTACCTGGCGTTAGAAGCCTTCGAAACGTGCTATCTACATCTCCCCCAAGATACTCATTCATCTCTGAGCTTGTTTTATGTAGTCGGTTTAAATCTCCTGGAGTTACATGATATATTATCTTAATGATTAGCTCAGGATAATCTTGTATGCTCTCGAATGATCCACATGATTCGACATGTCTTTTGCTCTTGCTATCTTCACTAGGAGATGGAGCTCTTTTGCCATTAAAGTCGCTGCCAAAAATACCTACCTCATTAGAAATCATAGGAGTAGGAGACAAGGATCTCCCGAAACGGCTCTTGCTCTCTCCACTAGGGGATGCGGGTCTTGGGCCATACATAGGATAACTAGCAGGATCCTTTCCAATAGACGACGACATAATTTATACCTTTATTGTTTTTAAAATAAAATCAAACAATATTATAACATTTCAAATTGTTTTTCACAAAAAAAAACAATTTAGAAATAAAAAAATACAACCAACTTAAAATCAGCGTTTTATGATAAAAAACAAGAAAAATGTGTAATTATTTTTACATGCGCCTAGAAGCAAGTTTTTCTGCCTTTAGAAAAACCCATCGAAGTGGGTATGGCAAGCCCCCTCTTCAGACACCTAGTTGCATCACGCACTAGATATAGTTTTAGAAGAAGAAGCTCATGAGTAATTTGGGGTTGCAAGTTTTTACAAACCCTATCTACAATCACCTTTCTATTCTTTTGAAACTGAATTTTTTACATCTAGAGATTGTCTAGATAGAGGTTGTTATTTTTATGACGTCAGCTGTGTCTATGTCTCGCCGAGTAGCGTGGGTTGTATGGGTTATCGCTTCCATTTTCTATGCGTATCAATATCTCCTTCGCGTAATGCCTAATGTACTCCTCACAGATATCATGAGACAGTTTGATATTGGAGCTGCAACATTTGGTCAGTTTTCTGGGGTCTATTACATTGGTTACTCCCTCATACATCTGCCTCTTGGCATCATGCTAGATAGGTTTGGACCTAAAAAAGTGATGACCCTTTGTATTTTAACGTCTGTCATAGGTCTGACACCTCTTCTCTTTGCACACCATTGGATATACCCTATCATAGGACGCTTTCTCATAGGCATAGGCTCTTCGGGAGCTATTTTGGGTGTTTTTAAAATCATTCGGATGACGTTTGCAGAAAAACAATTTCCTAGAATGCTCAGTTTCTCTGTGATGATAGGACTCATTGGCGCTATCTACGGAGGGGGTCCTGTAAGCTATATGCGAGAGGTGCTTGGCTACCAAGCTGTTGTCCAACTTTTTGCTTTAGGAGGTGTCGCTCTAGCTCTTGCTACCTACTGGCTTGTACCTGGTGTTGCAACAACTACCTCTGAAAGCTCTGTCTTATCAGATATCAAAGAAGTCTTGGGTAATAAAAAAGTCGTTTTGTTCTGCTTACTTTCTGGTCTTATGGTGGGACCTCTGGAAGGATTTGCTGACGTATGGGGAACGGTTTTTTTAAAAACCGTTTGCGGAGTAGACGCCCCTTTAGCAGCAAGCATGCCCTCGCTGATTTTCATCGGCATGTGTTTTGGCGCTCCTGTCCTTAGCTTTATAGCTGAAAAAATCGGCAACTACTTACTCGCTATCGCCTGCGCTGGGGCAATCATGGCTTTATGTTTCTTAAGTCTGCTACTTGGACATTTTCCCGCTATGGCTATCTCAGTGAGTTTTATTATCGTTGGCGTCTGCTCAGCCTATCAAATTCTCGCTGTATATAAAGCTTCCATGTATGTACGAGAGCAAGTGGCAGGTCTTGCAACAGCTATGGCTAATATGATCATTATGGTCTTTGGATATGCTTTCCATACAATCATGGGTAGTGTGATTCATGCCAAAGGCGGTCCTACAGAAAAGCTCGCTCTGCTAGCAGGCATGAGTGTAATTCCTATTGCTCTTTTGCTCGCTGTAGGGGGTTTTATAGGCTTTATCATGCAAGAACGAAAGGTGCAAACATCATGTTAAATGTTGCAGCGCAGCGCAAAGGCGCTAGCGTCAATGCGTATCTTATCTTACTGCGAGGTAGCGAGGTGCTTCTCTCTTTAAGACAAAACACAGGTTATGGTGATGGGCTCTATGGGCTTGTCTCTGGTCATGTGGAAGATGGAGAGTCAGCTACATCAGGTATGATCAGAGAAGCGCAAGAAGAGTCTGGTGTCATTATAGACCCTGCTCACTTGCAAGTGGTACACGTAATGCATAGACAAACTACTCGGTTTAACGTGGACTTCTTTTTTGCATGCTCTAGATGGGAAGGTAGTATTACAAATGCAGAACCTGGCAAATGTAAAGAGCTCAGGTTTTTCCCCATTGATCAGATCCCGGGTAACACACTGCCCTATGTTGCCTATGCGCTACAAGCCTTTCAAAAAGGCACGCTATATTCTGAAGAGGGATGGCTATAGCCTGTGCGCTGCTCTTTTTCTTTCTGCAATCAAAGGCTTACCTGTGATCTTTTCTATTGCAAAAGTGAGCAGTAGCAAAATAAATAAAGCTAGAAAAATATATCCCATAAACCCAAAGCAGTCATTCAAAGCCAGTGATGTCGCTACATTATTGACTGACACATTGAGCTGAGCTACACTCTCCCCCTCTGTTAGTCCAAAGATTTTTTGCGCTTTTTGAAAATACTCATTTGTAAATATCGATGTAGGTGTCACCTGCTCTGTCAACCTTGAATGAAAAAAAACTGTTCGTCTTTGCCACAGAATCACAAAACCACCAGCACCTAAATTACTAAAAAAAATACGCACTATCTGAAAAAGAGGTGTCATATCATCAATACAATCCTCATAACGCCCTAATATCATTTGCCCTAGAGGATATAAAAACAGCACAATACCCACTCCCGCTAAAAGACGTGCTACTGCCAAATGAAAAAAATCGATCTCCTGATTAAAATAGGTAGAATAATAGCTAGAAATCATGAGAAACATCAAAGCAATAGAGAGCGTATAGCGCGGATCTTTTTGTAAAAGCCATTTTCTGATAATAAACGCGGTAGCAATTCCAGAAGCGCCCATAAGCATAGTCAGATTGCCCACCCAAAGCGCCGTATAATTCACCTCAAGATGCAACCAAAACGTGAGTAAAATAATCATCCCAAAATAGGAACCAAACATGAGCCCAAGATTTAACAGCCCATAAAGAACATCAGGTTTTTTTAACAATCGGATATTAACAGCTGGATGAGGATGTATTCTTTCCCAAAGAACAAAAAGCACAAATGCTGGAACACTGAGAAAAAGTAAGGCCATAAAAATATTGGAGCGATACCAGTCCAGCTCTTGCGCTAAAGTAAATGCCACCAAAAACCCTACGATACTTATAGCAAAAGAGAAATACCCGACACGATCTAAAGGATGTTTTGATGGCTTTGTTGGTTCAAGATGTCTGCAAAAAAACCAAAAATACCCAGCTAAAGAAAGGGAAAGAGGTTCATTAAGATAAAAAATCCAACGCCAGTTACCTTCGTAAGCAAAAACAGCTCCAAATGCCACAGCCAGAGCAGGGACCACCGAATAGAGTAAGGTACTAATAAATGAACAGACCTCTTTTTTAAGAGCAGGCGTTGTGAACACTCGTAGCATTTTCATACACACGATATAGGATATCCCTGCGGTCCATCCAAGACCTATCCTTGCCACCAAAAATAGGAAAAATGTAGGAACATGAGTAATAATTGTAGAAAACACAACATAGACAAGGTAGTTATACACAAGCAGTTTGATCATGCCAAATCTGTCTGCAAGAAAGTTGGCAATAGGAATGCCAAGCAAACACCCAACACCGAAAAACACCAAGGCATACACAGAAATATTATTACTTCCCCCAAGCTCAGAGACAATGTAGAGTCCTGCCATATTCGTCACGGTATTGTCAAAAATAGCCAAAAACAACGTGATAAAGATGGCTATCATAAACAATAAGGGAACTTCTCTCTCTTCACTCATGGAGCCGTTTCCTTATCCTTATTTGCAGATTCTGTGATGTGTTTTAATACTTGCTCTTGCAAAAGAGCATCTTGCTTAAAAGCCTCTTTTAACAAAGAAGATAAATTGATAGAAGCATAAGGGAGCTCAATAGGAGTTTTTGCATACTCAGAGAGCAGTGGATCTAAGTTGGCGCTGATGATAGAATCAATAAAGGTTTCATCTCCTTTTTCTTCTATCTCAAAAATAGAGGTTTGATACAAAGGGGATCCTGCTGTTGTCTTCGGCACCATCAGCCCTTGAGGATTGCGCGTATCTATCAAAGCTCTACATGTAAGCCCCACCCGCAGAGGATGCTCCTCTATCTCTTTAGGATCAAGCTCCACCCTCACAGGCAATCTCTGTACAATCTTGATCCAATTTCCTGAAAGGTTTTGTGGAGGAAGGAGAGAAAAAGCGTTGCCGGCGCCTCCAGGAAGCCCAACAATTGTCCCATGAAACACCTGAGAGATCCCCCATAAGTCTGCTGTAATATCTACCTTTTGTCCAAGGCGCATACGTTTTAACTGCGTTTCTTTGTAATTAGCATTCACCCATATCTGATCTAAAGGGATCACACTCATCAAAGGCTGCCCTGCAGGCACCCACATCCCTACCTGAATGGTCCTCTGCGCAGCAAGCCCTTCTACAGGAGAATAAATATCGCAACGATAAAGCCTTACCCATGCATCTCTCACCTGATCACTAGCAGCCACCACACGAGGATGGTCATAAATTGAAGTGTTTTGCACAACAGATAAAGCTCTGTGATATAAAGCTGCTGACATCTGTAAAGAAGAATACCTAGCCTTCAAGGTGGCAATCGCATGCTCATAGTCTTCAATAGAAACAGCCTGATCTAAAAAAACTTCATCCCTATGCAAATAATCTTGCGCATCTTGAATCAGCTCTGCCGTCTTAAGATCGATTTCAGCACTTGTGACAAATACCTGATGAAACAGCTCACACACTTCCCTTACCGTCTGAGCAAGGGTCTCTTTAGCCTTTTGCAAGGCGATCTCTGCATCTGTCTTATCAAGTGACACAAGGAGCTGCCCTTTTTTGACTAAAAAGGAATCATCTGTATGAATACTTGTGACAAACCCATCATGCAAAGGAGTAATATACACCTGGTTACCCTGCACATAAGCATCGTCTGTATATTCAATATACCTAAGATAAAAAAACCATACACAAAGCCCCACAAGAGCAGCAGCTAAGCTCACTGCCCAAAAACAAAGATGAAGCTTTCGTTGAGCGCTCATCATGAAGGAACCTCCGAAAGATATCCTCCTCCTAGAGCTCTTGTAAGAGTAATACTTACTACATATTGCTGATATAAAAGCATCACATCGCTAAGTTTTTGCTGAATCAATGCTTCTAAAAAAGAGTATGCCGTCAGTGCGTTATCAATGCCTTTTTGTAATCTAATCTCAGTTAAGTCATACCTTGCAGTTGCATTACGCACCACTAGCTCTTGCTGCTGCTTTTGTCCATAAATGGACTGCCCAATAGCCAGTAAATCAGCGACTTGCTGAAAACTCTGCAATAGCAAAGCGTTGTATTGATACACCGCCTCATTGAAAAGAGCTGTTTTAGCAGAAATATTTGCTCTAATAGCCCCTGCTGTATATATGGGCAAGCTAATTGCTGGTGTGGCGCTTGCTGTCTTACTCAGCCACTGAAAAATCGTTCCCCATGAAAGACTTTGAAAACCCAAAAGTCCTGTGAGACTCACATCTGGCCAAAACTCTGCTTTAGCAGAACCTACTTCATAAGCAAGAGCTTCTACCTGCCAAATTTGCGCCATCAAGTCAGGTCTTCTAGAGAGCAGCTGAATCGAAAGATCTGCAGGAACAACCAGTTGGGAAGGGAGTGGTTGTAATGCAGAGGCAAGATCTATGGGTTCATCAGGTCCAAGACCTGCTAAGATATTGACAACATGCTTATTCATAGCAATCTCTTGCTCAATAGCATACACAAGCTGTTGTGCTTCAAAAACGGCTTCTTCAGAAAGTAGTGGTGGGAGCTTTGAGCTAATAGCTTTTTGTAAAAGGAGCCTTTGGAGCGCAAAATACTCTTTTCGTACCTGATACAGCTGCTCATAGAGCTCTTTACGTAGTAAATTGGTCTTCAAAGCAAAATAGGACTGCGCTAACGCGGTAGCTGTGATAAGTTCTACTTGCGCTGTTTCTGCAATGGCTGCTTTTTCCTTTCCTAAAGCCGCTCTGTACAAGTTACGATATTTACTCCAAAAGTCAAACTCATAGGAAAAAGAAAGGCCAAAGTTAAGAATCTGTCCATTTAAGGGAATGTCTGGGTTGAGGTTCCTATACAATCCATCAGCACTTAGGTGGGAGATCTCATCAGAACCATCAAAATATACCAAAGGAAATAGTTTGGATTTAGCAATAATCGCCTGGTTTTTTGCAAACTGGATTTTCTCATACATCGCTTGAATAGAGGGATTACCCTTAAGAGCTATCTCTACCAAATGATCTAATGCAGCATCTCCATAACATCTCCACCAATATTTACTAGGCCATGATGCTATAGCAAAAAACTGACTATCAGTTGCCTGCGTTACACTTATTTGCACCGATGGCGCTTGTAAGATGTTTTTCTGTTTCTCTTCTTTAGACATGGAAAGAGAACAACCCGTAACACTCAAAGCAACAACAACATGAAGACAAGAAATCAGCAAACTGTCTCTATTACAACCAGTTTTCCCCATATAAAAACCTCTCTTCCTTTTAATAATATAATTAAAAGAATAAATCAATTATTAGTTATTAATAAAAATATCGTGTTTAATAAACAAAATAAACGCATGGATTTTAAAAACACACCTCTGTACAAACATGTCGTTTTTCATGTACGAGAGATTTTTTCATGCGTCTAGCGCTCATCTTCTTATCCTGGATACCTCTTGCAGCCTATCTAGCTTCTGAAAGCTCTAGGGGAAAAATATGTACAACTTATAGATCAATATCCGTCGCTTGTTACTCCTAAAGGGAGCTATCAAGAGAGTGAAATTGAAATCGTAACTGATCCTAATCTCATGGTACGCGTTCACGGGGGGCTAGTATTAAAATCTTTGATAATATAGACTCGTCCGCCTATGGAAGACGATGCACAAATCAATTGGAAAGAACGTTACTTCGAGCTGCTTAAAAAGTTTGAAGCTCTTGAAGCTGAAGTCAAATCACTGAAAGAACAACTTGCTACCAATTCCAACAATAGCTCTAAATCTCCATCTCAAGATCCCTATCGTAAAGCAAAAAACTCTACCCCTTCAGGGCGTAAACAAGGTGGTCAACCAGGACATCTTGGTCATAGTAGAAAGTTTGTGCCACCTAACCAAGTGACTAAAGTGATCGATTTACTCCCACTGGATTGCCCTATTTGCTCTGGGGCAAAACTTAGTCCTGATCCTATTTCTACAGAGCGTCGGCAAGTCACAGAACTTCCAATGCTGTCAATTTAAGGTTTTACTACACATCTAGCCATGGTATTCTAGTAGCGTAAATAACCAAGCAGCTACAGGAAAAGCCATGAATATCGCGCAAAAAATTCTCGAATACGCCGTCAAAATTCTTAGAGACCCCTTTTTCATTAACAGACATCGTTTGCATTCCAACGCATTTACACGCCGTAGAAAACTTCCATTCGAAAGAATCGTTGCTACTCTGATACACTTAGTGCGGAATAGTTTACAGATAGTCTGCAACAGACTAGGGGAGCATT
>Ga0172362_10001059_pt1 | contig 23311 bp, 23 predicted proteins | sample LakKivs1_kivu2a2_FD_114534 | JGI IMG/M metagenome (GOLD analysis project Ga0172362, IMG submission 114534) | Sediment microbial communities from Lake Kivu, Rwanda - Sediment s1_kivu2a2 | ecosystem: Environmental > Aquatic > Freshwater > Lake > Sediment | place: Rwanda: Western Province, Lake... | reverse complement strand
TAAAAAACATTAAAAGACTTCATCATAATTGTGCTCGATTCGTTTTGTAAAAGAAACGAATCGAGCATTTTTACACTTAGTTTGTAATGTTATCTGTAATATCTGAATAAATTTAAAGGAATTTTTATATGCAGAAAAGTTTTTCTGATTGTTCTCAGTGTAAACTGCATGATTGTGATGGAAAAGTATGTGAAACTAATTGTTCAAAAAATATCAATAATGTTAAATTTTTATACTTAGTTGATAAAATTGAATGGTGGCCTCAAATAAAAAAAATTGCTGAAAATAAAGGTCATAATTACTTAATTACTTCACCAGTTTTGTGTGAATCTAAAGAACATTTATCTCAAAGTGATTTCGAAGAAATTATGAATCACTGTAAACTCAACGCTAATACTATTATTTCTAAATGTGAACCTGATACATTAATTGCTGTTGGGATTTATTCTTGCCATGTTAAGGCTAAAACAAAAACAAAAATTGACGTATATCCTGATCTAGAAAGTTTTTTGAATTCAGAAATTCAAAATGATCAAATGTTAGATGATTTGACTAGTAATTTAAATATATTATCTGAAAAAGTTCCACAAACGAAACCATCAATCAATGAATCTAATGTTGAATTGTGGGGTTCAAGTAAAGAACCTTATATGTTTAAAATTCCAGAAAAATATTATACTTCTGATTATAGATTAGTTGATATTCAGTCGATTATGAATCAATCTAGAGTTATCTATATTTTTAGAGATAAAAATAATAAGAAAGAATATTATGAATTTCCAATTAAACAAAATGATTTTTATTGGTATGAATCTCTGAGTGCTGATAATAAAATTATTGAACCTCTAGATAAACTGGAATTAAAAATTGGAAATTATAAAAATCGATGTACTGCCGCCAAAGGTTATGGTGGTGATATTGATATAACTACTGTGCATAGCGTTGATTATTTTTTACAAAATAAAAATGAAGCACCAATAAATAAAAAAAATGCTTTACATTTCGATATCGAAGTATATACATATCGTGATAGAATTTTTCCAGATCCAGTAGTTGCAATGTATCCGATAAATGCTGTTTCATTTAGAATGAATGAAAATGATGTTGAACATATTTATCTTTTAAAAATTGATAATCATATTGATCCAAAAATCAACGATATTATTAAATCTAAAAAATATCCAACCCTCACTTTATTTAGTGATGAATATACACTGTTAACTGCATTTTTAGCAAAAATTAGAGAATATGATCCAGATTTTATTTGCGGTTGGAACAGTAATTCTTTCGATATTCCTTATATCATTGGTCGTATGAAAAAATTGAATATTCCAATGAAAGAGTTATCACCATTCGGTAATGTATATGCTGATGGTAAAGGTAAAGTAATTATAACCGGTATTGTTCCGATGGACCAATTGAATCTTTATAAAAATTTGACTTATATTACGCTCCCATCATATACTTTAGATTCTGTAGCTAAGCAAGAAGAAGTTGGTGAAAAGACACCATATGATGGTAATTTAAATACTCTTTATAATGATAATATTGATAAATTTATTGAATATTCATTAAATGATACTTTTCTAATTAAAGGAATCGAAGATTCAACTCAGCATATTTCATTACAGGATGAATTAAGACGAGTTACTACAAATTCTCAAGCGGGAGCATCTTCAACTTTAGGTCAAGCTGAAGGTCTATTCGCAACATCGATGAAAAAACAAGGACTTATTGCAAGAAATAATAATCACAATGCAATAAAAGAAAAATTATCGGGTGCTTATGTATTTGAAGCTCGGGGTGGATTATATGAAGGTCTTCTTTGTGATTTTGACTTCACTTCTCTTTATCCTAGTATCATTAACAGTTGGAATTTAGGTCCTGATACATTTATCGCATACATTGTTAATGAAGATGATATGTTTAATTTAATATATCATCGAGAAAAATTAAAAAACAAATTTATTTCTATTATTATGGATCCGATTCATAATAATACAATCGAATCTATATCATTAGAAAAATTAGAAAAATTAATTACTGAAAAGAATGCTAATCTAAATATATCAGGTGCTATTTTTAACGGATTAGATGTACATCAAAGTATCTTCTATACTGTTATTGATTTCTTGTTCAAAGGCAGAAAAACATACAAAAAGAAAATGCTTGAAGCAAAAGAAGCTGGTAATTCCATCGAACAAAATATTTTCAATGGGAAACAATTAGCATATAAGATTTTAGCTAACTCTCTATATGGCGCTTTAGCTAATGAGTATTTTAGATTCTATAATAATAATCTAGCAAAAAGTATTACTTTAACAGGTCAAGAATTACTAAAATATTGTAGTGTTCATTGTGATTATTATATGGTTAAACGTGGAAATGTTGGTTCCTTTGAAATGAATAAAAATTTCTACGATAAAGTAAAATCTTTAGTAGATGTATTGTATGGTGATACAGATTCTATGTTCGTTTATTTAACTGATTATTTAAAGGATAAAAATATTCCTTTAAGTGATAGAGAATCTGTAAAGAAAGAAATTAATAATATTCAATCATACATAAATAATATTGCCATCGATGCTTTCTTGCCGTTACATAATATAAGTAAAAAAGATTCAATCATTTTCTTGAAGAATGAGTTTTTATTTTCTAAATATTATACGTTAAATGGTAAAAAACATTATGCAGCTAAAGTTATTTCTCAGGAAGGAAAGGATATTAATTTTACAGAAATTAAAGGCCTTGAAATGAAAAGATCTGAAATACCATCGAGATCTCAAAAATTATTAAATGATATTTTGAATGTTATTCTTGAAGATAATATCAAGAAAAGTACTATTAAAACTAAAGTTGATGATATCGTTTCTAAGACTAGAAAAGAAATAATGAATCTCGTAGATGATAGAGATAATTCAGTAGTTCGAGTTGTTTCTTATTCTAAACCATTATCCGAATATAAAAATATGCCACAACATATCAAAGCTATGTTAATGTGGAATAGTTTAATGAATGAAGATTTCAGATATGGTTCAAAAGGAAAATTATGGAATATTAAAGGAATAGATTTAGATAAAGCACCTGAATCAGTCAAAAGTAAATTTTATGATGTTTTTATGAAAAAATTTAATGTTAAAGATTTAGATTGTATTTGTTTACCTGAAGATGTTAATAAACTTCCAGATTGGTTTATTCCAGATATGAAAAAAATTATATCATATTCTTGTGATGAACGTGTTAATAATCTTACTGAACCTTTATGGAAAGAATCAGAAGCGCCATTGTTGTTTTAAATTAAAAAAGTTAGGAGATGTAAATGCTTACAATATATTGTGTACATCCAATCAGTGGTTGTTCTGCTAATGAAGTTTTCGGATATTACGAAAAAACTAAAAATGAATTAACATCTTATGGATATAATGTATTAGTTCCAATGTATGGAAAAAGTTTTCTTAGAACAGAATTAGAATTTAAAACTAAAGATTATCAATCACCATTAACTATGAATCATGCTATTTATGATCGAGATAAATGGATGGTTCATCAAGCGGATATTTTATATGCTAATTTCGCTGGAGCTACAAGAGTATCTATTGGTTCTATGTTTGAATTAGCATGGGGTAATGATAATGGAAAACAAGTTGTTATAACTATGGAAGAAAATAATATTCATCAACATGCTTTTGTATTAGAAGCTGCTACAATTGTTTTTTCTACAGAGGAAGAAACGATGCATTATTTAAAGAAATTAGTTAGTAAGGAATTTTAATATGTATAGAGCATATGATAGCGTTTTGATTAAACCTCAGTATTCAGAAGTATCATCTAGATCTTTAGTTGATTTAACAACTAAATTGGGTAATATTAAATTAACCCTTCCTATTATATCAGCTAATATGAAAACTGTTACTGGCTCATCGATGGTGAAAGCTATGTATGATGCAGGTGGATTTGGTATTTTACATAGATTTTGGACTATTAAAGATAATGTTGAAGCTTTTAAAGATTGCTTCTCATATGTACCAGTATCTAATATAGGAGTTTCTGTAGGTGTTAAACCGGAAGAGAAGAGTCGTTATCTTGAATTATTAAAAGCTGGAGCTCAAGTTTTCTGCGTTGATGTTGCTCATGGTCATCATATTTTAGTAAAAGAAATGATCAAATATATGTTAGATAATAAAACAGAAAATCCTCTTACTATTATAGCAGGAAATATTGCAACTCCACAAGCAGCTAAAGATTTATATTCATGGGGTGCTGATATTGTTAAAGTTGGAATTGGTCCTGGTGCTGCATGTATTACTAGAAGAAATACTGGTATCGGTGTTCCTCAATTAACCGCAATTGAAATAATTAAAAAAGCACATCCAGAAATTCCAATTATCGCTGATGGTGGCTGTAGAACAGGACGTCACATTGCAATTTCTATAGCTGCGGGAGCTGATGCAGTAATGTTGGGATCTATTCTTGCTGGTACTATTGAGACTCCTGGAAATGTGTATCCTGATGATAGTACTGATTTAGTTAATCGTACTTTCTATAAAATATACGGTGGATCGGCAAGTGCTCAAAATAAAGGCGAAAATAGATTCGTTGAAGGAAAAATGATGAAGATACCATTTAAAGGTCATGTAAAATATATCCTAAGAGAAATTCATGAAAATTTGCAATCAGCATGTAGCTATGCTGGTTTTGATAATATTTCATCTTTTAGAGGTAAAGCTGAATTAATTGAAATTGATTCGATGGGAAATATTGAGTCTCAAACATGAAAAAATATAATCATTGCGGCCGATACATAAAAGAAATTAAAGAACAATATAACCTCTATAATATAACATTTGAGCATCATTTATTGAAAGATGATGATAAAAATATTATTTAACATGCGTTACAAATTTTGTTAAAAAATTCAATCAATGCAAAGGTTGAGAATGGATTATTGAAATATGAAAGATTTTATCATATTAGACACTGAAACAAAAAAACATGCAGATCAAGTATCTGGTAGTTGGGATAATATTGAAGAAATGGGTCTAGCTACTGCCGTAACATATTCATCTCAATTAGACAGATATGTTTTTTGGAATCAAAATCAAAAGATAGAATTATGTAAGTATCTAAATAATCAATTAGTAGTTACATATAATGGGATTATGTTTGACTCAAAACTTTTATTAGGGAATAACAGAATATTAAATAACAATGGTTCAACCGAAAATGAAAAATATAAATGGGTAAATGCTGATATCTATGTTGAAATCTGGAGACATATTTTGAATATAGATAAGACAGATTATAACATCATTGTTAATAAAATACAAGAACAAAAATTTCCAAAAGGTATGTTTGATTTAGAAAGTGTGTGCAATGCAACGACCGGAATGAAGAAATCTGGAAAAGGTTCCCAGGCACCAGATCTTTTTCAAAAGGGAAAAATACTGGAATTATTTCAATATAATTTACAAGATGTTAGAGCAACTAAAGCATTGTATCAATTTATTAAAGAGAGAAAATATATTGTTACTGGTGCTTATGATGTAGTCTCTTTTACTTGAGAAACATTTTAGTACTAAAAGGAATAAAATTAAAGGAGTTTATTTATGATGGTAGAATCTAATAATATGTTAGATCAATTATGGGTTGAAAAATATAGACCTCGATCTATTAATGATTTAGTCTTAAATGAAGATCAAAAACAATTTATGGAAAATTGTTTATATAAAGGAGAAATTCCACATTTAGCACTTTTTGGCCCTCCTGGATCTGGTAAGACTACATTAGCTAGAATTGTAACAGATGCTTTAATTCAAAATGAAATGGATTTATTAGAGTTGAATGGTTCTGATTCTACTGGTGTAGAAAATATGAGAACTACAGTTCAAGGATTTTTGAAATCTCCCCCTTATCGCGCTAAACTGAAAATTGTATATATTGATGAGTTTGATTACACAACTCAAAATGCTCAAGCAGTCTTAAGAAATATGATGGAAGCTTATGCTGATACTGGTAGATTTATTGTAACTGGAAATTATTGGTCTAAAGTAATGGAACCAATTCAATCTCGTTTTACTTTATATGAGATGAAAACATTGCCAAAAGATTTTGTAATTGATTATGCAAAAAATATTTTAGATAATGAAAAAATTCAATATGATATTCAATCAGTTGATTTAATTGTTTCTAGTTTATTGCCAGATGTTAGAAAAATTATAAATACTTTGCAAAAAAATACAGTTGATAAAAAACTTAAAAAAATTGATGTAAATACTATAGTAAGTAATGAGAAAAAAATTAGTGGATTATTGATTCAAATTTCTGAAAGTATAGGAACTGATTCAGAGAAGGCTACTATTAATAGAAATATTCCTCAGATAATGGAATTGTTAAATACTGAACATGAACCTGATTATATCAATATTTATCAAACTTTGTTTTATCATGAGAATTTACCTGCTTGGGGTAAAATAAAAGTAAATGAGTATATGAATAGACATAATTCATGCGTAAACCCTATTAGTCATTTTATGGCAATGGCATATGATATTATTCAATCAGGAATGACATTTTTCAATATGTTTGGCAAAAAATAAAATGTGGTGGGTAAGGAAGTAGACGATAGTTTAAACGGCCTACTTCCCTACCCATTAAAGAGGTTAAGGTTTTTTCCCCATTAATTAAATTAGAAACATCTATGCTAGATGAAAATGAAATGATGCAATTATGAAAAAAAATAGAGTTTATTTAGCCGGTACTATATATAAAGAAGAACCTGGTTTTTCTTGGAAAAAAAGATTATGTAGTTTTTTTGTAAATTCTGATAATTTTGAATTTATAGATCCTAATCCTTCTATGGAATGTGATTTAACAATGGTTCCTAGAGATAAAGCATTTATTAATTCTAGTGATATTTTTGTTGCTTATATTGAACGTCCTAGTTTTGGTACGGCAATGGAAATATATCATGCATTTTTACAACATACTATTCCTATTATTATAATTAATCCTAATGAAATATGTAAAGGAGATTTGTGGATAGTATCACATGTTCATTGTATTGTAGAAAGTGTAGAGAAAGCTGTTGATTTTATCAAATCTTTACAATATTGAATAAAAATAAAGGAGTTGTTATGAATGAGGAAGTATTATTATTTACTAGTGGAATTGATTCTTATATTGCAAAATATTATCTAGAAGATTCTGGTCATAAAATTGATTGTTTATATTTTGATCATGGTGGTCGTTATTGTAAACATGAAGTTGAAAAGATAAAATCTTTAGATTTTGAAGTTATTATATCATATAATTTACAATTAGGCGGTATAGAAGAAGAAAATGCTTATATTCCAAATAGAAATTTGTTGATGACAATAATGGCTCAATCTTTTGGATATAAGAAAGTATGGTTAGGTGGATCTTTATCTGATCGTATTGGTGATAATAAATCTGAAGTGTGTGATAAATTATCATCATTACTTATAGATGTGAATGAATCATATTGTAAAATCAGTTCTCCTTTTTATGGATGTTATAAAGAAGATATGGTTAAATGGTTTATAAGGAAACATCCAGTATCTAGAATGGATTTATTAACACATACATTTTCTTGTTTCAATCCATTAAAACAAGAAGTAGAAAGATATTATCATTATAATAATAATCGATATACATATAAAACAAAAGAATGTATGGCTTGTTCCGCATGTTTTAGAAAAGCTGCAGTGTTAATGTCAGCCGATATTTATATTGATTTTATTTCAGATGATAAAAATAATATAATTCTTCACTATAATGATGAATTCAGAAATCCATTAGTTCAAACTCCAAGATCTGAAGCAACTATGAATTATATTCACAAATGGAATTTTAATCATATATGAAAGAAAATAAACCAGTATCAAATTATACACTTTTAACTAGATGGTTATTTGATGGAAGTACAATTACTCAAATTCCCGTTGAAGTTGTTCAAGATAAATCAATCTCACAGATGTATATTTTGTATTATTTTCAGATGAGTCATTTAAATATATACATTGATAAGTATTTTAATAACTATAACTTATTTGCATTAGATAGATTAGATCTTTTTAAATTTTTGAAACAATGTATTCAATTATGTGGATATAAACCTCCATTTGTAAAGAAAGGACCTAAAATAAAAAATAAGTTAGTGGATATTTTAAAAGGTAAATATCCATATTTAAAAAAAGAAGAATTATTCATGCTAGTTGATTTTATTGATAACAGTGAAGAAAAAGATTCTGTATATGAGATGTTTGGATTTTATTCACCTAAAAAGAAGAAAATTACAGATGCTGAAAGAAAAAGAATGAAACAAAAAACTTCTGAACAAAAAGATAAGGAGATTAGTTTAGAAGATTTAATGGAGAATTTTTCTTAATGACATTAACTAATAAAGAATGTTTTGATGCAGCAATCAATGAAATGCGTAAGATTTTAAAGTATCATAATGCTGTTAAGGGTAATTCTTGGAGATTTAAAAATGAACATGAATTGGTTGATGATTTGATGCAAGAAATTCATGAGTTTCAAGTTAAAGAAGATATTGATCATGAACTTATCGATATAATGAATTGTTGTTATCTTCTTTGGGCTAAAAGGAAATTTTTTAAGGAGGTATAATATGTCAAATGATGCTGAATATTTCCATCAATGTTTGTGGCATTTTAATGATAAGCAGGTATCCAATTCTTTTTTGACGTTTGAGAATTTTGCTATTATAGATAAGTGGGGATTGACTCCCGTTAGATTAAAAATGTCAATTAGTCAATTTAAATCACAAAATTCAAATTATCTATTTTTGACACAATCTGATGTTTATCAAATTTTGATGAAACTTAAAGATTTTAATAATATTGGAAAATATATTCAAGAAATAACTCAAGATAATAATAAAGTAATTAATTATACTGTTAAACTTAAAAAGAAAATTATTGTTTCTATTCTATATCGAACAGAATATAATGGCGCATGTGTTAGAGTTATATTGAGTGATAAAAATGATAATTATTTAGATTCAGAAAAGATTTATTTGCCAATTTTTGATTTTCTTGCATTGATTAAATTATTGATCAGTTTTAGAGATGAATATCTTCATGTATCTTCTGATGTAAATCATTCTGTTATTTTAGGTAAAATATATGAAGAACTTCACACTTTAAATGAAAAAGTATCTGGTTATTATTCGGAAGCTGTAAATTTATTTAAAGCTAGATCATTGTTGTTGGAGCAACAGACTAAGTTCAATAAAACTTTTTCTTCATCATCTGAATTATTTTCTCCTGATGAATTACCGATTAAACAATCTGAAAGTTTAGAGATTTCAGATAATATTGATATTTTTCAAAATGAAAAATCGAAAGAAGAAAAAACAAAATTCCATGATCCTGATTTCTTTGGTTTAGATGAACCTGAAAAATCGAATGATAATTTAAGTGAAGATAATGAGATTCAATCTGAAATGGAAAATTTTATATCAAATGAAGCTCCAAAAATTAATTTAGGATTGGGTGATTCTGATGGTGTTGAAAAGAAAAAATTTGAGGTTAATGAAAATATTATTTCATCTGGAGATTTTACCAGTAAAGTTTTAAATAATGATGTTCTAAATTTAGAAATGTATATAATGAACGTAATTAATGATGATTTACCGTTTTCTAAATTTTGCGAAATAATTAAATTGAAATTGGGATTTGATCCATTAGACGGTGTTAAAGCGGAAGAAATAAGCAGTATCAATTATTTAATTTCAAATTATCTTAAACATACTTTGAAGAAGTCTCTACAAGAACAAGTAGATTTTCCCGCTAATGTATCTCCAATAGTTTTCTCCAATATTAATGGTTCTCCACAAATAAAATCATTAATGTATGATCTTTTAATTTATTTTATCTATTATACTCAATTAAGAAATATGTTAAAAGAAAAAGATTTGAATCCGTTGAAAAACAAAGATTTTATGTGTTTTTCATTTAAAACTATAGCATCTCCTTTAGCTATTTCTGCGTTGAAGGATGTTGATGAAACAACTGTTTTATCTGAGATTACTAATAGATATAGAAGATATAGAGATAATAAAGTTTTTGATAAACTAAAAGATTTTGTAAAGAATAATTATTCTTGTGATTTTGATTTATTTGAAGATGCTATGAAAGTTGAAGCTTCTAGAATCTATAAAGCAATATTAGCATCCTTTGATAAATTGATGATTCCATATTCTTTTAAAAAATATGAGTTTTTGAATTTAAAATTGAATTATGATGATTTTAAAAATAATTCTTTCGATGATGAACAAATTAAAAAAATTATATCACTAGAGTTTAATTTTAAGAAAAATGGAAAAGTGAATTTTGATGAAGTAATTCATAAAAAGTTTGATGATATTTCATCTTCAGTATTAAATAAATTTAATATTCAAGAAAAGAAATATGACAATACTAATTTGAACAGATTAATTAAAGAATTTACTAATGATAATGAGGAATTACAAAAGAAAGCACTTGATGTTGTAAAAAACATTAATTTTAGTTATAGAGATCTCAGAAACGCTAAAGTAGATTTGACTCCATTAACAACAGAAATATTAAGAGCAATCTTTTTATGGGATATTGATAGAGATTCTAAAATTACATTGAATTATTTACATTATAGAGAAACAGTTCAGAAATGTTCATTAACTAAGGATATGATTATTTCACTATTGACTAATATTCAAGATACAATTGATGTTGATTTTGTTAATAGTTTTATAGCAGTTCGAAATTAAGGGGTTAAAAATATGTTTACACTTGGAACTAAACTAAACAGATTATATTCTATGTATCTTCCTTTTATGGATTCTTTCTGTGAAATAAGTATTATCTTTAATAAATCTAATTCCTTTATTGGTTTTAATTTAGACCAAAAAAATTATATGAAATCTAGGAACAATGAACTTCATAGTAATATCTATCAAGATTTGAGTAAATCTGAATTTGCTACTAGTTTTTTGGATATTAGAAATTATAAATCTAAGAATTTAGATATTAAAATGCAATTTCATAATATTCTTCCACAATTTAAAGATAGTATACATTATGAAACAAACGAAACTGTTAAACTTTCAAAAGTTCAAACTAAGAATGGCTGTTATGAAAGTTGTTTGTATATTTATGGTTTTAGATATACAAATTTTGGTGAAAATTTTCTTTATTGTTTAGCCGAAAGACAACATATAGATATCGTTTTAGATAAAAAGATAGTTAGAACAAGTGCTATTCAATTATGTTCTAATGAAGTATATGAAGATATGGCTAAAATCATAGAAACTACTAATCGAGAATATATATCAGATACTGTCGATGTAGAATCTGCAGTTTCACATGCATTTATATCTAGAAAAAATATAAAAGAGGAGTTCAAAATCTAAATGCCAGGATACGATAAAAAAAGTTTAGAACATCAAGTAACAGATACTTTTTTTATCCATAATATTTTTGGATCGTTTTTTAATGGTATTTTAAATTGGTTTGATAGTGAATTTTATACTAGATTTAACTATAAAGTAATTGGTACTTATGATAAAGCTATTGAATTTTTCAAAAAACAAAAACAAACAGGAACAGAAAATCTAAGAAATATTCTTCCTAGTATAACATTAGATCCAATGTTAGATTTTTCTAACGCCGAGCAGGGTGGTCGTTTTTTATGGCAACATGCTCGGTATGCTCCTTCTATGGGAATTAGATTGTGGCCTAGTATTGATTTAAAAGAACAAGATATTTTAATTACTCCTGTATATTCTAGATATCAGGGAACGTTCGAGGTTACTTTATGGTTATCTTCTATTTATGAATTGATGGATTTTAGAGTAGCTTTACTACAATTTTGTGGCGGATTTAATAGATGGTGTAGACCTGAAATCTTTTGGACATATTTAATGCTACCAGATGAAGTTACTGATTATAAAAAAGATGATGGTACAAAAATTGATTGGGGTAATACATTATCAGATATAATACACATTCAAACTACTAATAAACATAAACGTGTTGTTCCTATTAATTTACATCCTATTTGGCGTTTAGAATCTTTTTCTGATGCTACTACTAAATATGGTGGTGATAATATTTCGGAATATAAATTATCTGCATCATTTGGATATGAAGTAAATCTTCCAACATATGTCGTTGTTTCTGAGAATGTTGATCCTACGTTAACATTGAATTTATCATTAGGAACTACTTACACTAAATATCCAATGATTTCTCCGTATAAGATTATTCAAACTTTAGAGAATTCAAAATATTTTGATACTTTCTTTGAAAAGAATTATAATTTTTATAAGATAGAAAATGATATTTTGGAACGAGATAATCTTATCATTGAATTTTCTGTTAATTCATTAGTGTACCCTATGAAAGTATTAGAATGGTCTCATATTGTTAGTGGTACTTTAATATATGTTAATGATGAATTTATTTCAAATTCGAATAATTCAATAAAAAGAGATAATATTATAGTAATAGATTCTTATAAATTAGAATATCTTCCATATCTAAGAAAGGCATGTGCTGCTATTAGCTTGAATGATACTGGCGTTAATGAATTTTATACAAAATGTGAAATTATGAAAAAACCATGTATTTGTAATTTGAAAGATGAAGAAAAAACTGTAGTTATGTCTAAAATAAATACAATTATTACATTAGATACCAAAAAAAGAAGAATGTATAGTGATAAATTGAATGTTATTCAAGTAGATCACATGGATGCCGTATCTACTTTTAGATTATTACAAGATATTAAAGAACGAGATGAAGATGCATATAATCAAGTATTAAAACAAGCCAAGGATGGAATTTTTCCTTTTGATTTACCTGAACATAGAGCTAGAGAATATGTAAATCATATGACTCAGCGTTTAGTTTGCGATTATACTAATGGGACTCAAACTGAATTTCCTCTTCGTTATATTTTAGATGATAAAAATTCAGCAGGTTTATTGATTTATGTAAATGATGTTTTACAAACACAAAATACAGATTATCAATTAATTGATAATAGTATATTAAAGTTTAATACTGCTCCTGAAAAGGGTTCTACTATTTATATTGGTGGAGAATTAATGGTAATTAAAGAATCTAAATTAGTTGGTGTATATGAATTTAGTCAAACTGATATCGATAATTTAGAAACACCTCTTACTATAGATCTTCCAGAATCAATAGATCGTGAAGATAATGTTGTATTGGTTTCTTATGGCGGAAAGATGCATATTGGTATCGATTACACTTTAGATATTGAAAATAATACTGTTACATTATTGATTCCTCCAGTAGTAGGTGAAATCGTTCAGTTTTTTTATTATGTATGATATTTTGATGATTTGAACAAAATATAAAGGAGTTAATACATTTTATGAGTGAACAATGGAATTTTAATACATCTCAAATTTTTTCATATTATCCAAAATATGAATATTTGGATAATATTATTTCATTAAGTGGCCGAAATCGTTTAAATTTATATGTAGATGTTAAAGGATGTGGACAAGCATTGTTTCAAGAATGGGCTGTTAAACAAATTTTATTTCAAAGTGATGGTTCTAGAACTATTGATACTTCACTTTTTTCAGCAATTATGGATTTTATTGGTTTTCATAAATTATATGCTAAGAAAAGACAGATTGAATTACATATGTATATGTTTATGGAAACTGGAGCTTCTAAATATCATTTAGATATTTATCCGGGTTATAAATCAAATAGAAAGAATGGTGATTTTTTTGGTTTAGATATGGAGAAGAAGGACTTTTTCTTTACTATTTTAAATAAGAATTATATTGTTGCTGAAAAGGTATCTAATAAGATACCAAATGTATCTTTTATTAGACTTGATCATTTAGAAGCTGATTTTATTCCTTGGTATTTAATGAAACATTGTTTATCTAAAGAAGATGTTGATTCTGCTATTAATGTAATTTATAGTACTGATAAAGATATGTTACAATGTTTAGATGCTCCTAATATTTATCAGTATTATCGGCACTATAAAAGTGTAAAAATGATATCTCAGAAAGATGTTTTTTCTCATTGGTTAAAAACCGAATTGGAAGAAAATAATGCATCCGAATGGTTCCCTTTATCTTTAGCTATTATTGGAGATGAAGGAGATGGTTTTAAAGGAATAAGAGGAATTGGAGCTAAAACATTTACTAAGATATTTCCATATATAAAAACTATTTGTGGTAGTTCTATGGAAACAGTATATTCAAATATTTCTAAAAAACTTTCTATATTTTCTAAGTCTTATAGTGTTTCTAATACATCATTGAAGAAGATACTTGAAAATGAAGATATTGTCATTAGAAATTTAAAACTCGCATCATATAAATTATTATCAGATTATGTGAATGGAGATTATCCAACAGATGTATTTGAAAAAAGGAGAAAAATTCAAGATATTGTAAATAATCAAAATAAATGTAGCAGAGCTGGGGTATTATATAATGCATTAATTAAAGCTGGACAGAGTGGTATTATTAACGAACAAACGTTGATAAATTTGTTTGATGGTTGATATGGGTATAAATGAAAGTTGGAATTTACATATTCTTTAGATGAAAATCTTAATATTATAGAACTAATAGAAAAAGGACATAAAATGAATATTGAATTAATTAATATGACTGAGCAACCTGAAAAAGTAATTGAAACAGCGGCGAGAACTTGTTATCAAAGTCAATATAAAGGTGATGGTTGTTTAATTAAAGCATTGATTAAAAATGGGCATCATTCTGCCTTAGAACATGCTTCTGCCACGTTTAAGATTAATGGCGTATCTAGAGCAATGACACACCAATTAGTTAGACATAGATTGTGTTCATTCTCTCAGCAAAGTCAAAGATATGTGAATGAAAGTCAATTCGATTATGTAGTTCCTCCATCTATTTTGGAAATGCCGGAACAAATTCGAAATCAATATTATAAACACATGTCAGAAATTCAAAAAATGTATGATTATTGGAAAAAAGTTGGTTTAAAAAATGAGGATGCTAGATTTGTTTTACCAAATGCTTGTTGTTCAGAAATAGTTATTACTGCTAATTTTAGAGAGTGGCGAACAATTTTTGGATTACGTTGTGATAAACATGCACAATGGGAAATCAGAAAAGCAATGACACATTGTTTGATGATTTTAAATAAAAGTGCACCAAATGTATTTTACGATCTCGCTGAAAAATATTTAGTTTCAGTAGAATAATTGTTTACTGCTCCTTTTGTTAAAATGTGAATAAATAAAAAAGGAGTAATTTATAATGTTAAGTTGGTCATTTATCGTAGAAAGAATTCGAGAAGAATTATCTCTACCTTTTCAGATGTTAGAGAAAAGTAATGAACAGATTATAGATTATTTAAAAAGAAACGCATTAAGAAAATTTACTTTTTATTTTCCTCAGAAATGGAGACTAACTCTTAATTGTTCGGATCCGGCATTCAATGTTCCTGGTAGGTTTTCCGAATTTTATTTAATTGATCCAGATGATCGAGAAATAAAAACAGTAGTTGCAGTATATCCGACGATAGCCCCACATTTATTTAATAATCATCCTTTTATGGGACCATGGTCTACTGAAGAAGTTGAAGAGTGGCATTTGAGTGTATATAATTCTAATCTTTTATCTCCATTTTCAAACTTTAAATATATTCATGAATTTATTCCACCAAATATGATTAGAATCACTCCTAAATTTACGGGTAAAGCAACTATCGAATATGAAAGATCTCATGATTCAGAATTATCTAGTATTAATCCAGAATTAGAAGATTCTTTCGTTGATCTTTGCATAGCTATGTTTTTTATGATGATTGGAAGACTTAGACAGAAATATGGAACTAACCAAACACCATTCGGAGAAATTCCATTAAACGGTGATCTTATTTATAATGATGGAAAAGAATTATTTGATAAAACTATAGATAAATTTGATAGAATGACTGTTCCAAATGTTATTTTTGATGCAGGTTAATATATGAATGGATATAAGATAATTTCTGAATTGGTATTAGGAAATCCTAATGTAGATATGCTTGTGATTAAACCTTATTTGTATGTATATATAACAAGGGATAAGATCGAAGATGTTAGAAAAAATGGTTTATCTGTAAGTAGTGATGGCACTCTTCAGGCATTATTTACTAGATTGCCTGAAAATAAATATTCTGAATATTTAAAAGATCACGTACCTGTTAAAATATCAGTATCGAAATTATCAAAAATTAAGGATCAAAAAGTTGTAATTAAACCTGTAAATTTTTCGTACCCAAAAGATAGTTTAAATGAAGATGATATTGAAAAATTAATTGGAAAATATTCTAAGCAACTCTCGGCAATGATAAGAAAAGGTGGTGATATTTCGTTATTACCGAGAGTTGATATTTATTTTTCTGATGGAGTAATTCCTTCTTTTTCTTTAGAAGTATTAGATATTGAATTTGAGGAATAAATAATAGGAAAGTTTATGAAATATATGGGCCTTGATATTGCTACGGCTACTGGGTGGTCGTGTTTTGAAGACGATAGACTGCTAGAAAGAGGCACTATCCAATTATTACCTACTATGAATTTACCGCAAAAACTTCATTATTTTCATTTAGAATTAAAACATTTATTACAGATATTGAAACCGGAATATTGCTTTATTGAAGATGTTTTTTTGGGAATTTCTGGGGCTAAAATTTTAGCTTATCTTGCCAGATTGAATGGTGTTGCGATTAATACTTGTTTTGAAATATTACAAGAAAAAGTAAAATTATATGAACCTACTTATTGGAAATCAAATTCTTTTCCTAATTTAAACGGACATGCTAAAAAATGGGAAATTCAATTAGCAGTAATTAAACACTACAATATCCCGGTTACAGGTAATTTCAATAGTATATTTGAAACAGTTAATTCTGATTTATCATTAATAGATGATAAAAAAGAGATAATTCATAAATATCAATTAGAAATAAATAAAGATAAAACTAGTTTAAATAGAAAACGAAATCCTTTAGATGAAGGAATGATTTTATCGATAAAATGTAAGATTAAAGAATGTGAAAAAATATGTTTTTCTGAAAAACAAGAAATAAAAAGATTGCAAAAAGAGTTTGATAAGAAAATGGAAAAGGTAAAAACCGATATTACTGCTCAGACGGGTTTTACTGAAAATATTAGTGATTCTTGTGGTATAGCATATTGCGGTTTCAAGGAAATTAATCATGTATAAAACGAAATTTTCTATTCAAATTCATAAACAAAGAAAAAAACATTATGATTCACATTTTGATCTAAGAGTTATGAACAGAAGAAGAACTCAATTATTATCATGGGCTCTACCAAAGTCTAAATTTCCAGAATATGGAGAGAAAGTTCTTGCTATTCAAACTCCTAATCATAGATTAAGTTATATGTATTTTGAAGGAAGATTGGAAAATGGAGATATAGTAGAATTATATGATAGAGGCAATTGCGCTGTTCTATTAGAAAAATATAATATGATGATTTTGAAATTTTTAGGATCTAAAATTCGAGGAATATACAATTTTATTAGTATTCAAAGCAAGACCAATCAAAAAACATGGTTAGTTATGAGATCAAAAAGGGAAATTGGATTAAATTGAATGTCAAATATGAGACAGAGAGCATCTTTATTGGAACAAAATATCACTTTAAAAAAAGAAAATGATGAGCTATCTAAAAAACTTGATAAATTGGCATTTGATCTTAATAAGCATATGATTCGAATGACTAAAGAATTGCAAAATTTGAGAAGACAACCGGTAGTAATAATACAAAAACAAGAAAACGTTGAAACTTTACCAAAACAAACAAAGGAAATAAAATCAATCGAATCAAAACCGATACATTTTATTCCTACTGCAAACACTGAAGGTATGAAGATGAAAGTTTCGGATATAGAAAAGAAGAAACGAAAATCTAATATATTATGTGCTGCAGAAAAACTTTTAAAAATTAAAGAAACGAATAATTCAGGAGAATAATTATATGTCTATTACAGCTTTGCAAGAATATACTAGATTTTCTAGATACGCAATTTATCGTCCAGAACTTCATAGACGTGAAACTTGGCAGGAACAAGTAGATCGAGTATTTGATATGCATGAAAAGTTTTTAGGTCCAGATATTATGCTTAGAATAAAGGATGATTTTTCTTTCGCTAAGAAAATGGTTTTACAAAAGAGAATATTAGGTTCACAGAGAGCTTTACAGTTTGGTGGGTCACCTATTTTAAAGAAAAATGCTCGTATGTATAATTGTACGGTATCATATTGTGATCGTCCTAGATTCTTTCAAGAAGCTATGTGGTTACTATTATGTGGTTGTGGCGTCGGATTTTCTGTTCAATTCTGTCATGTAAATAAACTTCCGGAAATTAGACCTGTAAATAATGATGATAGTTTAACTTATGTTATTCCTGATACTATTGAAGGTTGGGCTGATGCTATTGGTGTCTTAGTTTCTTCTTATTTTGTTGATAAGACTCCTTTTCCACAATATTTCGGTAAGAGAGTTCTTTTTGATTATAGTTTAATTCGGCCAAATGGTGCCCCTTTATCATTTGGAGCTAAAGCTCCTGGTCCAGATAAATTAAAAGAATCTTTAGATAATATTTCTCATTTATTAGATACATGTGCAAAACATCAAATAAGTTTGAAACCTATTAATGCTTATGATATCGTAATGTATTCTTCAGAAGCGGTATTATCAGGTGGTATTAGAAGAAGCGCTACTATATGCTTATTTTCACCAGAAGATAATGAGATGGCTGATTCTAAAATTGGTGCCTGGCGGAAAGAGTTTAAACACAGAGCAAGATCAAATAATTCAGCGATCTTAATAAGAGATACTACTACCAAAGAAACTTTTTCAAATTTAATGAAAAGAGTTAAAGAATTTGGTGAACCTGGATTTATATGGTCTGATCATAAAGATGCGTTATATAATCCTTGTGGTGAAATTGGAATGCGTGCAAAATTAGATTTAGATGATAATCTTCGTGAGAAATTTTCGGATGAAGTATTCATTCAAAATAATGATCAGGAATTATCGGGTTGGCAATTTTGTAACCTGTGTGAAATTAATAGTAAAAAAGCTAATACAGAAGAAAAGTTTCTTGAAGCGTGTAAAGCTGCAGCAATATTAGGAACTATTCAGGCAAAATATACTGACTTTGGGTATCTTGGTGAAGTTAGTAAAATGATTGCCGAAAAAGAAGCTCTTCTTGGTGTTTCTATGACTGGTATGGTTGATTGCCCCGAAGTATCATTCAATCCGGAAATTCAGAGAAAAGGTGCTGAGTTAATTTTATCAGAAAATGAAAGAATGTCTAGTTTGATTGGAATTAATCTTTGTGCACGAGCTACATGTGTAAAACCAGCAGGAACTACTAGTTGTATTCTAGGAACAGCATCAGGAATTCATCCTCATCACGCTAAACGATATTTTAGAAGAGTTCAATCTAATAAAAATGAAACTCCTTTACAGTATTTTAAGAAATTTAATCCTGCTGCAGTTGAACAATCAGTGTGGGCATCTACAGATGAGATTATTACATTTTTATGCGAGGTTCCTGATGGAGTAAAAACAAAAAATACAGTTTGCGCTATAGATTTATTAGATAATGTGAAGTTAACTCAACAAAATTGGGTAGAATCTGGAACTAGATATAGTCATTTAGCTAGACCGTGGTTAAAACATAATGTTTCAAATACAATTCATGTTCAACCGAATGAATGGATTGATGTTGAAAATTATATTTATGACAATAGAATGTGGTTTGCCGGAATTTCACTTCTTCCTGTTTCTGGAGATAAGGATTATCCACAATCTCCTTTTACAGCTGTATTTACTCCGTATGAATTAGTTAGAATGTATGGCGATGCTTCTGTTTTTGCGAGTGGATTGATTGTAGATGGCCTACGAGCATTTAATAACGATTTATGGGCCGCTTGTGATTGTGTTTTGGGTATTGGAGAAATTCTAAATGCTAATGAATTGAAAGAAAAAATCATTTTAGATTGTCAAACTAATGGAACTAATTGGCGAAATTTAGGTTTATCACCACAAACTCCTATTAAATTATTACATGCGTGGTTAAAATCAGAAGTTTCTAATTATGATGATAAAATTGATTGGATTAGAAGAGCAAATCAGTTTGCAAATAGATATTTCAAAGGTAATAAACGTGAAATGACTTATTGCTTGAAAGATGTACATAATTGGAAGATATGGTGTGATTTAAAACGTCAATATGTTGATGTTGATTGGTCGTTATGTTTTGAAGATGAATATGGTTCCTTATATTTTGGTACTGCAGGTGAAGCATGTTCTGGTGGAGCATGTGAACTTGGAGAACTTGGAGCAACAATATCAGAAAAGAATGGTTCTAAAATATAGGATTCGATATTTTTTTATACAATTTTGAATAAATTATATGAAATGTGAAATATGTGGGAGAGAATATAAAAAACTTGGAAGACATTTAAAGTCTAAACATGATATTTCATCTAAGGTATATTATGATAAATATTTGAAAAGGGATGGTGATGGATTCTGTGTAGTATGCGGGAAACCTACAAATTTTACTAGAATTTCAATGGGTGGATATCCTTCTCATTGTTTATCTTGTGTATCTAAAGATCCATCTGTTAAAAGAAAAAAAGAATGGACTTGTTTATCCAACTATGGATCGATAAATCCTATGAAAGTAGAATCTATTAAGAAAAAATATAAGAAGAATAATTTTGAAAAGTATGGTTTAGAATGGCCTATGGAAAGATCTGAAGTTAGATCTAAAAGTATTGAAACCTGTATAGAAAGATATGGAGTTGAAAATGTAAACCAATTAGATTCTATTCGAATTAAAAAAGAAAAAACAAATTTGAAGAACTGGGGTGTAAGATATCCAACTCAATCAGAACAGATTCTTAGAAAAAGTCGAAAAACATGTCAAATTAGATATGGTACTGACCATTATTTTCAAACTTCAGATGGAAGACAGATTTCTAGAGAAAGTTTTATTAAATCAATCGAAAATCAGAAATTACATGGTGAACCATTAACCCCTAGAATTGGTTTTGTTGAAAGACAGTGCTTAGATGAGTTACAAAAATATTCAAAATTTGATATAATTAGAAATTCGAAAATCATTGGTTATTTTCCTGATGGTTACATTAAAGAATTGAATCTTGTAATAGAATTTGATGAACGTTATCATTTCGTAGATGAATGGAAAACATATTCGAGACGTGACATTCAAAAGGATAAAGATTATAAAAAAGAAGGATTTGTAGTTTTGAGAATTAAAAAGTTAAATTGGGAACAAAATCAAAATAATATCATAGATAGGTTTAAAATGATATTGGAGAAGGATTATGTCTGAAAAAAAAGAAATAGTTGATTTAACAAAACCCGAGTCACCCAGAATCGTAGCTATAGATATTGGCACAATGAACATTGTCTTGGCAGAACCGAAAGGTAAATCAGCGGAGATTTCATCAATTAGAAATATGTATCTACCGTTGGATAAAACTCAAGTAACTATGGCTGAACTATCGAATATCGATTATGTTGAATCTGATGATTCTGTGTATATTATTGGAAATGATGCATTTAATTTTAGCAATATATTTGGGAAATCAGTTAAACGTCCAATGGCTAAAGGATTGATTTCTCCAGATGAAATTGATAGTTTGGATATTTTAGAATTGATTCTTCAAAAGTTAGCTGGAAAAACAACTAACGGATATTGCGTTTATAGTGTTCCTGCTCCATCAATTGATTCAAATAATAATATTACTTATCATGAAGGTGTGTTTCGTAGAATTTTTACAGATTTAGGATATCGAGCGCAATCCTTTAATGAATCTATGGCTATTATCTATAGCCACTGTCAAGATGAACAGTTTACTGGTTTAGCATTTAGTTTTGGTGCCGGAATGGTTAATGTGTGTTTGTCTTATAAGAGTATTCCTGTTGTAACATTTAGTGTTGCTAGATCTGGTGATTGGATTGATGAAAATGTTGCTGCATCATTAGGTACTGTTCCTAATAGAATTACAGCAATTAAAGAGAGAAATACTGATCTTCAGAATTTTATGACTGGAAGTAAAAAAGAAAGAAGAATTCGTGAAGCTATTGCTTATTATTATAAAGAAATGATTAGATATTCTTTAGATCAAATTAAAGTTCGTCTAAGTCAAGCAACTAGCAGTTTAGATCTTCCAGATTCTTTATCTATTATTGTCAGTGGTGGTACTTCTATGGCCACAGGATTCTTATCTTTATTTAATGAGATTTTATCTGAATATAAAGATGATTTTGGTTTCACTATTAAACAAGTAAAACATGCCGATGATCCTTTAACAGCTGTTGCTGAAGGTTTATTAGTTAAGGCTATATCAGAATATGGAAATAAGAAATGATTATAGTGGGAATTGAAGGTTGTTCTGCATGTAAAATAGCTAAAAATTTTCTTCCAGAACTCTCCTATATAGAATTGAAAAAAGGTTCATTTGGTAATGTATTTTTTTCTAAAATTAAAAGAGCATTATTGAAAATGAATCCTAACGAAAAACTACCTGTTGTTTTTAATGATACTTTAGATAAGATGGTCGATACTGATTTTCTTATGAACAATCTAAGCGTCGAAAAAATAAGAAACAAGTTACAAAATCAATAGAACAAAATAAAAAGTTTCAGAGGTGTAAACTTTGTAAGTTAACATATAACAGAAGGAGAATAGAATGAGTATTCTTACAAAAGAAGATCGTAAAGATTTAGTGTATGCCTGCCGTAAAGCATTACTTGAGCAGGTTCGCACTAAGGGTGTACTTGCTGAGTCCAAGAAAGCGGCCGCAGAGAATTTTATTCTTAATGAGGCTACATATGAACAGCTTTTAAACCTCACTTATAATCCGCAGCGCGAAACACATTATTTGAGAACTGAAGCTCTTGAAAGAGTAGCTTTAGAGGCTTATTCTGCTTATCTTACTGCAAAGAAAACTGTAGTAGAAGAATCTCAATTTAAGAAAATAGAAGAGGGTGTTGGAGAATTTTTATCGAGACCAGTTCGAAGTGCTGGTAAATGGATTGCAAAAAAAGGCAATCAAATTGGCTTAAAGGGTGCGGGAATGGAGGATGTTAATAAAGGTATTAAAACTCATGCTCGTGGCGCAAGAATTGAAAGACTAGGAAAAGGTATTGAGAGACATGCCGGTCATATTACTGCAGGTCT
>Ga0172362_10001058_pt1 | contig 23333 bp, 23 predicted proteins | sample LakKivs1_kivu2a2_FD_114534 | JGI IMG/M metagenome (GOLD analysis project Ga0172362, IMG submission 114534) | Sediment microbial communities from Lake Kivu, Rwanda - Sediment s1_kivu2a2 | ecosystem: Environmental > Aquatic > Freshwater > Lake > Sediment | place: Rwanda: Western Province, Lake... | reverse complement strand
GAGTGGATGAAGATGGAACAGGTCCGTCCTTGAGTCACCGTGCCCCCCTGCCAACGAACTCCATGCGACGCTATTCGGCGCAAATTGTTCTCGTGACCCTGACGCTCCTCGCAGCCGGCTGCGCAGGCCCATTGGCCGGACTCGGCGAGAGCGAAACCGACGACGTCATCGAATCGGCGGCCGCCGATGAGTCGTTTCCCGACGCGGCCGAATCCGGGATTGCCTCGGGCTCGCTATAATGTTTACAGGGGTTAGTCACTCGATGCCCTCGCTCCGCCCTGAAGTCCCTCAATCGACAGAACGCCCTCGTCGAATTCTCTCCATGCTTTCGAACACACCACACTACGTCCGCTGGTTTGTGCTGCTCGCGATCTTGTCGCTGTGCGTCGGCTGCGACCAGATGACCAAGAGCATCGCTCGCGACCAGCTTGCCGATCAGGCAGCGCCGCTGAGTTATCTGTCGGACACGTTCCGGCTGCAGTATGCAGAAAATCCTGGCGCGTTTCTGGGCCTGGGTGGAAATCTGCCGCCACAAGCGAGATGGCTGCTGCTCGTGGTGGTAAACAGCCTGGTGGCGTTGGCCATCGGAATCTTCGTTTTGGTGCAGACGTCCATGTCGCCGCTGAAGACCCTGGCCTGCGCGCTGCTGCTCGGCGGCGCGATCGGCAATTTGATCGATCGTGTGCGGTTTGATGGGCTGGTAATTGACTTTATGAACCTGGGGATCGGGCCACTGCGAACCGGCATCTTCAACGTGGCGGATGTGGCCATCACGACCGGAGCCATCCTGTTGATCCTGCCACAGCTTGCGGCGACAAAGTCGACGGCCCCCACGCCGGATGTCCCGGCTTAGCCACTTTGCACAGCACTGCCTCACGAGGTGAAGAGCAGCTTGCCCCCGGCCACCAGCAGTACGATGGCCAACAGGAAATGCAGTGTGCGCGGCGCGAGATACCGGCTACCCAGTTCCGCACCAAGATAGCCTCCGGCAGACGCCGCAACCGCCCACAATCCGACCTCCTGGGGCAGGTAGCGCATGTTGACGAGATTTCCGGCCAGCGCGGCCAGTGAATTCACCAGGATGAAGGCCGCCGCCGTGCCTGCGGCCTCGCGCGAGCTGGCCCAGCCCATCACGATCAAGAGCGGCGCGAGCATGATTCCACCGCCGGTGCCGGTGAGTCCCGCCACGAGCCCAATCACGGCCCCGACCAGGATCGCCATCTCGCGCGAGATTTGCCGAGGCTGGGGCTGTTCATGCGCGTAGGCTGAGTAAAGCATGCGCAACCCGGTCGCGACCAGTACCAGACCTACCGCGGGATGATAGACTGCGGCCGGCAGGTAGATCGCGCCACCGATAAAGGCCATGGGTATCGAGCCGATCACGAATGGCCACAACAACGTCCCTGAGACGACGCCGGCCCGGCGAAATCGTGTCACGGCAATGCCCGAAACCACGACGTTGAGCAGCAGCGCGGCGGGCTTCATCACATCTGCCGACACGCCCACCAGCGCCATCGCTGCCAGATAGCCCGACGCGCCGGCCTGGCCGACCGAGGCGTAGAGGATCGCGGCCAGAAAGATCAGCACCGTTAGAGCCTGGGATTGATCCATAGTCCGAGTCATTCTAGCAGGCGAGACACCCATTCAGTACGGAGCTCTGTATCCGCTTGAGGCACTCGTGGGAGTGCAATGTCTCTTGAGCGCGGCTATCATGTGACCTTCCGACGCGGACACGCTCGGCAGAATTCTCCTGCCGATCACGGCCTGGAGCACGAATATCTTGAACTCGCGAATCCTACCCATCGTTGGGATGCTGTTCGTCTGTCTGTTTAGCACCCCTGGCTGGGCCGGGGCCGATCAGCTCGACGAGCTTCTCGCGCAGGCCCACCCCTGGGCTCGGTTCGGCAAGGGCGCCTGGCGACATGTGCGAATCGTGACGGAGAACTATGACACCGACGGCAAACCGACCGACGGAAGCCTGACCGATAACAAAACCACGGTGACCGATGTCACGGCGGATCGTGTGACGCTGCAGGTGGAAGTCACGGTGGAGGTCGCAGGACAGAAGTTTCCCAGTCAGCCGCAGACGATCGTGCAAGGGTTCGCCGGCGAAACCTTAGGTAAAATCGCGCCCCCCAAGGCGCTCGAACCGCAGACGCTAAACATCGACGGCGGCGAGGTCCGTTGCGAAGCAAGGCAACTCGATATCTCCGGTGGAGTCACCAACGAACAAACCCTGATCGTGTTTGCTGCCGGCCAAGAGCCGGCAATTCTCCGCCGCCAAAGCACGCTGCGCGAAGCGGGCGACGGCAAGGAGCTACAGGAGATCACAAGCCAGGTGATGTCCTTGCACATGATTCGACACCTCGTGCAGCAAGAGAAGCCACAAGGCGTTTACCTGGTACGCACGAATCAGAAGAATGATCGCGGCACGACCATCACCTGGAGCTGGCACGCGCCGGCTGTGCCGGGCGAAGTGGTCGATGAGTGTTCACACAAGACCGACGCCGAGGGCCGCGTCGTGCGCCGGACCACGCTCGAACTGGTGAGCTACGGTCTGGGCGACCTGAGTGCGGTGGAATCCGACGAAGCCGGCCAGGCAACGCCACGCCGGACGCGGCGGCAGCAGCGTCGAGCTCCCTAGCCAGCGCCATGCGTGGCCGTCGTCACTTCAGATCGGCTCGCAGATCTCGTAGCGCGTCATGCCGTTGATCTTTTGCGGCAGCTCCTTGACCTGGCAATCGACCCGGCACTCGGCGATCGAGGACGAATGGGGTTGCCACTTACCGCCGGCAAACACAAAAGTTTGCTTCTGACCGTCCTCGAGCACGATGAACGGCTTGCCATAGCTGACTTGTACTTTGCGTTCGGGCACTCGGATGGCTGGCGGCGGCGGAGCCGACGAGCGTGCCTTCTGCCGCTTGTTCTGATGGTGTGGGCGTCGACCCATAATAAATCCTCATGATTGGAGCGACGAAATCGCCGCAGCGGCATGTTCCTGACGAAAACGCAACGGCCGAAGGCAACTCACGCGGAGTCGCCCTCGGCCGTTTGTGATCGAATGCGAGACTAGCGGCGACCGTAACTTCCACCGCCACCACCGCCTCCACGGCGACCATAGCCACCGCCACCACCACCGCCGCCGCGATCTTCGCGGGGCTTGGCTTCGTTGACGGTCAGCGGACGGCCGTCGTACTCTTTCTCGTGCAGGGCGCTGATCGCGCTGCGGGCCGCGTTGTCGTCAGCCATTTCCACGAAGCCGAAGCCCTTGCTGCGGCCTGTGTCGCGGTCTTGAATGACCTGTGCGCTGCGGACCGAACCGAATTCGGCGAACAACTCTTCCAGGCTGGAACTTGTAACGTTGTAACTAAGATTGCCGACGTAGAGTTTCATGCTCATCGTCATCTCCAAAAAAAATCGCGACCCTAAAAGCTTCCGGGTCGAGGCGGAAGTGGCCTGCAAGTGGTGGCCCGCCAAGTGGGAGAGGCGATGGAAGCGCGAAAACGCGAGAGGCGTTTGCTCGAACGTCGTCAAACCGACTGCTAGAACTATAGCCGATCGAGTGCGGGTAGCTAGAGCAATCATGCTTTGCGCGCGATGATCGACAGTTCACTTGGCCGTGTGGCAAGAATCTCCTATCTAGCGCGTCACTATGGGGTTGCGCGGTTTGAAGCGATGTGAGATTTCAGTCACCGGGAGTGTTTAAGGTTTTCTCCAATTGTTTTTCGATTGAATCATGCGAAGGTCGCGGGAGGTGGCTCCGGCGCTGTTTTTTCGCACATTTACGATGAAACCAGGGGTTTCTCATATCGAGCAGCGCGGCCAGCGGTTAAACTAAAACCTGCACGCCACGAAACGGCCGAACCGAACTGCAAAGTCACCCTTCGGCCAGCAATCTCATTCGCTTTCTACGCCGCTGGAGTCAAGTACAAGCGAGCGGAAGCGACTCTCGAACTGCGGCGCGATTCGCTAAGCCGTGCGAACCGATCCGCCAAATGGTAGGACGACTCTGCCCGACGACGGAGCGGAACTCGGCCATCGACTGCCACGCTCGTGCTCTCTGGACAGCGTGCTGTGTTTTGCGGCAAGGGGCCAACGTGCTGCACCTGCGCCAGCGTGTGACGGCCTTCTTAAGTTTCTGTGTTGTCAAGGTAAAGGAAACATCATGAGCGAACGCAAGCCCGTGCCGTATAACCCCGCCTCGAACGTGCGCCGCTGTCCGGTGTGCGACAAGCCCTCATACTCAGCGTCCGGAGTTCACCCGCAATGCAGCCTGGCCAAGGCCGATGCGGTTTCCCGAGCGGCGCGCAAGGCGGCGGATGACTTAGCCCCGCCCGCGCCCGTTCAGCCAAAGCTGAATCGCTTTCAGAAGCAATGCCCCAAGTGCAAGCGGGTGGTCGCTCCGCGGCGTTTTCGATGCGATTGCGGTCACAACTTCGATGCCTCCCGGGCGCGAGCCGGAGCGAAAGCAGCGACCTGAACGCTGCGCCGCCCACCGTTGCGCCCGAGTTACCCGAGACGCCTGCCAAGAAGAATCAATCGCAAAATCGCAGTGAATAGGCTTTGCTTCAACGCTCATCCCAATCTTGAACCTTTCGGGATAGCGCGACTATAATGAGGCTCCCGAACGAGGGGGGATTCGTTTTGTCTCGCGCGCGAGTCTCAAACGCTTCATGTCCGATTCTTTTAACGGCTACCACGTCTGGCTGGGCATTCCACTCAGCGAACAGCCGCCCAATCACTACCGGTTGCTGGGAATCTCGATCTTCGAGTCCGATCTGGACGTGATCGACCATGCCGCTGATCGGCAAATGGCTCACGTGCGGACGTTTCAGTCGGGCCGCAACGGTGCACTCTCACAACAGATTCTCAATGAGTTGGCCAGCGCACGCGTGTGCCTGCTCAGTCCTGAGAAGAAGGCCGATTACGACGGTGCCCTGCGGCAAAAAATGTCGGCCACACCGGTAATCGCCGCGGTGCCGGTGGGAAAGGCCCTGCCGGTGACGCCCGTAGCGCAACCGGTCGCGCCAATCACAGCCAAACCTGTCGCTGCGCAGATGGCAGTTCCGATCGCAGCTAAGCCCGCGAAGCCCAACGCGGCCAAATCCGCTGTGTCGCCGAAGCCAACCGCGACCAAGCCGGCAGCCGCAAGGCCCGCGACTGCCGCAAGCGTTTCCGACGACGAAGACGATCCGTTCGGACTGCGAGCGGCTTCGGGTCGCCGAGCTGTCGCCGCCAAAGGAAGTGGCTCTTTATTTGAGGACGCCGAGATCGCGGGCAGCCCGAAGATCAACGTCGACCTGGCCCGCCGGCCGATGGGCACGGACATCTTCGTGCAGCGACTGGCGATTTATGGATTCGTGGCCGTGAGTAGCATCATCATTTTGATGGTTGCTTGGAGCACGATCACGAAGAACTTTGGTCAGCCGGGCGAATGGTTCAAAGCACCTATGGCGTCGGAACCGGCACCCGAGGAGCCCAAAGATTCGGCTCCGCCCGCGCCCGCTCCAGGCGTTCAAGCGGCACCGGCACCCGCGGCAGGCGGGTGATGTCGACTAAGACCAAACCTGAGCTTGGACGTTCAGTCAGAATTTAAACTCCGTCCAGGGCCGAGTTGCGGCGAACCACGTGCAACTTAAGTCGTCGCACGCCCTGCTTAAGAGGCGCCGACCAAGATGGATATGAATGCAAGAGAGCGAGAGTGGTACGACCGAAAATCTGCGCTCATGGAGGATATGCTTGGGAAGGAGCATGAAATGGTCGGGCATGCCATCATTCCATATGTCGTTGGCGGCGGCCTCGACTTGTACTATTACCTGAGCGGACTTCCGGGAACTGCTATCGCAACCAAGGAGCTGTCCGAGCTACTTGGCGAAGGATCATCGAACAGTGTCTTTGGTTGCTATGAACTGGTAATGTTCACCAAGCAACTTCTAGATTCGGATATCGACTCGGACAATTGCAGCCCATTCGGGCGAATGCATTCTGACATCAATGCGATTTTGAACTGCATTGCGCGTTATAGTGCCGAGGTCACTCTGGAGCCCGCGCAAACATGCGAGTTCCCAGATGAGATGCCAAGAATTGGCGGTCGCTGTCTGATCTTCGACGGATACCCTGGCTACTGCGAGGATAAACAGCTCGAGTTTGGACTGCTGGCCGTGATCGAGGTGTTTAGGTCCGAGATGAATTACGCGATGGAGGTCGGTGGCGAACGATTGTTAAAGCGGCTAAAAAGCAAAGGGCACTATCCGTATTCCGATTTAGACCGCAGGCCGGTTGCATAGCGGCGGGCGGGTAAATTATTTTCGCTTCACGAAGCGAAAGCAGTCTGGCGTGTGATCGTCGACGACTCCGACGGCTTGCAGCCAGGCGTAGACGATCGTGGGACCGACGAACTTGAAGCCACGCTGCTTGAGTTCCTTCGAGATCTGCTCGGAGAGCGGGGTTTTGGCCGGCACCTTGCCCGTCTCATTGCGGAGCGGTTTGCCGCCGGTGAACCTCCAGACCCACTGCGAAAAGTCTTCGCCGGCTTCGTGCATCGCAAGGTAGACGCGCGCACCGCCAATCGTGGATTCGATCTTGGCCCGCGAGCGGACGATGCCCGCATCGCCCAGCAACCGTTCGACGTCCTTCTCGGTGAAGCGGGCGACCTTCTGCGGATCGAAGCCTTGGAAGGCTTTGCGGAAAGCGTCGCGCTTCTTGAGAATCGTGCTCCAGGAGAGGCCGGCCTGAAAGCCATCGAGCATGAGCTTCTCCCAGAGCGCACGGCTGTCGCGCTCCGGTCGGCCCCACTCGTCGTCGTGATAGGCTTGCATCAGGGGGTCGCTTCCGGCCCAAGAGCAAAGTTGGCGCATGGAATGTCCTCGGCGGAAATCCGAAAGCCGTCATTCTAACGTTGCGAGTTGATCCGTTGAGCCCCACTGAGCCCGGGCCCAATCAGTGAGTGGCCAATTGCCAAGTCCCCCGAATCCCTGCATAATCCAGGATTCTCGACACGGCCCGAAGGAGCGCCCCTCGATCATGCAAGACAAATTTGGCCCCCCCGGCATCACCTTCGACGACGTCCTGCTCGAACCGCGCTATAGCGCCGTGGTCCCCTCGGAGGTCGACGTCGCGACCTATCTGACGCGCGGCATCCGACTGAACATACCGCTCATCAGCTCGCCGATGGACACCGTGACCGAGCACGAGATGGCGATCGCCCTGGCTCAGGAAGGCGGTCTCGGTGTGATTCACAAGAACATGTCGGTCGAGCGCCAGACCGAAGAGGTCGACAAGGTGAAACGCAGCGCCAACGGCATCATCACCGACCCGGTCACGCTACCACCCGATGCCAGCGTTGCTCGCGCCCGCGAGGTGATGGATCAGCACAATGTGTCGGGCGTGCCGATCACGATGGCCAGCAAGCGGCTGGTGGGCATCCTGACGCGCCGCGACCTGAGGTTTCTCGAGAACTCGGAGCTAAAGATCTCTGAGGTTATGACCCGTGAGCCGTTGGTAACGGCTACGGGAACCGTAACGCTTGAGGAAGCTGAGAAGATTTTGATGGCAAAAAAGGTCGAGAAACTTTTGCTGGTTGACGAAGATTACACACTGACCGGCCTCATCACGATCAAAGACATTGACATGATGAAGCGGTTCCCGAATGCCTGTAAAGATGGGCAAGGCCGCTTGCGGGTCGGGGCTGCTGTCGGAGTGCACGATTACGAGCGTGTCGAGAGCTTGCTAGCAAAAGACGTGGACGTGCTCGTGGTCGATAGCGCCCACGGACACTCGACCAATGTGATCGAGACGGTCAAGAACCTGAAGCGTCAGTGGAAGATTGAGGTGGTGGCCGGCAACGTGGCCACGGCCGACGGCTGCCGCGACCTGATTGCGGCGGGCGCCGACGCCGTGAAGGTTGGCATCGGTCCCGGTTCGATTTGCACCACGCGTGTTATTTCCGGAGTTGGCGTACCACAGATCACGGCGATCTTCGAAGCAGCCCAGATCGCGGCCAAAGAAAACATTCCGATCATTGCCGACGGCGGCATTCGCTACTCGGGCGACGTGACGAAAGCCCTGGCGGCTGGAGCCCACGTGGTGATGATCGGCGGATTGTTTGCCGGGTTGAGCGAAAGCCCCGGCGAGCAGATTTTGTATCAGGGACGGAGTTTCAAGGTTTATCGCGGGATGGGTTCGCTAGGCGCCATGATGCAGGGCTCCAGCGAACGCTACCGCCAACGGGGCGCCGAACGAAAGCCCGGCAAGCTCGTGCCCGAAGGGGTCGAGGGTCGGGTGCCGTTCAAAGGCCCCTTGAGCAGTTTCGTCTATCAACTCGTGGGCGGGCTCAGGGCCGGCATGGGCTACTGCGGCACGCAAACGATCGACGAACTGCGCACGAAAACACGGTTCATCAAAATCTCCACGGCTGGAGTACGGGAGAGTCATCCGCATGACATCGCGATTACGCAGGAAGCGTCCAATTACAGCACGGCTTCAGGCGACGATTTCTAGCCTGTCGGGCCGTCCCTTGCGGCGTATGAGCAAGGCTGCTTGTGTCGCCGCTCTGCTTGCGGCTCAGCTCGCCGGGCCACAACTCGCATGGGCCCGCGAAGAGGCCTTTAAACCCGTGGTGGGCGGTTCGGTCACTGCAGTGGCCTCTGACAGCTCCCTGCAATGGCGAGCACGCGGATCGAAAACCGCTCCGGTGAAGCCGGCCAGCGCCACCACCGACAAGGCGGCCAGTAAGCAGGCCGAGCCCGCGGTGCTCAAGACCGTGGCCCCGACCACCTCGAGTTCCAAACTGGTCACCGCCAGCCGCTTCTCGTCGAAGCAAACGCGCTCGCGCCTGCGGGATTCGGTGATGCAGGTCAACAGCTACCAGGATCCCAACGCGCCACCTTTTGGTGACGAACCGGCATCGCCAAACGAACTGCCGGATCCGCTCGACGCGCGGAATGAAGCTCCCGCGCCGCCCGAAGGGGCTCCTCCGGCGCTGCCGAATGATCCCGCTCCGCCGCTGCCAGGCGATGACGCCATCGACACGCAGCCGCAGCCAGTCGACGAATTGTTCCGCGATCCGATTCCCGAGCCGCGTCGGCCCGCGGAACTTTCCGCGCCCGAGCGGCAACAACTACTCGACCAAGGCATGAGTACCGATCCAGGCGGACCGGGGTGCGTGAATCAGAAAGACGAATGCCAGAAGGCGATTCAGGACTTGCAGAAGCGTGACATCACGACGATCACCGTGGGCCTCTTGATCGAGGGAGAAGAAGGCACCGACTTTCCGTGTGATTGCTTGATTGGTCGTGACTTCAACGCTCCCAGATTTGCAGGTCGCGATTTTGCTCCGACGCTATTTACTTGGAAGGCCGCGGGAACATGCCACAAGCCGCTGTACTTTGAAGATGTGCAACTCGAACGTTACGGCCACTCTTGGAATCCGATCATCCAGCCGTTCGCTTCGGGTGCGCACTTCTTTGTCAGTGTGCCGCTGCTGCCCTACAAGATGGGCCTGCGTCCGCCCAACGAATGTGTGTACACGCTGGGCTACTACCGGCCAGGCAACTGTGCACCGTACATGCTCGAGCCTATTCCGCTTAGCCTGAGAGCCGCGGTGTTCCAAGGGTTCGGTACGGCTGCCTTCGCCTTCTGGTTCTGGCCGCCGAACTAAGCAACAGTCTGCGCGAGTCGGATCAACGTGCGAGAAAAGCAAACCGCCAGCGGACAGGAATGTCCGCTGGCGGTTTTTTGTGTTTGTGTGGGATGGTCCGCGGCAATGGCGCCGCCACTGTTCCGTTGGCTTACTGGCCGTAGACGACCGTTTCGCCCGTCTGATACGAGCCGCCGGAGGTGGTCCCGTACGAAGCTGGGTTCTGATAAACGCCGCCAGGATTCGCTCGTACGGTTCCGCCTTGCGTCTGGCCGTGCTTGCGACGCACTGCGTTGCCGTAGAAGTGGCCCGGCCGCGACGGGCGCTCCAGAATTGGCATCGAGCGAATCTGCTCGCGCGACAGGTTGGCGTTGTTGCGGGCAAACGTGTAGGACGCCAAGGCAACCTGCGACACCAAGAACAAAACAACGACGCTGATTCGAATCATGGGTGAGTATCTCCTCAAAAGCACGTGCATTTTCACGGACATGTAGAGGTAAGCCTGGCAGCCGATCGACCACTTGGTGCGAGGCCTCTACTAGCTGGCATCGGCGAATCGAGAAGTTTCGCTGTGGTTCAATCGCCTGCGGAGATACGCGATTCGGCCCGAAGTGAACCGAAATTGCCAGAAAAACGGTTCTTGCCGATGCGCCAGCCGGGACAGCCGATATAGCCGGAATTCCCGCCAATCGGCAGTTATTGGCACCCGGTTTGCAATAGGCGTTATTCGGCAAAGGGAGCAGCAGCCCCGGCGGCCAAGCCATCATTTCTACTCGCGCGACGAGAGGTGCAGCATGAACACACATCAGCACACGCGGCATCCGTTCGAGTCCCAGCGGCCGAATTACAAGGCCCTGTGGGACGATAATTTCGCCTGGGGCATCATTGCATTTGCGATGCTCTTGTTCGCACTGTCCATCTGGGCATTCTTCTCATTGGGTTGGTACCAGCCCAGTATCAAGGCCCCCGTCGATGTCCCACCGATTGATAGCCCGGCCCAGCCAGCTCCGCAGACGGATCGGGCTGCATCGCCGGTGGTAACGCCTTCGGCGTAGACCCGATAAACCGAATCAGCTCTCATAAGCCGCGCGAGCACGTACAATGCTCTCGCGGCATTTTTGTTTGATTCGTTCGATAAACAGGCACAATCGATGACCGCTGCAAGAGTAATCTCGCGCGAACGCTCTCGTGAGCTGGATCGCCGCGCGGTTGAGGATTACGGCATGACCGGCGTGATGCTGATGGAAAACGCCGGCCGAGGAACAGCCGACGTGCTTTGCAGTCAGGCAATTGACGGACCGGTCGTCATTGTCTGCGGCCGCGGTAACAACGGTGGCGACGGTTTTGTCATCGCCCGGCATCTCGACCTGCGCGGATACGAGGTGCGGGTCATTTTGCTCGACGAACCGGCCACGCTGCGAGGCGATGCGGCACTCAATTACCGAGTGGTCGAGAACAGCCAGATTCCGCTCGTTCGATGGCGTCTTGAGATGCCGGCTTTGGAACTGCGCGATGCCACCTGGATCGTGGACGCCATTCTGGGCACCGGCGCCACGGAAAGTCCACGCGAGCCCTACAGCACGGCAATTCAGCAGTTGAACGCGTCCGGTGTGCCCATTCTGGCGGTGGATATTCCCAGCGGACTTGACTGCGAAACGGGCACGGCAGGCCATCCAACGATTCGTGCCCAGCTTACCTGCACGTTTGTGGCAGCCAAGCCGGGGCTGCTCGTCAAGCACGCAACGCCGTTCGTCGGCGAGCTGCACGTCGTGGATATTGGAGCGCCGCGCAAGCTCGTGGAAGCCCTTGTCCACTCCGTCGCCTGAAGCGTTGGATGGCCGCCAGGCACGCTACTCCGCCGGGGGCGGCTCGTATTCGAAATCCTTCCACTTCATTGGGCGGCGGAAGGGTTCGATGCGGAGCGTGACTTCGCCGTTTTGAAAGATCCGCACCGTGCCGTTCGATTCACTAACGGCCACAGCCACGGCATTCGTCTTGCGACTGATCGCGGCTGCCGCCCAGTGCCTGGCGCCAAGACCCTTGGGAAGGGTGATGTTGTCCGCCGGCGCATCAATGTATCTGGCCGACGCTTCGACAATGCCGTCGGCCGAGACGATAATCGCGCCGTCGAGTTGCGACACTTCCTTGACGCCTTCGCGCACTCGCGGGTCATCTAGGTTACGCTCATCGCGACTATAGCCGCGCACCGGGTCGAAACCCACAGGATGGCTGCTGGCCAGCACCTTGCGCGAGTCGCCCACGACGAACAGCGCGCCAACGGGCTTCCCTTCGCGGCCTTCGCGGCCAATTTCGACGGCCATGTCGACCACGGTCTTGAGCGTGTCGAGCGGAACGCGCGTTTCAAGCTGCCGCAGATCGCGCGAGGTAAGCTGGCCCAGGTGTTCGCCGAGGTGAATCAGGCTGATCGAGTCGACCACGCCCCCTTCAAAGCCGCTGTAGACCGCGACGACCAGCGCACCTGTGGCCAGCAGGTCGTCCGCCACGGCTTCGAGGATCGCCTGCGTGAGCTTCTCGTGAACCGGAGCTTCGGGCATTTTGAGGATGACCGTGGCCAGACCGGCGTCGCCTGCTCCTTCGATCTGGGGAGCGAAATCAGCCGCCACCAGGATCTTTTCGGTGCCGGCGTGCTCCTTCAGACGGTCCCACTCGGTCGGACCTTCCAGCAAGACAAGAATGGCGTCGGCCCCGGCGGCCTGCGAAAGCCGGGCCGCAGCGTCAAACACCGTCTCGAATTGGTCCGTAAAGTGAAACGTCTTCACAGGATGCGTCACCGACAGTCGAACTGAACCGGTCCCCGTGGAGACCGGCAGAGCAGGGGAGAAAGGTAAACTGGCCATGGCACGGCAACCAATCGTAGGATTTTTTACCTCAATCAGCAACGGCAAGCGATTGGATGCCGTTCGTTGCTTAAAAGTCACGCCCGGACCGCCAGTTCTCGCACTTGAAACGACGCGACCCAGGACCGCGCCGTGCAGCCCTGGGTCGTGAAGTGAGGATCGCGTCGGGGACGCGGCAGACTATTCCGAGGTCGAGCGACGGGCTTCGAGCCACTTGGCCGACGACTCTTCGACGAGCGGCGAGGTTCGCATCGGCACGACATCCTTAAACACTCGCTGTTCATAGATCAACAGGGCGTGCAGGGCGTGGCCCAGGGGGCCGATTTCCCAGGTGTGACCATCGTTGGCCAGCATTGTCGAGGCCAGATAGTCAACCGCTTTGACCATGCGCGGATCGCGCAGCTCCTCATCCGAGAGCGAAAAAGAGATCCACTCCAGGATGTGCCCGGTGGTCTTGATGCGGCGGTCGACGCTGGGATCGTTCCCTTTGCGCTCGAACCAGGCGGTGCTGAAGCTGCCGTCGGGATTCTGCAGGCCAAAGGTATAGCGGTGGTAGTCGCGCAAGTAGATCTGGGCTCGCTTGAAGTCGCCGGTAATCTCCTTGCCCTTTTGCGCGCGCTTCTTGACCGCGTAGGCATACCCCATCAGGCGATGGGTGCCTCCACAGGCAGCTCCACGGATCGGGGCTTTCAGCTCCTCGCGCACCAACCGTTCGATCGACCACTTCTGGCCGTCGGGCGTGGTCCACGTGGCGTCCGGATCGAGATAGTGCGCCATCGCAATCAGCTTGAAAGTCAGCTCTTCGCCGGCGACGCACGTGTCCATTTCGCGGTTGATCAGGTCTGTGAGCGTAAACTGCTTGCCTTCAACCATCATCGGGTAGTCGCTACGCACGTGCGACTGCGCAAGAATCGCCAGGAACTGTCCGCCATGGCCTTGCACGCCCACGCCGCGGCTGGCGTCGATCTTGCCGCGGTTGATCAACAACATCCGCTGATCGCGGCACGGGTAGTTGTAGCACATGTACCCGATGGCATTGACCTTCTCGCCGGCGGGGCCCTCTTTATAGATCTGCGTATCAACGCCAAAGGCGATGATTGCGTGCATCACTTCCCAAGGCGTATTGAGCCGGGCGCTTTGATGCCGCGGATAGTTGCGCGCCAGGACCGTGCGAACCTTGTCGCACAATTTAATCATTTCGGGCGACAGTTGCTCCGCGGGATTGGCGAGCGCGGGAACCGGCACTGCGGGCTCTGCGGCGTTGCCAGGGGCGGGCGCGGCAGCGTCGATCGGGGTGCTCTTGAGCGACGTCTTTGTCGGAATTGCTCGCGGTGCGTCCGCAGCCGGGGGGACCTCGGCGCTCGCTTGGGAACCATCGCTGCTCAGACTGCCAAAGAGCAGCAGCTCGCTGGCAGCCGCGGACAGCGGATCGCCGCCAGGCAGGTCGAGCAGCAGGCGGCGGGCCTCGCGAATTGGCTCCATCGCCTTAGGTTCAGCAGCAGTCGCTTCGCCGCACTCGGTCTCGATGACGTCATTTGGCCCGAAGAGCATTGGTCCGGCAGGGTCCATCGCACTTGCGGGGGCAACGGCCCCGGCCAGCGAACCGACCCACAGGGCGCACCGCAAGCCCGCGCCCGAAAGTCTCCGTCGAATCATGTATCATCCCCCAAACGCTACGGGCTCCTGAAGGAGTGGAGCTGGAGCGGTCATTTTTCCTGGATAAGCCCGGCAAGATCAACCGCCTGGGAGGGCGGCACGCTTGCGCGAGGGTGCCAGCAAGATCTGGACGGGTATTGATATCGGCCACAAGCGGCGTCGCACTGATGTTCGTCGCGATTGTTTTCGGCGTTGTAATCCGCCGGAAATTCCCAGTTCGACGAGCGCGGTGGGCGTGGTGTCGATTGAGGCGAGGCTGCGGCTTCTGCGGTGCAAGTCGTGTGACCTAATAGATCGTGCGACGCAGCTTTTCGGCAAAGCTTATCTCGGCCGCGTCGGTCTTGCCGTTCGTTGCCAATTCGCGCCATGCCTGCACATTGGGGCCGTAGTCGCGGCCGCTGACCGCGGTTAAGGCATTGTAAGCTTCGGCCTGCATGGCGGGGTCGCCGTCGGCCAATGCTTCTGCCAGCGGAGCGAGCGCCTTGGAATCGCCGGCCTTGCCGAGCGCCGCGACGGCGGACATCCGCACGTCCTCGTTCGTTTCGCTTCCCAGCACCCGCGTCAACTCGCGCACTGCCACGTCGCCGCCGCGCTGGCCCAGACAATCGCAGGCGACTCGACGGGTTTCAATATGCTCGTCCGCCAGCGCTCGGACCACGACTTCATCGGCCGCCGGCTGCGGGAATGCGGCGATCGTCCGCAAGATCTCTCGCCGGACCCAGTGATCGCTTTCCGTGTCATACTCGCGGGTGAGTTTGGCCACGGTCGGTTCCTGCTGATGGGCCGGCATCTTCTTGGCCTGCAACGCCAGCTTCCGATAGTCCTTCACCCGATCTTTCGGCGTCTTGATGCCGTAGATCTGTTCGGGCGTCTTGCGGAAAGGCTTGACGACGAAATCGCGAGTCGCGGCCGCCGTATCGGCGCAGCCGCTGACCGCGGCCATCAAGGCGAGCATCGCGAGAACCAGGCTAGTTAGCCGGCCGGACATGGCAGCTCAGAGAGTGAAGAATCGAAGGGATGCGGACGGAAAGGAAGCGGGCTTGTAGCAAAATGGCCGGGGTCGCTCCAGGGCAGTTTGATCGGGGCTGACTTCGCCGGCGATTTCCGGACACTTTTCGCAGGAAAACGACGGCCGCGAATGCTAGCAGCCAAACGGCATGGGTCCGAATGCGAGCCCCATGTTATGATCGAAGTTTACGCATCTCACCCATCTCCCAACGCGCGTCAGCGACAAGGCTTGCAAGTGCTTCGGCCGTGGTTCGTCATCCTGCTCGCCCTCTTGGCCGCTCCACGGGCGACAGCCCTGGAACATGTGACGTTCCGACACGACGGCGCCGAGCGCGAGGTCGTCGGCGAAGTCCTGGTGACTGCAGCCGATGGTGGCATCCTGCTGCTGGCCGCGGATGGTGTGATGTGGACGATCGAACCCGACGACCTGCTGAAGCGATTCGATGACGCGGCCAAGCTCTCGCCGCTGACGCCCGAGGCGATGGGCCGTCAATTGCTGACCGAACTGCCTGCCGGGTTTGAGGTCCATACGACCAACCATTACGTGATCTGTCACGACACCTCGCGCGGGTATGCTGTCTGGTGCGGCGCGCTGTTCGAGCGACTGTACCGCGGCTTCACGAACTACTGGACTCGCAAAGGCCTCAAGCTTGAGGAGCCGAAGTTCCCTCTGGTGGCCGTGGTCTTCAGTTCGCGCGAGGCTTATGCCCAGTACGCGAAGGCGGAGCTCGGCGAGGCGGCGGATTCGATTGTTGGCTACTACAGCTTTCGCACCAACCGGATCACGATGTGCGATTTGACCGGCGTCCAATCGCTGCGGGCCCCGGGCGATCGCCGCTCGAGCGAAGCGCAGATCAACCTGATGCTGTCGCGTCCGGAAGCAGAGCATTCGGTGGCCACGATCATTCACGAAGCGACGCATCAGATCGCGTTCAACAGCGGCTTGCAGACACGTTTTGCCGACATTCCTCTGTGGGTCAGCGAAGGCCTGGCCGTATTCTTCGAGACGCCCGATCTGGAAAGCGCCCGTGGCTGGCGGACCATCGGCGCGTTGAATCGAAACCGCCTGACGCAGTTTCGGCAATACCTGGCGACTCGCCCTGCAACCTCGCTCAAGACGCTGATTGCCGACGATAAGCGGATTCGCGACACACGAACTTCGCTCGACGCCTACGCCGAGGCCTGGGCCTTGAACTACTACCTGCTGAACCACCACCCCAGGCAGTATGCCGAATACCTGAAGATGCTTTCGGCCAAGTCGCCCTTGGTGTGGGACGATCCGGAAACGCGCCTGACCGAATTCCAACAGGCATTTGGCAAACCCTTGAGCCAGCTCGACGCGGACTTTTTGCGTTACATGCAGCGGCTGAAGTAGCGCATGCTGGATTCTGGTCGACCGGACCGCAGGCTTTCAACCGGTGCGGCAGTGTGGCTATAATCGATGGCATCCTTCCGCTCCCGCCGAAACCCTCGCAAGGATCCCACCTCATGGCCGATCGTCCCTCGGATTCCCCCGCCACGCGTCGCTCGTTTCTCAAGTCGTCCGCACTGGTCGCCGGTGGCAGCCTGGCCGCGGGCATGTTCGCGCCGCGCGTGCATGCCGCGGGAAGCGACGTCCTGAAGATTGGCCTGATCGGTTGCGGCGGACGGGGCACGGGCGCGGTGGGAAATGCCTTCGCTGCCGATCCGAACACTCAGCTCACGGCGATTGCAGACGCCTTCGCAGATCGCACGGACCGGGCGCTTGTGCAACTTCGCAAGGAAAGCGCTGAGAAAGTTAACGTGCCGGCCGAGCAGATATTCACCGGCTTTGACGCTTTCGAGAAACTGCTGGCGACGGACGTCGATATCGTGATCCTGGCCACGCCGCCGCATTTTCGGCCCAAACACCTGAAGGCGGCCATCGCTTCGGGCAAGCACGTGTTCTGCGAGAAGCCGGTCGCGGTCGATGCTCCTGGCGTCCGCAGCGTGCTCGAATCGTGCGAAGAGGCGAAGAAGAAAGGCCTGACCGTCGTTTCAGGGCTTTGCTATCGTTACGATCCACCGAAAGTCGAAACCATCAAGAAGATTCATGACGGCGCGGTGGGCGACATCCACACCATGCACGTCAGCTACAACACCGGCACGCTCTGGCATCACGGCCGCGAACCGTCCTGGAGCGATATGGAGTTTCAACTCCGAAACTGGCTGTACTTCACCTGGCTCTCGGGCGACTTCAATGTCGAACAGCACGTGCACAGCCTGGACAAGGCCGCCTGGGTGATGAAGGACGTGCCGCCAGTTCGAGCCACGGGGCTTGGCGGTCGCCAGGTTCGCACCGGGAACGAGTTCGGCAACGTGTACGACCACTTTGCCGTGGTGTACGAGTATGAGAACGGCACCAAGTTATTCGCCAATTGCCGGCAAATGGCTGGCTGCTCGGTGGACGTGTCCGATCACATTGTCGGCTCCAAGGGGAATGCCGAACTGATGCGGGCCGTGATCGAGGGCGAACAACCGTGGCGCTATCGCGGCGAAAAGCCGAACATGTACGAGGAAGAGCACCGCGCGATGTTCCAGGCGATTCGCTCATCGAACCCGCTCAACAACGGGGACTACATGGCCAAGAGCACGATGCTGGCGATCATGGGCCGCATGGCCGCGTACACGGGCCAAACGCTGACTTGGGACCAATGTTTTAGCTCCAGCGAGGATCTCTCGCCGGCGAAATACGAATGGGCCGAAGTCAGCCTGCCACCGGTCGCCATGCCGGGGCTGACGCGATTCGTGTGATAGCGGAAGCCAAACTCGAAAAACCTCGCGTTTACAAAACAAAGCTGTCCCGGGGAAGATATTCCCCGGGCTTTTTTGTGGAGTCGCTCAGCATTGAGTGGCATCAGCTCGCGCGGAGCTGCGCTTCGACGCGGCGGATGGCTTCTTCGAGATTGAGCGCCGCCGTGCGCGGTTGTTCACCGCCGGTGGCCATGAGGCTCTCGATCTTCTTCTGCGCCGAGATCACCGTGCTGTGACTCCGCTTGCCGAAAAAGGTGCCGATTTCCGAGAGCGGTGCTCGCGTGTACTTGCGGGCCAGATACATCGCCAGCATCCGGGGATGACTCACCACTCGGCTCTTGCGATCGGACTGCAGCGAATCCGCTTCGAGGCCGAAGACCTCGCAGACGGCCTTCGCAATGTCCGGTAGCTTCACCACGCGTTGTTGATCGATCAAATCAACGAGCGACTGCTCTGCCAGCGTGAGCGTAATGGGCCGCTCTTGCGCGAGGCTTTCGGCCTGCAAGCGCTTAAGTGCACCGATCAACTCGCGGGCCTGCGACGTCAGCGTGGCGGCCAAATAGGCCTGCACGTCCTCCGGCACCTTCATGCCGAGCTGAGATGCCTGATTGCGGACAATTCCCAGCCGTGTCGCGTACTCTGCCGGTTCCAGCCGGCAAACCATTCCGCCCGAAAGGCGCGACGTGAGTTCAGCGCCGAGCACTCTGAGTGCGGCAGGCGAGCGATCGGCAGCGAAGACGAGTTGCTTGCCACCTCGCAGAAGCACGTCAATCGTGTGTTGCAGTTCGCCGATCGTGGCTTTCTTGCCGGCCAGAAAGTGCAGGTCGTCAATCACCAGCAGATCGAGTTCGCGATACTTGGCGCGAAAGCTGGCCATGCCGCTCTTGTGCAGCGCATGCAGGAACTGACTCGTGAACTGCTCGGCCGAAAGATAAACGGCCACGGCCCGGGGATTCGTTTTGCGGAAGGCGGAATAGATGCCTTCGAGCAAATGCGTCTTGCCAGTCCCGGCTGGTCCATGCACGAGCAGCGGCGAGTATCCACCCGGCTGCATAACGGCCATCTGTGCCGCCTTGTGAGCGAGGCAGTTTGATGTGCCGACGACGAACGAATCGAGTGAGTTCAGCTTACGTCGGAGCGACGTTTCAGCACCAGGAACCGAACCCGGTACGGTAGCCACCTGCTTAAGGACGGCTGGCGCAGGGTCCGCAACCAGCTTTAACTGGGCGGTCGCGGCAGCGGCGATCGTCGGAATGGGCGATGCACTGCCCGGCGCAGCGTGGGCACGGCCTTGCGTCGCGCTATGTGACGTGCCGGCGGGCGAGGCCGTAGCAGCCGGTGCCTCGACGCGAAACTCAATGGCCATCGCACGGCCGCAGACTTCGGCCGCACTGGCCTCCAAATCCTGGCGAAAGTTCGAACGGAGCCAATCCTGATAGAACAGGCTCGGCACGGAGACTTGCAGGGCGTCGCTACGCAGCAGAAGCTGTGTGGTCGGGCCGAACCAGACTTCGTAGCGGTCAACGCCGACGCGTTCGGCAAGTCGCGCACGAATGGCAGAGATGTGTTCTCGATCGTCCGTGATCACCGCCTGCGCTCCCGATGCCTGCGCGCAACACGACCATCAAACCGCTGAACCTAAGAACACGCGCTCGAGACCTGACCGGCCTCGGCCTACCTGATGCGTTTGATGAGTGTTACTTATGATCGCTCGCGGTTCATCCGCCCAGCGACGTTTTGTTGTCGCCCGAGACGCCGATTGTACGGTCGCTAGCAACGCTGTCAAAGGCCCCGCGCGGCACCGCGCCAAGTTGCGCTTTGTGCGAGTGCGTCGGCTGCCGCAAATCGCCGAGAAATGTTTTGGTGGCGTGAGCGTAAGTCGCGCTCAAAAAAATTTCCCCACGCTTTTTTCGCGCGTGGAAAACCTGTTCGCGCGCCGCAGCAGAGCGCGCAGTGGTCTGCGCAAGCCAAAGTCGGAACGAGACTCGCGCGCGCCGGGAAATCCTCGCGGGCTCCATGCACGTGTTTCGCCGCCGCGGGGCGCTCACAGTGCGCACCAAAACACGCTCTGCCGGTTCCATTCGACAAAACCGCACGCTTCGTACACGGCCAGCGCGGGCGCATTTTTCGCATCTACTGCGACTACCAAGCGCGACTTCCCTGCGCAGCGCGTCATCCACTGCGCATGCCGCACAAGCTGCACGCCAAGTCCCGCACCGCGAGCCGCGGGCACGACGCCCAGGTAGGTTAGTTCCCACTCTGTCGTATCTTGAACTGCGGTGAGGATCAAACATCCAACATCCTCGCCGCCACGGCTCGCCGTGAGCCAGCGCTCCGCCGCAAACAGTCCAGCGGCCCGATAGCCGGCCAGGACGTCATCGATGGCGCGGACGCCTTCGATTTGGGGGAAATCCTGGGAACCTTCATACGTGCGACTCACGATCGCGCCAATCCGCCGCTCGCCGATCTGGTTAAGGTCGTGCAGTTCAACGGTTAGTGGCGGCCGTTCGCCAGGGAACTGCCCTGACAAACTCACCAAAAGCACCAGGTCTGCTACATGCCTCAACCCGCCCAGGCTCAGCAAGTGCGCGTCATGTCCCCGCGAATCCGGCAACAACGCGTGCGACACCTGGCAGCCAGCCTCCCGGCAGAAGTCCCGGGCTCGCCGAATCAGTTCGATGGCCGTCTCCAGCGGCTCGCCCGCCGCGAGCTGAGGCGGTGCGAGCGTTGCCGCGCGTCCTGCTTGAACATGCACGCGGATGGCGCCCACCAGCCGCCCGGCACGCGACGCTCCCCATAGCGTCGACTCTAAGCCACCGGCGCCGGCGAGTTCGTATTGCCGAAGCCGCTCCGCCTCGGCCAACTCAGGCCAGCAGAGCGCAAGTGCCTCGGCCTGACGCTCCGGTGCAATCTGGGCAAACAGCAAAGCTGGGTCGTGCGGGCGACTCATACAGACCGAAAGTTTGGCAATCCTGCGTCGATTGTTATGTTGATGGAGGCGATTATTGCTTGCTCGCTTCGCAAATCAGGTGGCTTTCCATGATTCGCATCCTGTGGCCGACCATAACGATTACCTTGTCACTCCTGCTGGCCGCGCCCTCGGCCCAGGCCCAACCCATTCTAAAGCGCGTCGAAGAAATGTTGCGCGATCAGCTGGGGGGCGCGAAAACGGCCGAGGGTGCCGCAGAACGAGGATACCTGGGCATGATCGGCGATGATACGCCCGACGGCACGGGCGTCGTGGTGCTCGAGGTCTATCCCGGCCAGCCGGCGGCTCAGGGCGGCCTTGCAGCGGGCGACGTCATCACGTCGATCGATGGCCGGCAGATCCGCACGATGGATGAGCTCGCGACAGCCGCGCTCGATAAGCCCGTCGGAACAAAACTGGCCCTGACAGTCAGCCGCAACGGAGCAGCCCGTAAGTTGCCGATCACCTTGGGACGGCGCCCCGCGGAACTGGGCGCCGCGGTCAACGAGCTGCCGGCCCCCACGACGATGCCGAACCTGGTTCCGCCCAGCGGGCCGCGTCTGGGCGTTCGTAGCGTGGCCGTGACACCGGACGTGCAGCAACAGCACAATCTGGCGGAAGCGGCCGGAGCGCATGTGATTCACGTGGCGCCGGACTCTCCAGCGGCAAAAGCGAACGTGCCGCTGGGAGCGGTGATCACGGCAGTCGACAAGTTTCCGATCAAGACGCCTGAGGAACTGGCGGACGTGATTCGCAGTTCTAGCGCCCCCACGGTCGAACTGACTTATGTTCATGCCGGCCGAACGCAGAGGGTGACTGCCGATCTGGGGCAAGCGGCTGACGCAGCGCCGGCACTCGTGGAAACGCAGGCCCGCAAGGCACAAGGTCCGGCGCTCGTTGCACCGAATGATCCATCATCGACACCAACGACCACGAGGACGCCACCGCCTCCGCAGCCGAATCCGCCAACGCCGGTTGCCAAGGATCGGCTGGATGAACTGCTCGATCGCATTGAAGCGCTCGAACGCCGCATCGAGGCGATCGAGACCAAGTAGAGCGATCCGTAGCCGGACAGTGGCTCAAGACCGCTTGAGCGTTAACTCGACGGCAAATCGCGAGTAAGGCTCGTCGGATCGCAGCACGCTGGCGCTTTGCACGCGCAGCTCGCTGACGGGTTTGCCATTCCACTTCACCTGGTAGAGCTGCAGCGCCGGGTCGCCGGTCGGTTGCGGCAGAAAACTGTACTGCTGCATCACCAGTCCCACGATCTTGCGGGGATCGCCAGTGGTACCGCGAAAATGGATCAGCTTGACGCGCTGATCGTTGTCGAAATAGTACGTGAGCGAGCCGGCAAGGTCATCGTAGCCCGTCCCAGTCACCAGCGGCACACGATAGCCTTGCATGTCGAGCTCCGCCAGGCCGACGGTCACGCGGGGCCAGCGCATCATGATCCATTGCGGCGTGGCGTTGAAGTTGATCACGTCCGCCAGGTTTTGCGCCGCGTAGCCTTCGACCGGCAGCTTGCTGGGCTGATGCGTTCCTCCCAGTGAATGACCGACGAACGAGGCGTGAATGCCTGGATCGTGCGAGACGCTCGCCGTAGACAGGTCCGCCGAAGTGGCAGGATTGTCCGGGGCCGAGGCCGTCATCGAAGAAACCTTCGACTTGATCGTCGTCCACCATTCGGAGCCGGTGGACATCACGTACGGCACGACCACCGCACTGAGCATCACGCCAGAAAACATGAACTTTCGCAACATGGCCGGGATTGGCATGTGTGTCTTGGGTTGTTCCGAAACTCGACGGACCGGGAAGCCTGCCGAGGGCGCAGGCACGCTCTATCTGAAGTGATCGACGGCCGCGGGGCCGAAGATCAATCCTCGATTCCGGCGCGCTATGCGCTACGCAGCAGCGCAGACCGGCAGATCGGGGCGAGCTGCCATAACGCTTGCCTTCGAACGCACGCAGCAGCGAACAGCCGTTAGAAATCGCAAACCTTCGCGCATGGGCGAGATCACAGCCGGTGTATTCGCTACGGCGCGACCTGGGCCGCGATGGCGAATGCAGCCAGGAGCAACAATCCACCCACGAACGGCAGCCAGATGCTGAGTCGCTGGCGGACGGTCGTAGGACGATTTGGCTGCTGTTTGGCGGGCGCCCTGGCAGCATCAGACGGTTCGGACAGGACTGTAGATCTGCCCAGAGGCTGGGACAACACGTCGTCGATCGCTTCGGGACGCGTATCGAGCAGCGCGGCCGCATACTCGGTATCGCTGAAGTAGGCCGCCCGTTCGCGCCCCATCTCGATGCCCAGCGACGCCAGCATGTGCTCGACCTTTTCGGGAGAATAGCGCCGCCTCAGTTGCTTGACGTGCGATTGGAATGCTTCCGTCCGCAGCGCCTCGCCCACGGTTGGCCAGCGCCGCACGAGGTG
>Ga0172362_10001054_pt1 | contig 23368 bp, 20 predicted proteins | sample LakKivs1_kivu2a2_FD_114534 | JGI IMG/M metagenome (GOLD analysis project Ga0172362, IMG submission 114534) | Sediment microbial communities from Lake Kivu, Rwanda - Sediment s1_kivu2a2 | ecosystem: Environmental > Aquatic > Freshwater > Lake > Sediment | place: Rwanda: Western Province, Lake... | reverse complement strand
GCGGCCCCACGGCGAGGCCGACGCGTCGTGGTACCAGGGCGACGGCTCGGTGATCACGGCGAGCTTCTGCACGAGCGAGAACGGGTAGAGCGCGCCCATGTTCTGATCGGGATCCATGCGCACCCGCTCGTCGGTGGCACCGCGCAGCCCGACGTGCAGGTCGGCGAGGATCACCAGCCTCTCCGGCGTGCGCAGCTTCGCGACGCGCTCGTCGAGCAGCGACGGCGCGTCCTGCGGACCGACGCTGGCACTCGCCTCGAGCACCGGCGTGCCGTCCGCCTTCTCGGCCCACGCGCGCGTGCGCGTAGCGCCGGGCGCGGGCAGCTCGACGAAGGCGCGCACCTCCTCTCCCTCGACGACCATGTTCTGGTAGTGCGCCGACAGGCAGCCGCGCTCGAACCAGTCGCGCCCCCAGATCTGCGCGAGCAGCGGCGCGAGCTGGCTGAAGTGCGTCGGACCCTCGATCGGCCCGGCGCGGAAGCCGAGCTTCTCCGCGATCGTGTCGTCGTGGATCGAGCCGTGCCCGCCGTACTCCTGCTCGGCGAGCATCTGGCGCGGGCGGCGTAGCGGGCCGGAGAGGACGAGGGGCGTGTCGAAGGAGTTCGTCGTCATGCGGGTAGCGTTGCACGATCTCGCACGGCGGGTGAAGAGGAGCGATGCCAAGAGAGGGCGTCGACGCCGTACCCGGCCGCACCTGGCCGGTGAGGCGACCCCGCCGTCGAGCGCTGACGAGGATGTGACATGCGTCTCGCGATCCTGCCGGAGCGGCCGCACGCCGGCCCGATGAAGCCCGTCGAGTCGGCCCGGACCGCACAGCTCGTCCTGCCGACCGGGCAGCTCCAGCTGACGATCGAGCACGACACGATCCGCGGCGTCACGCCGGCGATGCTGCTCTGGTGGTTCGAGACGCTCGGCGACACGATGACGTTCGCCGGCGAGAGGTATCCACGCTACCTGCTCTGGCATCCGCGCGATCACATCCACTGGGAGCTCGCCGCGCGGTCGCCGAGCGGTGGGACCGGACAGGGGGCGTCTTTCCGCATCGTCGAGGCGTTCGCCGCGAACCCGGCCTACTACGTCGACTCGACGGAGTACGTCGAGAAGCTGGACGAGGAGGGGATCTCCCTCGTGCGGCGCATCGTCGGCGTGGAGGTGTTCCGGCTCGAGCACCGGTTCGGCCTCGCGGAGGGCGGAGCAAGCTACCGATCCCGGATGACGGTCGGCGTGGCGAGCGGACTGCTCCGGACACCTCTGAATTCGATCGTACGGCCGAGGGTCTTCCCCGACGCCATGGGCGCCGCCTGGCTCACGCACAACGTCGAGGAGGTGAGCATGTTCGAGAGCATCCTGCCGGCGCTCTACGGCACGCGACGATGATCGCGCCCACAGCACCGCCCACGCTCTGGATCTTCGCCGGCCTTCCCGGCTCCGGGAAGTCGACCCTTGCTCGCATGCTTGCAGCACACGCCGGAGCCGCGTGGCTGCGCATCGACACGATCGAGCAGGGGCTGCGCGACCTGTGCGGCACCGACGTGCAGGGTGAGGGCTACCGCCTCGCGTACCGGATCGCCGCCGACAACCTGCGCGCCGGTACGAGCGTCGTCGCCGACTCGTGCAACCCGATCGAGCTGACGCGGCGCGAGTGGGAGAGCGTCGCGCTCGACGCGGGTGTCGCGTACGTGAACGTCGAGGTCGTGTGCTCGGATCGCGACGAGCACCGGCGGCGCGTCGAGACGCGACCGTGTCCCGTGCCCGGGCTCGTGCTGCCGACGTGGCACGACGTGCTGGCACGCGAGTACCACCCGTGGACGGTCGAGCGCGCTGTGATCGACACCGCGGGGCGGACTCCCGAGGAGTCGTTCGCCGAGCTGCTGGCGAGGGAGCTTCCTCCGTCCGGTGCCGGGAGGTAGCGCATGGCCGAGGACGACGCGGTCGCCGTTGTCGTGCATCGGGCGGTGGTGGCGGAGCGCGGAAGGCCGACGAACGAGGGCCTCGGCTGGGCGCGTTTTCGATCGAGCCCGGCCACCGGGCGCCCCGACGATTCGCTGGTTAGCGGGTGGGCTTTTTGCATGCTAGGAGATCGGCGGAATGTCGATCATCGAGCGGCACCTCGTGTCGCGGGTGCGCGAGCACCTGGAGACCTTCCGGGTCGTCGTGCTGGATGGCGCCCGGCAGACCGGGAAGACGACACTCGTCCGCGAGATCCTGCGCTTCCCGGCGACCTTCACCTTCGATGACCCGGCCGTGCTCTCGGCGGCCACGACCGACCCCGTGGGCTTCGTCGGGGCACTTCCTCGGCCGTCGGCGATCGACGAGTTCCAGCGCGCGGGCAGTCCGTTCCTCCTCGCCGTCAAGCATGCGGTCGATCGCGATCGGTCGCGCGGGCAACTCCTGCTCACCGGGTCCGCGAGCTACCGAGCGACGCGCGGGCCCGCCGAGACTCTCCCGGGGCGCAGCGGCCGGCTGACCCTCTGGCCACTCTCGCAGGGCGAGCAGCGCGGCGAGCGCGAGTCCTTCCTCGACCTGCTCTTCGAGCCCGAGGCATGGCCCCCGGCCATCGGTCGCCCGCAAAGCCGCGCGGCGCTCTTCGACGCCGTGCTCACCGGCGGCTTTCCCGAGATCGTGACCGAGGGTCTCACGGGGCGTCGCCGCCACGACTGGTTCCAGGCCTACGTGGCCGACGTCGTCTCGCGCGAGGCCTTGCGCCCGCTCGCCGACGTTCGCATGGAGCGCGAGCTTCGGCGCATGCTTCGCCTGCTTGCCGCGCGGACGAGCCAGGAGCTCGTGATCAGCGATCTGGCGGCCGACGCCGAGCTGAATCGCGAGACGGTCGGGACATACGTCGGCCTCCTCGAGGCTCTTCACCTGGTCCATCTGCTCCCGGCCTGGGCGACCAGCGCGACCACGCGAGCGAAGCGCCGTCCGAAGATCCATCTGATCGACACGGGGCTCGCCGCCGATCTCTGCGGCTACGATCGACCTCACCTCGCCCCCACGAGTGCGGGTACGGCCGCCGGTTCGCTTCTCGAGACGTTCGTCATCGCCGAGCTTGCCAAGCAGGCCACCTGGGGCGAACGAGATCTCGAGCTTCTCCATTTTCGCGACCGGCATGGTGCCGAGATCGACGTCATCGTCGAGGAACGCCGCAGCGGTCGGGTCGCCGCAATCGAGGTCAAGGCGACGGAGACACCGATGCTGCGCGACGCGCGGCACATCCATCGGCTCCGCGAGCGCCTCGGCTCGCGGTTCGCGCTTGGGCTCGTCCTTCATGCCGGCACGCAGGTGCTGCCCCTCGGCGATCGCGTCTGGGCAGTCCCGGTCTCCACCGTCTGGCGTTCGGATCGCTGACGCCGTCGCGGGCGGCAGGAGGTGCTCGCGCCGTGTCGACCGAGTGAGATCCGGGGAAGCGGCGGGCAACCAGGCGAAGCGCGCGATCTCGTTCGCGGACGCGATCACCGCGCGATGTGGCCACGAAATGCTCTTTGATACATTGATTCAGGCAGAGCGGCAGCCCATTGTGGCCACATGGACGTTGGAGTGCGGGAGTTCAAGCAGCGACTCTCGGAGTGCCTCGAGCGCGCCGCTCGGGGGGAGTCGATCACCGTGACCGATCGAGGCAGACCACGGGCCGTCCTCGGGCCGGTCCCGGGAATCGCGCGCCTGCAGCAAGGTGTCGCGGAAGGCTGGATCACGGCCGGGACCGGCGAGCCGCTCAGTGCGGTGACGCGGGCCAAGGCGCGGCGCTCGATTCGCGAGGTGGTCGAGGAGGACAGGGGCGCGTGAGCCTGTATGTCGATGCCAGCGCTCTGCTGAAGCACTACGTCGCCGAAGCAGACAGCGATCGCTTCGAGCAGCTCTTCGCCTCCGACCCGGTCCGCGTCACCGGCCGTCACACGATCATCGAGGTCCGGCGGAACCTCGCGCGCCTCCTCGAGTCCGATGTGGCCGCGCGGATGCGCGCAGCGTTTGCCGACGACGCTCGGAAGCTCTTCCTCGTGGAGCTGGATGCGGCGCTCTGCGAGGAGGCCGCCGGGATCGCCGAGCTGACTGGTGTCCGCACGCTCGATGCGCTGCACCTGGCAGCAGCCCGGCGGGTCGGTGACGGCACCACGTTGCTGACGTTCGATCTGCGTCAGGCACAGGCAGCGCGCTCGCTGGGGCTTCCGGTCGTCGGTGCTTGACGGTCGATACGGATCTTCGCGGACCGCCGACCCGCCCGTCCGACGGGAACGGCGAGGCGGCGACGCGACCCAGCTCTCCCGGTCGCCGCAGAGCGCGGCGACGTCGGCGCGCGCGAGCGTACGAGGCCGGGCGCTGCACCGGCGATGGTGCGCGTAGGATCAGCGACGTCGCGCCCGGGCAGCGCCGTAGCAAAGCGCGTCGGGCGGCCTTCGCTGCCGAGCGATCGCACGGGTCTGTCCGATCCGTGCTGTTGCGGTCGCTCTGGCGAGGAGGGGTCGATGCGAACTCGGGATTTCCGCTTGATGGTCCTTTGCCTCCTGTCGAGCCTCGTCGTCGGCGGGGCGAGCGTCGTGGTTCAGGGGCCGTTGCCTGGCGACGTCGTCACGACGAAGACGATGCAGGCGCTCCTCGGTCCGCGCCCCGCCTGGGCCGAGCCGCTTTCGCGCACGGCGACGTTTCCGCTGAGCCTCGTCCTGGCCGCAGCCGCGTCCGCGCTCGCCGTCGCGAAGAGCGGCTGGCCTGCCGCCGCTCTCCCTCCTGTCGCCTACGTGAGCGCGTTGCTGTGGAATCTCGTCTTGCGCGCGGTGATCCATGTGCCGAGACCGGGTGGCGGCGTGGTGGAGGTTGCGAAGGTGAGCAGTGATTCCGGTCTCCCGTCGACGTTCGCCCTGGTGTACGGCTGCGTGCTTGGCGTCGTGGTCGCGGGCAAGTCCCGCGAGAAGCTCACGGGACGAATCGTGGACGTCCTGGCGCTGGGGCTCGTCACGATCGGCTGTGCGGCGCGTGTGGTGCTCGGCGGGCACTGGCCGAGTCAGGTGATCTCCTCGCTGCTGCTGGCGTTCGGGATCTCCTTCGCGCTGTCGCTGGCCGTGCCACGGATGCGATCATGATCGGCCGTGAGCGCGTCGTCCGGACGAAGTGATGACGACGCGGTTGCCGTGCTCGTGCGCCAGGCGGTGGTGGCGGAGCGAGCACAGGCTCGCGAGGCTCGTGGCACCGCCGTCCGTCCAGTGGGCGACGCGGTGCGCGTCACGGTGCTTCGCGGGCGCCGACGAGAGCCACATTCCGCAGCACCGCCGAGACGCTGCGCGTGCCCGGGCAACAGGGCGCGCCGGCGGCGCTGCCGTTCGGGCCGCTCCTGGTCTTCCTCGATCCGGGGCGCGAGCGGTGCATCGCGAACTGCCGCGACCGTCCGTGGGAGCCGCACAAGTACGCGTCGCGGCAGGAGCAGGATGCGAACCTGGACTTCCTGCTGTCGTGGGTCGCCGAGTACGACACGCGCGAAGGGCCGATGTCGCGCGGGGCGCACCGGGATCTCTTCGCCGCGTACGCGGGTCGCAAGGTCGAGCTGCGGCACGTCCCGCGACTGGATCCGCCGGAGCCCGAGCTTCTGCATTGGCTCCGGTGACCTTGGCAGGTCCGCCGGCCGGTGGTAGCCGCAAGCCGAGAACATCGAGCGGCTGAAGGCCGCGCTGCGCGCAGTGTTCGTCGATCCGAGCATCGAGGAGATTCGCGCCGCGGACCTGTGCGGCGAGTACCCCGCGGTCCGATACCTGCCGCCCGACGGGTTCGGCTTCGATCTGGTCACCCGGCTCGGCGAAGCGGTGAGCTACGCGGCGCTCGAGGTCGAGGTGAAGATGCATGATGACGTCCCGGTGAGAGTGGTGACACCAGAGACCCTCTGGCGGATGAAGAAGGACACCGTTCGCCCGCTGGACCGGCTCGATGCGGCCATGCTCGCCGAGCGATTCGGGCTGGGGCGAAAGTAGATGGCCGTCTTTCGGTATCGATCGGTCGACGAGATGCCGCCACCGTGGCGGGACACGGCCGACCCGGGCAACCTGCGCACGGTGTGCGAAGTGCTGCGCTCTTATCGGCTCCTTGCTGCCGTCGCGAATCAGCCCCCCGGAGTTCATCGCTACCGCAGCATCGAAGCGCTGAACGCGGATCGCGGCGACCCGTACCGCTGCGCATGAGGTGCCATGGTGGCCGACGAGGTCCTCGTGTACCTCACGTGGGCCTCCGAGGGCCCGCCTCATGGGCCAGGCACCTCGGGACCTTGCTCGCCGAGGCGCAAGCACGCAGCGACGGCGAAGGCCTGACGCACGTCGTCGAGCGCGAGCTGCGTGAGTCACGGATCGTCGGCAGCGTTCCCCCGGTCGGCACCAGCGCGAGCCGCGCCAGCGCCAGCGCGAGCTCCGCGCCGGCGACCGCGTTGCCGCGCACGTTCCGGTGCGTGTCGTTCGGCAGGTAGAGACGCTCGCCCGACGCGGCGGCGCGGCGCAGCGCCGCGGTCGTGTCGATCACCGGCACACCACGCCGCGCGGCGAGCTCGGCGACGCGACGGTTCGGGAGGTCGGCGTCCAGCGCCTCGGGCGCGACGCCGCTCCGCGCCGCGGTCGCGCGCAGCTCGTCCGGATGAACCTGGAGGCGCGACGGCGCGAGGACCAGCGCGACCGGCGTCCCGTCCGCGGCGATCGCGTCGAGCAGTCCGCCCAGCGCTGCGTCGAACGCGTCCCAGTCGGGAGCGTCGGGGTTGCTGCCGGGCTTCGCGAGGACGTGCAGCTCGGTCTGCAGGATGCCGGCGAATGCCTCGTCGGAGAACGCGGGACGTGCGAGCACGGGGTGGTCGTCGCGCCACGTGGGGCGCGTGCCGTGTGCGACCGGATCCGCCGCCGCCGTACCGGACGAACGGCCCGCGTCGCCTCCGCCGGCGACGTCGACCACGCGACCGCCACCGTCGCGCCAGCGCTCGCGCAGCACCGCGGCCGCGCGTCGCGCGAAGGTCAGCAGCCAGGAGCGCTGCCACGTCGCGCGCGCCGGACCGAAGCGGCTCTCGTCCGCGTAGTCGATGGGGTCGTTGCCGAGGTAGAGCTGCACCAGCACGAGGTCCGGCCGGAGGCCGCGCCCGACGAAGTCGTGCACGAGACGGTAGTCGGCGATTCCCGACGCGGGGACGCCGAGATTCTCGATGGCGAACGGTGGCGGCGGCGGCGCGTCGGAGGCGCGCCGCGCGCGCGCGTAGCCGAGCAGGGCCTCTGCGACGCCGATCCCGGTCTGCGGGTACGGCACGCTGCCGAAGGTGAACGAGTCGCCGAGGGCGACCACGCGGAAGCCGTCGTCGGGGAAGTCCGGTGCGGGGTCGTCGTCGTGGAAGCCGAGCGCGTTGCAGCGCGATCCGCGCCACTCGCGGTGCGGAATCAGGTGGTCGGCGTAGGCGCGCCGGAAGCCGGCGAAGTCGGCGGGGTCGTGCACGCGCGTCCCGGCGGGCGTGGCGAGCTGGCGCACGCCGGGGACACGATGCGCGGCGGCGCGCACGGTTGCCTCGGCAGCCGCGAGGCACAGCAGCAGCGCCAGCGCCGCACGCGCGGCCCGGCGTATCACGGTACCGCGGTGCCGTCGAAGTAGGCGAGCGCCTTCTGGTAGGCGGCGATGCCCACCACCGAGCCGATCACGCGGCCGGGGATGTCGTCGGCGCGGACGTGGATGCCGCTCCAGATGCGCGAGAGGCCGGCCTGGTCGGCGGCGTCGTAGTACGTGGCCCACTGCAGCGCCGTCGGCTGCGTCGGTCCCTTCTCGGGCGGCAGGTACCTGTCGGCCGGCGCGACGAACTCTCCCAGGCCGTCGGGGAAGAACGGATCGCCGGTGAACAGCGTCATCACCTCGGCGGCAGCGCGGCTGAACGTGCTGTGGCCGGACACGAAGCCGGCGAACGGCGGCGTGACGAAGGTGTTCTTCTGGAACGCGGTCCAGCGCTGCGCGCGGATCCAGTCGATGCCGCCGACCGTGGTGCGCGGGTTCGCGGGCTCGCCCCGCCAGCCCCGTGCAGCGATCTCGCCGACGAACGCGGCGAGGTGCGCGTGCCGCTCGCCGGGCGCGCTGCTCTCGGCGGTGATCACCTCGATCAGGCCGGGTACGAGCGGCAACCCGTCCGGGTGGTACGACGGGCCCATCGCGTCCGACGACTGCCCGAGGCCGCCCATGAAGCGGACCATCGAGATCGGCCGCGCGGAGTCGTACACGCGCTTCTGCTCCCACGCGGCGATCGCGGCGTCGTGCACCGCGCCGTTCAGCGCGAGGTAGAGCTTGACGTCCCACTCGAGGTCGTCGAGCACAGGGCCGCTGCCGCCGAGCCGCTTCTCGAACGAGGGATGGTCCGAGACCTCGTTCGCGACCACGTTCCAGTGGCCGGGGGGCGTCTCGGAGTCGGGGCCGTCCGCCCAGTACATGCCCAGCGTGCGGTAGAAGTCGTTGCGCTTGACGGGGTTCGGTGCGTACGGGAGGCCCGTCCTGGGATTGACGGCGTGCCCCGTGCCGTCGTTCGCGCCCAGCGCGTTGTTGCCCTGCGTGCCGGGCGAGCCGTCCATGAGCGTGCCGTCGGTCGAGTCGAGCAGGCTCTGCTTCGCGATCACGTCGACCGCCTGGTCCTTGAACTCCGCCGCCTCGCCCTCGAGCGTCGGCGGCGCGGGCGGGTCGAAGTACGGCACGCCGGGGGCGGGGCGCTCGAGCGCGAACGGCAGCACGGCGCCCCAGTGCGACCCGAGGAACGTCTGGACCCTGCCCGGGATCGGCACGCCGTTCTGCCCGATCTGCACGTCGAGCGCGATCGGCTGCCAGTGGCTCGGTGCGAGCATGACGGTCCCGGCGCCCTTCCACACCAGAGGCTCGTTGAGCGGCACGTAGCTCGGGTCGGCGTAGCCCGTCGCCTCGTTCGCGCCGTCGGCGAGGCTGTAGGCGATGAGCCCCGCGGCGATGCGGTTGCCGACCGCGGCCGGAGCGTCGCCGGTGGCCGACGTGAAGGTCTCGTCGAGGCCGAGCGCGTAGAACAGATCGCCGAAGCGGGCGAGCGAGGTCGCCGCACCCGGCGACGCGGCGAAGCGGTGCCGCAGCAGACGGAACGCCGCGAAGCTGATCGCGACCTCGCGCGCCGCCGCGACGTCGCCCGCCGCCTCGCGCGCGCCGTACAGGTAGAGATCGGCCGTTCCGTCGTACGCGGCCCACGCGTCCCACATCGCGACCGAGAGGTGGAACAGGTTGCGCGCGTGCACCACCGGCCGCGGCGTGTCGACGCGGATCGCAGCCAGCAGCTCCTCGTCCCAGAGGCGCGCGACCGAGTGGTCGCGCGCCGGACGATCGCCGCAGTACGCGGTCGCGACACCGCTCTCGAACGCGTGGCACGCGGCGTTGGTGCGGTCGGCGGCGTTCAGTCCCGTGCAGACGTCGCAGTGGACTCTCGGCTCGACGCACGTGCCGAGCGCGCCTGCCGGACCCGAGGCGCACTCGCCCGGGAAGGCGGCCGCGATCGACTCGCCGTCGCAGGCGCGCGCCGCGTCGGCGTTCACGTCGGCGGCGATGCGCGCGACGCGCCCGCGCGGGTCCTCGCCGATGCACGCGGCGAGCTGCTGTGCGCTGTCGGCACCGCCGGCGAGCGCCTCTTCCTTGCAGCGGTTGAACTCGCGCAGCTTCGCGACCGCGATGCGGCCCATGCCGCGGACGACCGTCACCTGGCAGGATGCGCGCCGCGGCTGGTCCGCGCTCGCGCCGAGTACGCCCGCGGCGTCCAGGCCGAAGACGGTGCGCACCTGGCGCAACCCATCGAGGATGTGATTGACGCTGTCGGCATCGCGCGGCCCGATCGGCGGCGTACCGTCGCACCAGCGGGCCTCGGCGACCGCGGTGGTGATGCGGGCTTGCTCGATGCGGCCGTGCGCGTCGGCGAGCGTGCACTGCTCGACCGTCTGCCCAGCGGCGAGGCGTCCGCGCACCGCGAGCCGCGCGCACCGGAGCAGCTCGCGCGTCGTCGCCCTGGCGACGTTCGCGCCGGCGCGGTTCAGCTCGACGATGCAGCGCCGCTGTGCAGGCGTCGGCGCAGCGGCACCGCCGGGCCTGGCCGCCGCGAGCGTCGCGCAGCCGAGGAGCAGGGCGAGGATCGTGCGGTGGATCATGCTCGTGTCAGCAGCCGGACACGGCCGACAGCGAGAGGCCATCCGAGCCGTTCGCGCCCCAGCAGGTCGATCCGGCGGTGCTCGACGCCGCGCTCGACAGCTGCGCGCTCGCGGCCGACGACGACAGCGCGAGTCCGAGGGCCGCTACCCAGAGCCATGCACGGATGCGAGACGAGCATGGACGGCGACGGGCGGTGCAGGGACGCATGGCAGGCTCCTGGTTCGGCTGTTCGGTGACGCGCAGGCGACGGGCGACGAGCGTCTGGCTCGCACGTCGGGAGCCAGACGGCGCTTTTACCGACTCCGGTCGAATGCGGTCAACGAGCTACCTGCCCGACGCGCGATCGGGGCATCCTCGAGGCCCCGGAGACTGGCCCCGATCGTGCGGGTCTGCGCGATTTTGCACCGACGGCCGGGACCGGCCCTTCAGCGAAGCGCGCGCGTCGCCCAGCCCGCGACGGCCCCGCCCAGGATCAGCCAGGTCGTGTTCGGCTTCCAGCGCAGCAGGATCACCAGGCTCGCCAGCGCCAGCAGCGACGTCGGGACGTCGACGACCGATGCGCTGACCAGCTGCAGTACGACGACCGCCATCAGCGCGAGCGACGCCACGTTGACGCCGTCGAGGACCGCGCCCGCGATCCACGAGCGGCGGAGCCGCGGCACGAGCGGTGCGCTCGCCGCGACGAACACGAACGCCGGCAGGAAGATCCCGAGCGTCGCGGCTGCCGCCCCGGCGTTGCCGGCGAGCAGGTAGCCGACGAAGGTCGCGGTGGTGAACACCGGCCCCGGCGTGAGCTGCCCGATGGCGATCGCGTCCACGAGCTGTCCGGGCGTGAGCCACCCCAGGCGCTCGACGAGCTCGGCGCGCAGGAAGGCGAGCAACACGTAGCCCGACCCGAACAGCACCGAGCCGATCTTGGCGAAGGTCCAGAACAGCGCGGTGGGGCCGACCGCTGCGGACGCGGCGGCAGGTGCCGCACCGATCGCGAGCGTCGCCGAAGGCGCGGTCGACGCGAGCGTCGCGAGCGGCACGAGGGCGAGTCCGCCGCCGGTCGCGTTGCCACGCCGTGCCGCCGCGAGAGCGACCGCGGTAGTGCCCGCAAGGAGGAGGAGCAGGAACTCGTCGATGCCCAGCCCTGCCGCGAGAGCGGCGGCAACGCCGAGCGCTTGCAACGGCCGGGTGCGCGCCGCGACCGGCGCGAGCTCGAGCACGGCTCGCGCGACGATCGCGATCATCACCGGCTTGACGCCGTAGAGCAGCCAGGCCGCGTCCGGCCGCGCGGCGAAGTGCACATAGGCGGTTGCGAGCAGCAGCGTGATCGCCGCCGCGGGCAGGATGAAGCACGTGCCGGCGACGACGAGGCCGGGCCAGCCCGCACGGCGCTGGCCGATGTGAATCGCCATCTCGGTCGAGTTCGGGCCGGGGATCAGGTTGGTCGCGCCCAGCAGGTCGAGGAACTCCTCGTCCGTGATCCACTTCCGCCGCACCACGACCTCGTCGCGCATCATCGCGATGTGCGCGGCGGGACCGCCGAACGCCGTCGTGCCGAGGCGGAGGAACAGTGCTGCCAGCTCCGTGAGGCGTTCTCTCATCCGTGGGGCAGTCTTGGCCTGAGTCCCGGCGTCCGACAAGGCCGGGCGACCGCGGGGCTGGGCCCCCTTCGTCCAACACGAGTGGCAGACGCTGGTCCCCGGCCCCCCCGCGTCCGCGAATCCGGGGATGGCGTTGAACCGCGCGACGGCGATGGCTAGGAGCCGGAGATCCCAACACGAGAGGTACGACCATGGCGAGCAACGCAGAGAAGGCGATCGAGATCTTCAAATCGGTGATCGGCAAGCCCGAGACCCCGGGCGAGTGGTTCCAGGTGACGCAAGACCGCATCAACCAGTTCGCCGACTGCACGCTCGACCACCAGTTCATCCACGTCGACGCGGAGAAGTCGGCGCAGCTGTCGCCCTACAAGGTGACCATCGCGCACGGCTTCCTGACGCTGTCGCTGCTGACCCACCTCTCGACCAGCGTGCCGAACGCGACGCCCCAGGCGTACTCGGGCATCGTGATGGGTGTCAATTACGGATTCGAGAAGGTCCGCTTCGTGAACGCCGTCAAGGTGAACTCGAAGATCCGCCTGCAGCGCAAGCTCGCCGACGTCCAGCCCAAGGGTGAGAACAACGTGCAGCTCACCCACGAGTGCACGATCGAGATCGAGGGCGAGGCCAAGCCCGCCTGCGTGGCGATGTGGATGACGATGCTGTCGTACGCCTGAGCGTCCGCGGTGTCCTCCGCGGCGCCGTCGCGACCGACCGTGCGTGCCGCCGGCGGTCGTGGCCGGCGGCCACCGCCCGGCGTGCGCCGCGGATTGCGCCGGCAGCGCCCGGCGTGCGCCGCGGATTGCGCTGGCAGCGCCCGGCGTGCGCCGCGGATTGCGCTGGCAGCGCCCGTGACCTAACGGTGGTCACCGTGAGTCCGTTCCGCCGAGCGCTCGAGCCGCGACGCCTCGTCGCGATCCTGGCGGCGCTGGGCGTTTGCCTGACGCTGCTCCCCGGCGCGACCCTGTGCGTCGGCAGCGACGGACACCTCGCCGTCGAGGCGATCGGCTCGGACTGCGGCACCCCGTCCGCCGGCACGCCGGAGCGCGGCCCGGGCGGGGCCACGGTTCCAGGGTTCGAGCCGGATGGTGCGCAACCCGGGCACGGCGGCATCGCGTCGCTGCACGGCTGTACCGATACCGCTCTCGGCGTTGCCACGTTGCTCGGACACAGCGACCCCGGCCGCCGCGAGATGTGCGTCGCGGCCCGGACGCTGGTCGCGCTCGCCAGCGACGCGCGGGGTGACGATGTTGCCGCGGCGCCCGTCGCGCCGAGCCGGCTCGTGGTCGCTGCCCGCTCTCCCGTCCTGCAACTTTGAGACGACCCGTCGCGGTGTGAGGCGCGGCCCGCAGCCGCACTCGCTCGCGCCGGCCGTGCCATCGGCTCGGCCGGCTCCGTGGCGTCACGCGCACGACCGCGCGCGGCGCTTGCTCCATGCAAGGGACACGGGTCCGACATGCAACGCACGATCGCTCTGCTCTCTCTCCTGTTCCTCGGCGGCGCTGCCGTTCCGGCGCCACCGGCGCAGGCGGCCGACCGGGGCTCGCCACTCGAGCACGACCTGCGAGCGCACTCCCGCGCCGCGACGGACCACGCCGCGGCGGACGAGCCGACGGGCGACCTGCGCCTGCGCGACGTGCTCGCGCTCGCGCTCGCGCGCAGTCCGGAGCTCGGCGCGTACGCCGCGCGCGTGCGCGCGGCGGAGGCTGGCGAGCTGCAGGCGGGACTGCGGCCCAATCCCCTGCTCGGCCTGCGCGCCGAGGACATCGGCGTCTCGGGCCAGTCCAGCGGCATCGACCGGGCGGAGATGACCCTCGAGCTGGGACAGCTCATCGAGCTGGGTGGCAAGCGGGCGGCGCGCCTCGCGCTGGCGGCGCACGGGCGCGACGCCGCCGCGTGGGATCGCGAGATCGCACGCATCGACGTGCTGGCGCGCGCCGCCAACGCGTTCACGCGCGTGCTGGTCGCGCAGGAGCAGGTGGTGCTCGCCGAGGAGAGCGTGCGTCTGGCGCGGGACGTCGTCGCCACCGTGTCGATGCGGGTCCGGGCGGGCAGCACGTCGAGCGTCGAGCAGACCAAGGCGGAGGTCGCGGTGGCCTCCGGGCGCGTCGAGCTCGACGAGGCACGGCACGAGCTCGAGATCTCGCGCCGCGAGCTGGCGGCGAGCTGGGGTGCCACGACGGTGCGCTTCGTGCGTGCGTTGGGGAGCCTCGAGCAGCTGACGCCCGAGCCGCCGCTCGAGCAGATCGAGGCGCGCATCGACGAGAGCCCGAACGTCGCGCGCTGGGCCACCGAGCTGCTCGAGCGCCAGGCGGCGGTCGATCTCGAGCGGGCGCGCGCCGTGCCCGACGTGACCGCGAGCGGCGGATACCGGCGGCTCTTCGATCCCGACGAGAACACGTTCGTCGTCGGCGTCACGGTTCCGCTGCCGGTGCTCAATCGCAACCAGGGGGCGATCCTCGCCGCCGAGCAGCGCGTCGCGGAGGCGCGCAGCGACCGGGCCACGACGCGGCTGCGCGTGCTCTCCGCCCTCGACGAGGCGCACCACGTGCTGATCACCGCGCGTGCCCGGATCGCGACCCTCGACGCCGACGTCCTGCCGGGCGCGCGACAGGCGTTCGCGACGCTCAACGATGGCTACCGTGAGGGCCGCTTCGACTACATCGAGGTGCTCGACGCGCAGCGCACGCTGATCGCGGCGCGCGGTCAGCGTGTACGCGCGCTCGGCGAGTACCGGCACGCCGTGGTCACGCTCGAGCGGCTGCTCGGCGAGCCGCTCGACCCCGAGCATGCCGCCGTGGCCGGCGAGGAGGTGGGGCGATGACGTCTGCACGCGCGGCCGCGGTCGCGGGGGTTCTGCTCGCCGGTGGCGCGCTCGCGCTGCTCATCCTGCGCGCGGATCCCGCACCGTCTCCGGGGGCGGGACACGATGCCGGCGCGCCGCACGACGAGCACGCGCCCGACGAGGGGCACGACGCGCACGGGCCAGGCGAGCGGCGCCCCGAGGCGCATCCGCGCGACGAGCAAGCGCACGACGACCACGGGCAGGACGACGACGGGCGCGACGAACACGCGGACGACGGCCACGCGCAGGACGAACACGCGGACGACGGCCACGCGCAGGACGATCGCGCGGACGACGGCCACGCGCCCGACGAGTCCCGCCGCAGCGGCGGGCGTGGTCGCGTCGTGCTGTCCGCCGCGGCGGCCGCCCGCGCCGGCATCGAGGCCGCGGTCGCCGGTCCGCGGACCATCGAGACCAGGCTGCGCCTCAACGGACGCATCTTCCCCGACGAGGACCGTCTCGCGCACGTGCTGCCGCGCTTCGCCGGCATCGTGCGCGAGGTGCGGAAGCGCATCGGCGACCCCGTCGCGCAGGGCGAGGTGATGGCCGTGGTGCAGAGCAACCAGAGCCTGCAGACGTACGAGATCCGCTCGGAGCTCGCCGGCACGGTGATCGAGAAGCACGTCACCCCCGGGGAGTTCGCGGCCGAGGGCGATCACCTCTACACCGTCGCGAACCTCGACACGGTCTGGGTCGACCTCGACGTCTACCGCGCGGACTTCCGTCGCGTCGCGGTCGGCCAGCCGGTGCTGCTCGACGCGGGCGAGGGGGTGGCGAAGGCGGAGGCGCGCATCGACTACATCTCGCCCTTCGGCTCGGCGAGCACGCAGACCGTGCTGGCACGTGTGATCCTGCCGAACGTCGGCCTGGCGTGGCGGCCGGGGTTCTTCGTCACCGGTGAGGTCGTGGTGGAGCGCACCGAGGTTCCGGTAGGGGTGCACGCGGCGGCGGTGCAGACGATCGACGGCGCGAGCGTGGTCTTCGTGCAGGACGGCGGGGCGTACGAGGCGCGGACGGTCGTCCTCGGGCGGCGCGACGAGGCGTTCGTCGAGCTGCTGTCGGGGCTCGAGCCGGGCGAGCGCTACGTCGCGCGCAACAGCTTCGTGCTCAAGGCCGACGTCGGCAAGGCCGGCGCCCAGCACGAGCACTGAGCGGAGGACGCGATGCTCGAAGGCCTCCTCCGCTTCTCGATCCGGCAACGCTGGCTGGTGCTGCTCGGCACCCTCGTGCTCGCGGCGGTCGGGGTGGCCGCGTTCCTGCGACTGCCGATCGACGCGGTGCCGGACATCACCAACGTCCAGGTCCAGATCAACGCCGAGGCGCCTGGCTTCTCGCCGCTCGAGGCCGAGCAGCGCATCACGTTTCCGCTCGAGACGGCGCTCGCCGGGCTGCCGCGCCTCGACCACACGCGCTCGCTGTCGCGCTACGGCCTGTCGCAGGTGACCGCCGTATTCGAGGACGGCACGAACGTGTACTTCGCGCGCCAGCTCGTCGCCGAGCGCCTGCAGACGGTGAAGGGCAAGCTGCCGGCCGGCATCGAGCCCGAGATGGGGCCGATCTCGACCGGCCTCGGCGAGATCTACATGTATGCCGTCGAGGCGGAAGAAGGGGCGCGCGACGAGAGCGGGCGACCGTACGACGCGTCCGACCTGCGCACGATCCAGGACTGGATCATCAAGCCGCAGCTCCGCACGGTGCCGGGCGTGACCGACGTCAACACCATCGGCGGGAACGTCAAGCAATACCTCGTTGCGCCGTGGCCGGAGCGCCTCCTCGCGAGCGAGCTCACGCTCGACGACGTCCTGCGCGCGCTCGAGCGCAACAACGCGAACGTCGGGGCGGGATACGTCGAGCGCAACGGCGAGCAGCTGCTGGTGCGCGCGCCGGGCCAGGTGCGAGGCATCGCCGACATCCGCGACATCGTGGTCGCGAGCCGCGGCGGCGTGCCGATCCGCGTGCGCGACGTCGCCGACGTGTCCTTCGGCCGGGAGCTGCGCACCGGTGCCGCGACGCAGAACGGGCGCGAGGTCGTGCTCGGCACCGTGTTCATGCTGGTGGGCGAGAACAGCCGCGAGGTCGCCCGTCGCGTCGGCGCGAAGATGGCGGAGATCGGCCGCAGCCTGCCGCCGGGTGTCGTCGCGCGCGCCGTGTACGACCGGACCTCGCTGGTGAACGAGACGGTGGACACCGTCCGGCGCAACCTCCTCGAGGGCGCCCTGCTCGTCGTCGCCGTGCTGTTCCTGCTCCTCGGCAACATCCGTGCGGCCGTGATCACCGCGCTCGTGATCCCGCTGGCGATGCTGTTCACCGTGACGGGCATGGTCGCCAGCGGCGTGAGCGGCAATCTGATGAGCCTCGGCGCACTCGACTTCGGCCTCATCGTCGACGGTGCCGTGATCATCGTGGAGAACTGCACCCGTCGCCTCGGCGAGCTGCAGCACCGACTGGGCCGCCTGCCGACCCGCGACGAGCGGCTCGACGTGGTGCTTGCAGCGTCGCGCGAGGTGCGTCAGGCGACGATGTTCGGCGAGCTGATCATCATGATCGTCTACCTGCCGGTGCTCACCCTCACCGGCGTCGAGGGGAAGATGTTCTTCCCGATGGCGTTCACGGTCGTGCTGGCGCTCCTCGGCGCGATGCTCCTGTCGGTGACGTTCGTCCCGGCGGCGGTGGCGGTCGTGCTCAGCGGCCGTGTCGCCGAGCGCGAGAACGTCCTGATCCGCGCGGCGAAGCGCCTCTACCGGCCGGTTCTCGCCGTCGTGCTGCGCGAGCGCGCCGTGGTTGCGGTCGCAACGAGCGTGCTCGTCGTCCTGACCCTGCTGCTCGGCTCGCGCATGGGCTCGGAGTTCGTCCCCGGCCTCGACGAGGGCGACATCGCCCTGCACGCGCTGCGCATTCCCGGCACGGGCCTCGAGCAGGCCGTCGAGATGCAGCACGCGCTCGAGGAGCGGCTCGTCGAGTTTCCGGAGATCGAGCGCGTGTTCGCGAAGATCGGCACGGCCGAGATCGCGACCGACCCGATGCCGCCCTCGGTCGCGGACGGCTTCCTGATCCTGAAGCCGCGCGAGGAGTGGCCCGACCCGCGGCGGGCCAAGTCCGACCTGATCGCGGCGATCGAGAGCGCCATCGCCGAGGTGCCGGGGAACGCCTACGAGTTCACGCAGCCGATCCAGATGCGCTTCAACGAGCTGATCGCGGGCGTGCGCAGCGACGTGGCGGTGAAGGTCTTCGGAGACGACCTCGATCGTCTGCTCGACACCGGCGAGGCGATCGCGAGCGTTCTGCGGCGGATTCCGGGCGCTTCGGACGTCAAGGTGGAGCAGGTGGCCGGGCTGCCGATGGTCACCATCACGCCCGACCGCACGGCGCTCGCACGTCACGGCCTCAACGTGGCCGACGTGCAGGACGTCGTGGCGATCGCCGTCGGCGGGCGCACCGCGGGCGACGTCTTCGAGGGGGACCGCCGGTTCCCGCTCCTGGTGCGCCTGCCGGAGCGGCTCCGCAGCGACTTCGATGCGATCGCCCGCCTGCCGATCGCGTTGCCGCACGGCCGCGATCCGCAGCCGCGCGATCGCGCCGGCACGAAGGGGATCGCGCGCGGGCGCGACGCGGTCTCCGCCGAGCCATCGTTCGTCCCGCTCGGGGCCGTTGCACGGATCGAGCAGACGGCGGGACCGAACCAGATCAGCCGCGAGAACGGCAAGCGCCGCGTGGTGGTGACCACGAACGTGCGCGGCCGCGACCTCGGCTCGTTCGTCGCGCAGGGGCAGGCAGCGATCGCGCGCGAGGTGCGTCTGCCGCCCGGATACTGGATCGCCTGGGGCGGGCAGTTCGAGCAGCTGGTGTCGGCCACGCGTCGCCTGCAGGTCGTCGTTCCCGCGGCGCTGCTGCTGATCTTCGCGCTGCTGTTCGCGACCTTCCGCTCGGTCCGCAACGCCCTCCTCGTGTTCACCGGCGTGCCGATGGCGCTCACCGGTGGCGTGTTCGCGCTGTGGCTGCGCGACATCCCGCTGTCGATCTCCGCGGGCGTCGGCTTCATCGCGCTGTCGGGCGTCGCGGTGCTGAACGGGCTGGTCATGATCACCTTCGTCGAGAAGCTGCGCGACGACGGCATGCCGCTCGACGAGGCGATCGAGGAGGGCGCGCTCGGGCGCCTGCGCCCGGTGCTGATGACCGCGCTGGTGGCGGCGCTCGGCTTCGTACCGATGGCGCTCGCGATCGGCACCGGTGCCGAGGTGCAGCGTCCGCTCGCGACCGTGGTGATCGGCGGCATCCTGTCGTCCACCGCGCTCACGCTGCTCGTGCTGCCCGGCCTGTACCGCATGTTCCACGGCGGCGGCGAGGCCGCTGCCCGGTCGCGGGCGCGCGGGCTCGCGGGAACGACAGCGCTCCTCGCCGTGGTGGCCGCCGCGGCCCTCGGCGGCTGCGACGCGCAGCGCGGCACGGTGCGCGAGGTCGCGATCACGGCCGCACCGGCGACGCTGCCGATGATCGACGGCGCGCCGCTCGAGGTCTGGGCCTACGACGGACAGGTGCCCGGTCCGACGCTGCGCGTGCGGCGCGGCGACACGCTGCGGGTGCGCTTCACCAACCGCTTGCCGCAGCCGACGACGATCCACTGGCACGGCGTCCGGGTGCCGAACGCGATGGACGGCGTGCCCGGCGTGACGCAGCCGCCGGTCGAGCCGGGCGGATCGTTCGTCTACGAGTTCACGCCGCCCGACGCCGGGACGTACTGGTTCCACCCCCACGTGCGCGCGAGCGAGCAGGTCGAGCGCGGGCTGCACGGCGTGCTGATCGTCGAGGACGACGCGCCGCAGGCGTTCGCTCGCGACGAGGTGTGGGTCCTCGACGACGTGCGGCTCGGGCCGGACGGCCGGATCGACCCGCGCTTCGACACGCGGCACGACCTGGCCCACGACGGGCGCTGGGGCAACGTCCTGCTGGTGAACGGACGCCGCCGGCCCGAGCTGCTTCTCGCACCGGGCGAGCGTCTCCGGCTACGTCTGTTGAACGTGGCGAACGGCCGGGTCCTGAAGCCGGACTTCGGGGCGCTCGACGCGCGCGTGATCGCGGTGGACGGCCTGTACGTCGAGCGGCCGTTCCCGATGGGCAGCTTCGAGATGGCACCGGGCAACCGGGTGGACCTCGACGTGACGGCCCCGCCGTCGCTCGCGGGATCGCGCGTCACCGTCAAGGACCGCTTCACGCGCCGCGAGTTCGACCTCGCCGACGTGGTGGTCGCGGGCGATCCCGTGAGGGGGCCGGACGTCGCGGTCCCGGCCGGTGGGCGTCTGGCGCCGGAGGTCGCCGCGACCGGTGCCGGACCGCCGCGCATCGAGATGCGGCTGGACGCGAGGGGCGGCGGTCCGCTCGGCCTGCAGTGGACGATCAACGGCGAGGCCATGGATCGCGACCACCACGACCACGCGCACCGGCGGTACGCGCTTCCGCTCGGTGAGCCGAGCCGCGTGCGCTTCGTGAACGCGTCGTACCGGCTGCACCCGATGCACCTGCACGGCATGTTCTTCCGCGTGCTCGCGCGCGACGGCGTCGCCGCCGACGAGCCGTTCACGCGCGACACGGTGCTGGTGCGCGCGAAGGAGACGGTCGACGTCGTGGTCGTGCCCGCCGATCCCGGATCGTGGATGGCGCACTGCCACGTGCTCGAGCACGCGGAGTCGGGGATGATGACGCTGATCGACGTGCGCTGACGCCGGCGGACGTCAGATGGAACGCCGTGGAGGTTCCATCCTTCGTGGTCGGCGAAGCCGTGCGGACGTCAGTCCCAGCCCAGCGCCTGTGCCATCGCGTGATAGACGAAGCTCTGCTCCTGCGTGCCGTGGAACGCCGCCGCGCCGGGGCCGCGCGCCCAGACGCCGACGTCCTCGCCGCCGTGCGTCTCGGTGCCGAGCGCGATCGTCGCCTCTTCCAGGTGCTCCGGTGACGTCACCTCGACGCTCGACAGGTTGGGGCGGCCCCGCGTGATGCCCTCGTACGACTTCGGCTGGTGGGGAAACCTCTTGGCGCCCTCGGGCTGCAGGTTCGACTTGCCGGTGTAGCCCGGGCCGTTTGCGTAGTTGAGCGTCGTGTACGGACGTCCGGTGAGGTCGCGGGCCGGCTCGGTGCCCGCCTTCTCCTCGCCCACCGCGCCGACGACCAGACCGAGGATCGGGTTGCCGCGCTTCGGGTAGCCCGAGATCGTCAGCGTGTGGCTGTGGTCCGCGGTCACGACGATCAGCGTGTCGGCGGGGCTCGTGCGCTCGAGCGCGACGGTCACCGCATCGGCCAGCGCGATGGTCTCGTCGAGCGCGCGATACGCGTTGCCGGCGTGGTGGCCGTGGTCGATGCGTCCGCTCTCGACCATCAGGAAGTAGCCCTTCGGCGCGCGGGTGAGCACGTCGAGCGCCTTCCTGGTCATCTGCGCGAGCGTCGGCTCGCCGCCGGGGTCCTGCGCGCGGTCCGCGTGGAACTGCATGTGTCCGGGGTCGAACAGCCCGAGCAGCTTCGTCGTGCCCTTCCCGTCGACCTTGTCGAACTGCGCGAGGTCCCACACGTAGACGCCGCCGGGATTCCGCTGCTGCCACTCTGCCGCCAGGTCGCGACCGTCGAGGCGCGTGCCCTTCTGATCGGGGTGCTCCGGGTCGGCTGCGGTCGCCGGGAGGAAGAACGCGCGCCCGCCGCCGAGCGCCACCTCGAGCCCGTCGCCGTGCGGCTGCTCGACGAGCTGGCGCGCGATGTCGGGAAAGCCCGCGGTACGCGCGCCCTCCGACAGCTTCGCGTCGCCCTCCCAGTTGCGCTCGGGGGTGTGCGCGTAGCAGCCGGCCGGCGTCGCGTGGGTGACGGCGGTCGTCGTCACGACGCCGGTCCACATCCCCCGGTCCTCGGCCTGCTCGAGGATCGTCGGCACGCTGCCCGCGGGCGTCGCGGCGAAGTCGCCGCGCGCGATCGTCTCGTCCACGCCCAGCACCCCCATCCTGGTCTTGACGCCGGTGGTCATGGCGGTCATCGTCCCGGCCGAGTCGGGTACCTGGAAGTCGGTGTTGTAGGTCTTCGACAGCGCGGTGAACGGCAGCGTCTCGAACGACAGCCGGTTCTCCTCGCCCGGCTTGCCGGCGCGCTGCCCGGCTAGGATGCGCGCCGCGGTCACGGTCGCGATGCCCATGCCGTCGCCGACGAAGAGGATCACGTTCTTCGCACGCGCCTTCGTTCCGGTCTCGTCGCGCGCGCGCTGCGCGGCGGCGCGTCCGGCCTTCCACCACGCGTTGTCGCGCGGGTCGGCGGCGCGCGCCGGCGCGGCGGCCGACGCGACGAGCGCGAGCGGGAGGAGGAGGGCGAGCGGGCGGTGGATGGCGTTCGGCAGGCGCATCGGCGCAGGATACACCATTCCGGCGCCGCGGCAGTCGTGGGCGCGCGACGGACTGCCCGCACCGGGCGGTGAAGGGTCGCCTCGATGACGTGCGTGTGAAGTTCGCTCCCGGCGCAGATCGCGACCTGGCTCGCGCGCTCCGAGGAGCGCGTCGGCGAAGACGCACCTCGAGAAGGGTGCGTCGATCGTCGTGGTCGGCTCGGGCGCCCAGCTCGACAGCTTCCGCGAGCGCTTCGGTGCGCCGCGGGCGTGAGGCTCATGGCACGCGGGCTGGGCAACGCTAGCCCGGACCGTGCTCGTTCCAGAGCCGATCCCAGGTCGCCACGCGCGGGTCGTCCTCGCCCATCATGGCCGCGATCTGCTGTCTGACGTAGCCGCGGTCGAGCGCGGCACCCTGGACCGCGACGAGCCTCTCGAGATCGACGACGTCCTTGCCGCGGAAGAAGAGCAGCTTGAAGACGCAGAGCGCCTCCGGGGAGAGGAACCACACCGGCCGACCCTCGACGACGTGCGCGACACGCGTGCGACCGGCCTCCCACGCGAAATCGATGCTCGGCGTGAACACGTCGATGCGGAACGGTCCGAGCCGGGCGACGAACATGCCCTGGTCCTCCGCCTGCCGTCGAGCGTCCTCGGGATCCACGTCGATGCCGGCGGCGTGCAGGGCCGACACGACCGGTGCGAGAGCCGCGGGGTCGACGAACACGTTGACGTCGACGTCGTTCGTCGCACGCGGGATTCCGTACTGGCCGTAGGCGTGCGCGCCGCCGAGCGCGTACGGGACGCCGTGCCGCTCGAGCGCGTCGGCGATCGTGATCGCGGCCTCGAAGGCGTCAGAGGGAAGCGTCATTCCCGTTCCATCCCTCGTGGCCGGCGAAGCCGGTGCGGACGTTCGTCGGCGTCGTCATCCGCGGCGCGAGCACGCGGCGCGAAGGCGACGCAGGGCCGTGATGGTGCTGTCGGGCAGCGGGTCGCGATGATCGAGAATTCGCTGTCGGTCCGCCCGCGATGCGAGCTGTCGGGCTGCGGCGCGACAGGCCATCGCCATGTCGCGCGCGCGGTCGGCGGGCGTCGCCCGGCGGTAGGGCTCGGCCTCGCGCGCCACGGCAGTACGATTGTCGACGACCCACTTCGGCAGGTGACCCACGGCGGCAACATACCGCACGGCCGGATCCGCCGGAACTGCGCGGGGCGCCTCCGTCGTGCGGGCGGCGCCGCTACGAGGCGCGCGATCCATGCGTCGTGTCCAACGCCCGCGGGTCGTCACCGGTCGCCTCGTCGGCCGCCGCCTCGCCGAGCGGGACCCGAGCAACGCGGCCTGGCAGCATGACCTCGCCGACTCCTGATCGCGCATCGGCGATGTGCGACTGGCGCAGGGTCGTCTCGAGGAAGCGGCCGCCGCCATGGAGCAGGAGGCCCTCGCCAGACGCCGATCTC
>Ga0172362_10001053_pt1 | contig 23373 bp, 12 predicted proteins | sample LakKivs1_kivu2a2_FD_114534 | JGI IMG/M metagenome (GOLD analysis project Ga0172362, IMG submission 114534) | Sediment microbial communities from Lake Kivu, Rwanda - Sediment s1_kivu2a2 | ecosystem: Environmental > Aquatic > Freshwater > Lake > Sediment | place: Rwanda: Western Province, Lake... | reverse complement strand
CCAAGATGAGCGGTGGCACGCAAGGACACCTGCGATGGCCGCGGATTTGACAGATCATGTCTGGTCTTTGCATGAATGGTTGAGTTATCCGGCTTTTCAATTAACATAAGACACAAGGCAAAAGTAATATCTGCCCGGTATTCCAGAGCGTTTACCGCCAGAAATGGCCTGAACGTGGAAAGCTCGGCTCCACTTACAGTTTCAACTGGTGGCTTAACGCCGACAAACCCATCATTCCCAAGATCACTATGGTCAAACATGCAAGTCGAACATTTTTCGCCGGTGAAGAATGCATCTGGCAAATGAACGATGAAAACGGAAACAGCATTAATGGGAATATATTTAACGACAATTCTTTATGTACATTCTGGAGTGCTGGTGCCAGCCTGGAATGGGTAAAAGGTTTCAATCCCAATGATCCTCCACCTTATACTGACGCATTTGGCGAGTATCATAGGACAGGCGTGCGTAAAATTCATTCTGCCATGAGAAACGGCAGTCAATGCGACGGCGTAAGCAACGCCGTTTGCGTCGATGGTTCTGTACAGGAATTAACACCATTTGATACATTGCGGTATGCTATAGGAATTAAATAAAGAGGGTATCCACATTAAATCATACACTATTAGGAATACCCGGTTTGATGACAATTAGGAAGGAGATTAATCATGTTTAAGAAGTCAGTGTATTTCACCGTCGTTTGGGGGCTGTTTTGTCTTGTCGGTACAGCCGGCGCTCTGGGAGAGAAAGGCGAGATCCTATTCGAGTATTGGGACGGAATAGGCGGTACCCTGGACATTCTTTATAATAGCGACAAGTGGCCGCATCAGCCGGATAGGTGGGAGTACCGTACCAGCCTGGAAGGCGAGACCGACTGGGCTGATACCTACTCAACGCGAGTTCGGGGTTTCCTGTACCCACCCCAGACCGGCACGTATTTCTTCTGGATCGCCAGCGATGATGGCAGTGAACTATGGCTGAGCAAAAGCGAGGATCCCGACGGCACAACCCGAATCGCCAACGTCCCTGAGTGGACAGTCCCGCAGGAGTGGACCAAGTTTCCGTCGCAAAAGTCCGGCGTAATTCATCTGGAAGCCGGCAACCGGTACTATATCGAGGCCAGACACGCGGAAGGTGGTGGCGGAGACCACCTGGCCGTGGCCTGGGCCGGCCCCGGCATTGGCGATGATCCGGTAGTCATCTCGGGTGCGTATCTCTCGCCCTGGGTTCGTCTGAATTCCATTTTTCCAAATCCTGCAAATGGAGCCATTGACGTAAAACCCACCAATCGCATACTCAGGTGGTCTCCCGGAACAGATCACACCGCTGGGTACTTCGACGTGTACTTAGGAACCGATCCTGATAACCTCCTGCTGGTCGCCGACAACAAACCGTTTGCGTCGAAACTGTATGTGCATACAGCGGGGTTTGAACCTGGCCAGATCTATTACTGGCGAGTGGACGCAGTCGAGACGGACAAGACCACGATTGGTACAGGCGATCTGTGGTCGTTCTCTGTTCTGCCCATGACCGCCAACACACCCAATCCGGCCGATTGGGCCAGGAACAAGCTAACGGACGTCGATCTCAATTGGCGCGCCGGTGCAAATGGCGATTTCCATCACGTGTACTTTGGCACCGACAAAGACGCAGTGGAGAATGCGGATAAGAACTCGCCCGAGTATAAAGTAAGGACCGTTGGCACAACAACAACGTTCGACCCCGGCGAACTCCAAAGGGGCACTACATACTACTGGCGCGTGGACGAGGCCAAGGCCACAGGCGCCGAATGGAAGGGGGCCATCTGGACATTCAGCACCCTTCCTGTGCTGCCCATTCTCGATCCGGATCTCATGGGGTGGTGGAAGCTCGATGAAGGGAGCGGCAACACGGTAATTGACTGGTCCGGGCACGAAAACCACGGAGAGATCCTTTACCTTGACGGAGGTCTGGGCGACGACGGCAATGTCTGGGTGGACGACCCTGACAAGGGGATGGTCCTCACCTTTAACGGCAACGATCAGACCGGAGCCGTGGTGAAGGCAGGGAAAATCCCTGCTCTGAGCGCCAATGACAGCTTTACCTGGGCGTTCTGGGCCAGGCAGGAAGGGGATGGGACCGGCGAATTTGAGACCATCCTGGGCAATCGTGACGTGGGTGTGAGTTATCCTCGATTCATTATGTTTACACCGACCAAGTTCGAATACTTCGTGAATACCGGTGAGTATGTTATAGACCACTCCGCAGTTAAGGGTCTTGATTACCCCGACTTGCAAGATGGTGTATGGACACATCATGCTATCACCAAAGATGGAACCACGCTGACCTATTATCGCAACGGAATCAAGATCCAGGTGGCTACAACGCTTGTCGAGCAGGGAGAAAATGCTTTATATATTGGTGGCGATCTTGTCAGCGGACGGTGGTCCGGGGCGATGTATAATGTAAGAATCTACAAGCGTGCCCTGTCTGTGGAGGAATTAGAGAGTGCGATGAGGCGCGATGCCGCAATCGCCTGGGATCCGACTCCTGCCCACCGGCGCGTTGGAGACATCGAAGATATTTCCAGGCTGAGCTGGAAGCCCGGCGATAATGCGATCGAGCATGATGTTTACCTTGGTACGGATGCCCATTTGGTTGCCTATGCGACTCCGGAGGATACTACAGGACTTTATCGCAACCGTCAGAGTGGTACTGATTATACCCCGGATGATTTGCAGATGGGCCAAACATACTATTGGCGCATTGACGAGATCAAGAACGACGGCAGTGTCTCTGAAGGTTACGTATGGTATTTCACGGTGGCCGCTTATTTGATCGTGGACGATTTCGAGTCCTACAATGACATTGACCCGCCTGACCCGGAGAGCCACACAATATTTGGATCGTCGTGGTTGGACGGTTATCTAACACCGACGACAAACGGAGCGCTCATTGGTTATGACCCTGCTCAACCCCCTTCTGACCCTTCTTATATGGAGCAGACAATTGTTTACGACGGCAGTAAGTCATTGCCCTTTTCCTATGATAACAGTTCTACCAGGTATTCTGAGGCAACCTTGCCGTTGAACGATCTTACTAACTGGACCCTGCATAATGTGACCATGCTTGGCATAGCAGTTCATGGGCGTGTGTCCTCTGATGACCCTGCGATTGGTAATGATCCCGAAAAAATCTATGTGGTGATCGAGGATACGACCGGCAAAGCCGGCATTGCCAACCATCCGGACAATCCTGATGCCACGACTTTTGCTGAATGGACCGAGTGGTTGATCGATCTGGCCGAGATTGCCGCTCAGGGTGTAGACCTGAGCCATGTGAAGACACTGACTATCAGAATCGGAGATAAGAGCGCGCCGGGCACAGGCTTGATATATATTGATGGCATCCGACTCTATCCGGATGTCCTTGTGGGTCTGAATTAACAGACAAACAATGTTAACCCTTTGTAGGAGGATTTATGTGAATACTTTAACAGATGCCCTTGTGGGCCTAAGTGAGTAAACAAGTAATGTTAACTTTTGTAGGAGGATTTATTATGAAGACTTTAGCCTTAGCAGTTGTGGCAATAGTGTTATTGCCATGCAGCGTGTTTTCTCAATCCATTGAGATTTCTACGCCCGAGCAGCTCCAGGCCATTAACGCTGACGAGGCGAGCCGAGCGGGCAATTACATCCTGGTCAATGACATTGACCTGGCAGGAATTGAGTGGCAGTCTATCGGTCTGGAGGGCGAAAGCAGCGTAGGTTTTGCTGGCACGTTTGACGGCAATGGGCACATTATCAAGAACTTAACCACAAACAACCGTATAAACAGAGCCGGTGGTCTGATTGGCAAGGGATTGGCAGGCAGTGTGGTCAAGAACGTGGGTATCGTTGATTGTAATATTACATCTGGATGGTATGCATCCGCCGTGGTTGGGGATTGTTTTGGCGAGGTATACAATTGTTTTGCCGAAGGTGGAACAGTTACATCAATCACCGGTAGTGACGTCGGTAATATAGGATCATTCTGTGGCCTGGTTCGTCCTTCCGGCTCAGTCACTAATTGTTACTCCACTGTGGATGTGACTTTTGGTGAACCCGGATGGGCTAATCAGGGGGGCTTTATTGGCCACGTGGCCGGCCCGGTAACCAATTGTTACTATTCCGGAGTCGTTACTGTTGCTGGCGATGATGGCCTGGGAGGTGGTTTTTTTGGTAATGGAGTAGGGACTATTACCAACAGCTACTTCAATGTAGAAGTAGGTGGTATCGCCACCGTTGATTCGGCAGGTAGCAGCACTGAAGGCGGACGGACAACTGATGATATGATGCAGGAATCAACCTATGTTGGTTGGGATTTTGCGGATATATGGACTATAGATGAAGGACAAAGCTATCCACAACTCCGCATGTTTCAGCCGCCAAATCCCAAAGCCACTGGGCCTCTGCCCGAAGACGGCGGTATAATAGAGACTACCTTTGCTGTGTTGACTTGGACCGCGGGCGCCGGGGCAACCACCAATAATGTCTATATTAGCGATGATGAAGATGCCGTGGCACAGGGTACGGTCGAGGCGGTTGAGACCACGGAGGCCGTGCTGTTGGTAGGTATTCCGGGTGCTCCGCTGGATCCGAGCCTGACTCCGGGCGCGACCTATTATTGGCGTGTAGATGCGGTTGGAGATGAAACGATTACCGGTGATGTATGGAGTTTCTCGGTCGCTCCGGAAACGGCCTACGGTCCGTCGCCGGCAGACGGCGCACGTGTAATGGATCCCACTGTGGCCCTGAGTTGGAAGGCCGGTATGGGAGCTATCGTGCACTATGTCACGGTGGGTGAGAATTTCGACGAAGTCGACGCAGCCGAACTCGGTTTGGGCGCCGAAGCTGGTGAGACGACCTTAGATATAGGACCACAGGAGCCTGGCAAAATCATTTACTGGCGTGTGGATGAACTCAACGGCGAGACTGGTGAGTTTATTCAAGGACAGGTTTGGAGCTTTGCCACAGCGACTTCAGTGATCGACGACTTTGAAGGTTACAAAGAGGACCCGAACGATCCCAGCTCAATCTCTATTTTTGAAGTATGGCAGGACGGCGTTGATGAGGCGCTTGGCAACGGCACCGGCGCTGCCGTGGGTAATGCTTTTCCGCCGTATGCCGAGCAAGATATCGTACACAGCGGGGCTCAGGCAATGCCGTTCAACTTCGACAACAGCGGCCAGACCGCTTTGGGCGTGCGTGCACTCTACTCAGAGACGTCCCGTACATTCGCCCCCGCAGCGGATTGGTCCGGTCAAACGCTCGGACTCTGGTATCGCGGTCGAAGCCAGAATGCCGCAGAAACGCTGTCGATCGTTATCACAGACGCAGGCAACAACAGCGTGGTGATAGAGAATACGGCCGAACAAAACGCCGTTCAATCCACGATGTGGACGGAGTGGGCGCTCTCGCTGAGTGATATCGAAGGCATTGATCTGGGTCAGGTCAAGATCCTGGCGATTCGTATCGGTGAATCCGATGCCCAGCAGGCCGGTAGCAAGGGCAAGATCTACATCGATGATATTGCCGTCTATCCTCAACAATCGGTCTCTCCGATTGCCATCACGATCACCGTGCCTAACGGCGATTTTGAACAGATTTACAAACCGGGCTCAGATACGATCACCGCGGATCTCGGCGCTGGCTGGACACAGGGCTTAGGATCAGATGCACTGATGGATGACGGGACCGCTACTTATTCCGATGGCACCACGGGCGACGCGGTCGATGTCCCCGGATGGATCGGGGCCGATGCCCAGGGGTGGATTGATAACGGAGGTACATACGGACGGGATACGAGCTTTCCGAACCGTCAGGGTTCTATCCAGGCCAACGGCGTGACAGGTTCCTATTGCTACCTGGCCAACGGCGGCGATTGGGGCAATCCGGCTGGCGGACTGATCGTCTCCGATGCCTCTCTGGGTAACGTCGAGGATGGCACCTATACGCTTTCCATGCTTGCCAGAGGCCCGGATGGTCCTGCGACTCCCGTGGTGCTTGAGCTATTGGCCGATGGAGTAGCATTGACGCCCAGTTCCTCGGTGGATCCGGAATTGAGCGGTGACTGGCAGGAATTCTCCAGGACGTATGACGCTGCCAGTCTCGCTGGCCACATTGGCAAATCTCTGACGATTCGCTTGGGTGTCGGTCGCAGAGCCAGCGGTGGTCAGACGTGCTTCGACGCGGTTTCGCTTTCCTATGCTCCGTAACTGGCGAAATCCAATGGTGTGTCTGAGCAGGAGATTTCGGGTTTGTAAGATTGGCGTTCTCGATTAAGGAAGAACTGAATGCGGTTGGAATAGTTGCTTAGAAGGATTGTGTTCGGCTGCAAAGCAAGTGGCTTGATAAGCTATGTGGCCGCAGTTGGTGTTGACCTGAGATTGCCGTGCTCGACTTCGCCTCGCTCGCAGTGTCGAGCGATAAGGTCGAACTTATCGCCCGACACTGTACTGAAGCTGCCAATAATTATTGAAGATGAGATAAAGTTATGTTATGACAAGACTTGAAGTTTGTAGGAATGTTTCAGTAAAATAGGTAATGCCTCTCCGATGCAGATTCGTAAAGGTGTTATTATGCGTAGACGTAATGGTTTCACGTTGATAGAGCTTCTGATTGTGATCGCTATTATTGCAGTCCTGATGGCGATCCTGATGCCGGCCCTGCAAATGATCAGGGAGCAGGGCAAGCGCGCCTGTTGTTTGAGCAACTTGAAGCAGCTCCAGCTTGCCTAGACCATGTATGCAGACGACAACGACGGCAAAATCGTGAATGGATCTGCCAGTTGGGATGCAGGGGGCGAAAATCCCTGGGCGTGGATACCTCCACGCCATGTGTCTTCGAGTGAAGCCCGGAAGATCTTCGAAAGGGGCGCCTTATATGATTATTGTTCCCCACCTACGATTTTCAAGTGTCCATCGGGTATACCGGACGAATGGGCCACCTACGCGATTGTGGATGCCATTAACGGCCACGCTTGGGGTGGAGGGCTTCCGAAGGGGGTTTACATAAAAGAGCGGTCCGAGATTCGCCAGCCCGGCAGGCGCATTATATTCATCGATGTCCATGAGGACAAATTGGAAATCCAAGCAGATATGTGATCTAGGAATGACAGGCTCAAAGGAAAAAACAATGAGAAGGTTTATGCAAACACTTTGGACGTTAGCATTTGCCATCATACTACCAGGACTTGTGTTGCAGGTTCAGGCTGCTGAAAAAAAGGTAAAGGTTTTTATTCTGGCAGGACAGTCCAACATGGAAGGCCATGGCCAGGTTCGCAGCCTTGATCACCTCGGCGAACATCCTAAATATGGTGATCTGCTGAAGAAGCTAAAAAATGCTGATGGATCCTGGGTGATCAGAAATGATGTGACCATATATTGGAAGGCAAAAGACAGAAAGATGGGTCCCCTTACCGTTGGCTGGGGGGCATCAGAAAATGAGATTGGCCCAGAGCTAATGTTCGGTACGATCATGGGTGATAAGTATAACGAGCCTGTTCTGCTTATTAAAACTGCCTGGGGTGGCAAGGATGTGTATTGCGATTTCCGTTCACCAAGTGCAGGTAAACCGACTGGAGATGAAGAGATAATACTGAAAAGGGAGCATTCCGAAAACAGAAATCGAGAGATCGGACTTTACTATCGTAAGATGGTTTCAGAAATCAAAGATTGCCTGGCAAACATCGAGAATATTGTGCCCGGCTACAATGGACAGAACTATGAGATTGTTGGTATGGCTTGGTTTCAGGGTTGGAATGACTTCTGCGAGTGGCATCTCCAACTGGACGGCAAACGCGTCGGTATGGGGCTGATCGAGTGTTACCCGCACAACCTCGCTGCAATGTTTCGCGACCTGCGCAAGGACCTCGATGTGCCCGACATGCCGATTGTAATCGGCGAACTGGGTGTCGGTGGTCATGAAATTGCAAAAAGAGCGGAGAATCCGAATGATCGTGAAGCAGTTGCCATGATGGAATTCCGCAGGGCCCAGAAAGCTGTGGCTGATGATCCGTCGCTTAAAAATGTTACCTTTGTGCCGACCGCCGACTATTGGGACACTCGCCTTCAGAAGCTTCGCCGGATGAGCGATGCTTACTGGAACGAGAAGCGGGAAAAAGGCATTAAGAATACCGAAGATAACCATCTGCCGACTAAGCAGCTCAACGATGAATATTTAAGCCTGGGTGGTCACTGGTACTGTCATTACAACGGCTCGGCGGCGAATTATTCGCTGGTCGGCTACGCTCTGGCAGAAGCGCTCAATGCGGATTCGGAACTTGCCATGACGCCGCCGATGGGTTGGAACAGTTGGAATGCGTTCGAAAAAGACATTGACGAGGAGAAAATTAAAGCAATCGCCGATGCAATGGTGACTTCCGGCATGCGGGATGCAGGCTACACATACCTGGTCCTCGACGATGCGTGGATGGCAAGCGAGCGGGACAAGGACGGACGCCTCGTCGCAGACCCGAAGAAATTCCCGAGCGGCATGAAAGCAATCGGTAACTACATCCACAGCAAGGGATTGAAGTATGGCATCTATCAGGATCGTGGAAAAATGACCTGCCAGCAGTTGCCGGGAAGCCTGGGGCATGAAAGAATCGACATGGAGACCTTCGCTGAGTGGGGCGTGGATTATATCAAGATGGATAGTTGCTTCGCTGAGAACAACGGGAGGATGAGTTCGGAGGATTACGCTATTTTTCGTCGACATATCCGTGCTACCGGCCGGCCGATTGTGTTGAGTATCTCCGATTTCGGTAATGCCGCTTGGGCCTGGGGCGGCAAAGAATACGCCCAGTTATGGCGAACCTCCGGCGACATTTATCCCTGGATGGATTCTGTGTATCATTGTGCCAACACCTCAGCTGGCGACCAGGCCATTCATCCGGCCTTTAACGGGCTGTGGCAGTTTGCCGGACCCGGTCATTGGAATGATCCGGACATGCTTCAGGTCGGCAACCTCAAGTATATAGACAACGACCAAAAGGACACGGGTGATCGTGCTCACTTCAGCCTGTGGTGTATTCTGGCGGCCCCTCTCATGGCAGGCAACGATCTGCGGACTATGAGTGATAATGTGAGAAAGGTCTTAACGGCACCAGAGCTTATAGCCGTGAACCAGGACCAGCATGGCATTCAGGGATACAAGGTCTTCGAAGAGGCCGGCTGTGAGGTTTACAACAAGCCGTTATCGGATGGGACGACAGCCGTCTTGCTCCTGAACAAAGGGAGGAAAGAAGCGAGCATTACCTTGCAGTGGGACAAGATTGGCCTTTCGGGGAATCAACCTGTGCGAGATCTTTGGGCGTGCGAGGATCTTGGCGAATTCAAGGATTCCTTCACGGCCCATAACCTCGGCCAGCATGAGCACAAAATGATAAAAGTAGGCAGGCCGGGCCCGCCACTGCCCACCCCCTCGCCAATGCCGCTTGAGAAATACACCGTGACCCGTAAAGGTGAGACTTACCTTAGCGACCTCTACTACATCTGGAAGGCCGGCAACGCACCGACCTACAACGCCACTTACACCGGTGATCCGATCAAGATCTCCGGTCAGACATTCAAGAAAGGGCTTGGCTGTAAAAGCAAATGCGCTGTTATGTTCAAGGTCGATGGTCGTGCCGATCGTTTCCGTGCGATTGTTGCGATGGACAAATACTCTAAGGAGAATGCTGAGGGGCGATTCCGCGTTTACAACGAAGACTTTTTCGCCAACAAAGTCCTGTGGGACAGCGGCAAGATGACGAAGGATTCACCGGCCAAAGAAATCGACATCGAGCTAAAGGACGTGCAGTGCCTGATGCTGGTCTTCGACGGGAAAGAGGTTCTGGGAAACTGGGCGGATGCACGTGTGATTAGCGAAAACATAAATAAATAGAGACATAGGCGGTTTACTGTCATCCATTAGAACAGGAGATAACCATGAAGAAATCATACCTCATTCTACTTTGTCTTGTGATCCTATCGAAAATGTGCGAGTCTCAAGAAACCGCAATCAGTAAAAACGACGCCAAGGCAGGCGTGGTTACAGCACATTCTCGCGGTCTGCACGGGTATATCGGCTTTAGCGCCTCCCGGCCGCCGGACCGTGCCACCTATAGTGCTGGTATGGGTTTCTATTCTGCGGTCTGGCCGCTGATTGCCGAACCTATTGCCAACTTTCAGATCGGCTTGCCCAGTGCGTGGATCACTCCCGACAATTCCGACAATAAGGATACCCCGCTCGCTCCGATTGGCACGCTTGCCAGGGACAATTGGCCGGAGCGAGGGCCTACCTGGGATAGCGTTTTTCAGACTGTGGAGGGAGGTTTGGGTTATTGGGCCGGCAATAGATTCCGCTATGGGCCTCCAAAGTTCAGTATGAATGCCACCCCACAGTGTTACGACTATGAGGTCGGGTCACCCGGGTGGTCGTTTTTCTATAGCAGCACAGCCCTGCCAGATGATCGACTGGGCATAGCCCAATTGAGCAACCGGCTGCTCATTCCACCGGACGCACTGCCTTTCGAGGGTAATCCCAACGGCAAGTTCCTGGGCTACACATACATGGCCCTGCCCTTTACCGAGCCCACCACGGGGGACCCACCAACCGGTGATCAGGCTTGGACCTGTTTCCTAAGTGCGGCTAACTTCAAAGGACCGATCGCCTATTATATCCCGGAGACCTGGAGCAAGATCGGCAAATTGTTTAACTATCCATTTATCTACGGACGCGGACTCGACGCTATGCCGGGTGTTATGGGCGGTGGCGCTATGGAAATTAATACCGTGCCTCGTTTCGACGCCAAAGACGCACAAGGTGTTGTTTATTCCAAGCTACCGAAATTGCAGTTCCCGGTAGACGAGCAGGGAAGAACCCTCCTGGTGCAGGACGTGACATACTACTCGAAGGCGGCCCTTTATGATGCCTTTAAGGTGTGGCGGGATGGAGGGCCGGCCTGCTCTGGACAGTTCGACAAGAAGGGTGCCTGGAAGTCCATGCTAACGACGCACACCACGCGATTCGACCAGGCCGGCAAGATAATTACCGGTATCGAGAAGGTCTTCAACACCAAGATATTCGAGGGCAATGTTTGGGGACTGGAGTGGTACGATGGCACTGTCAACGCCAACGGCTATTTCCCTCAATATTTCAAGCACGTCGGAGACGAACGCGTGGCCGTGTCCGCTGCGGATGTGCCCACGGAGACACAACTCCTGACCAAAGAGTTCAAACTGGTGGGGCGGGGTGAACCCTACACGTCGCCGGCTACCGGAGCCTGGAGTAATCCCGGCCCTGTGAAGGGACCGTTCACGGTCACTCTCACTGACGGTTCTATAGTCACCTATTCCTGGTATCGTTTTGTTGATCAGCCGTCTTTCCAGCAATATAAGTGGAGTGATAACAAGAAGGCGGAGCTGCAATCCTTTGTTGAAAAAATCCACGCTAACTGGCCGATCGACAGGGACTACATGTCCCCACCCACCAGCGGCACGCTGGCGAAACTCGATCCAGCCCTGCTTGTGACTCCGCCCAAGGGCCTTGAAGTTGGTTACGTGCCGATCGTGACACGACAGGAAGATGCCGGTCTGTAATTTGAAGCCAATGTGGTTAGTGCAATCCAAGTCCGGAGCTTCACTACAAAATGGCTATAAAAAGATAGTGGAATCTATCAGGTTGTTTCGGTAGATTGGTTGCTAATTGAGGTACTGTGATAATATGAGATCCAGGTATGTATGTTAGTATCTTCAATGATGTAATAGGCCCGATTATGCGAGGACCATCCAGCTCCCATTGCGCTGCAGCGCTGAGAATTGGCCGATTGGCTTTGGATTTAATGGAAGGCGATTTGAAAAAGGTCATAGTTGAGTTCGACAGGGAAGGAGCCCTGGCTACGACTCATGTGAGTCAGGGATCGGACATGGGATTGTTTGGTGGTCTTATGGGTTGGGATGCTGTCGATGACAGGTTACCCGACTCGGTCCAGGCCATTGCCAACAAGGGAATCGATGTTTCCATAAAGATAGTAAATCTTAATGTGCAGCATCCTAATGTATATCGTCTAAAACTAAGTAATAAACGATATCGACACGTGTTGACCGCCATATCCACAGGGGGTGGTATGATCAAAGTAATCGATATCGATGGCTTCTCTGTCTCCATTGAAGGGGATTATAGGGAAACGCTGATCTATACTAAAGAAGATAGCTCAATGATCTTAGACTATTTAACTAAAGCAATTGCTGCGGATGAGGTTCTAATACACACAAACAGGGTTGCTCATCTTTTGGAAGTCAAGGCACAGGAATTCATAGATGATGTCATACTGTCGGAGATGAAAGAGCAGTTTAATATTTTTGCAGTAAAGAAGCTCTCGCCTGTTCTTCCAGTACTGTCTCGGGGCGGATTGGAAGTCCCGTTTACAACGTGTCAACAGATGCTTGACCATAAAGGATATCCCGGCAAGTTTCTATGGCAGTTGGCCTTGGTGTATGAGTGTGCCCATGGTAATTTAACGGAGCAGGAAGTTTTGAAACGTATGAATGAGATCGTACAGATTATGCGCAACTCCATGGAGCAAGGCTTGAAGGGGACTAATTACGATGATCGTATTCTGGGGCGTCAGTCTGATCGTTTTTTACAGAAGATGAAACATAAGAAATTGCTTGATGTGAGTTTACTAAATCGAATTATTTTGTATATTACTGCTATCATGGAAACCAAGAGTGCCATGGGCATTATCGTGGCAGCTCCTACGGCTGGTTCTTGTGCAGTACTTCCCGGCGCGTGTCTGGCCGTTTGCGATGAATTAGGGCTCTGCGATGAAGATGTTGTGAAGGCTATGCTGGCAGGCGGTATGATCGGTGTTTTTATTGCCTCACACTCAACATTTGCCGCGGAGGTTGGCGGATGCCAGGCGGAGTGTGGAGCCGCTTCTGGAATGGCTGCGGCCGCTTTGGTGACTCTTCGCGGGGGTACTGCCGAACAGGCTGTGGCGGCGGCGTCTATGGCACTGCAGAATTCGTTAGGCATGGTCTGTGATCCGGTAGCTAATCGTGTGGAGGTTCCATGCCTTGGAAAGAATGTTATGGCAGCAAGCAATGCTTTAGCCTGCGCCAATATGGCCTTGGCTGACTATGATCCTGTGATTCCTCTTGATGAAGTGATTGAGGCTATGGATAAAGTAGGAAGGAGTTTGCCATATCAGTTGCGGTGTACGGCACTCGGAGGACTATCAGTCACTGAAACCTCCAGGGCAATTGAGGCCAAGTTGAAGGGTAGGCTGCGGAACGAAGGGTAGTGTCTTGAATTCAGTTACTTTGGGTACAAAATCAAAGAACAATTCAAACCATATTAGCTATATCATTCGAAATTCAATGAATTGTAAAATAAAGAGATATTAGGTTAGACGGGAGAGCCTATTGTGTACAGCAAAAAGATTCGTATTCTCTCTGAAGAAGATATTCGCCGGGCGCTGCCCATGAAAGACGCTGTTGAGGCGATGAAAGAAGCGTTCAGAGAGCTCTCGGCTGGCCGGGTTAAGATGCCTACAAGGGCACACATCGATATCTCTGCATGTAACGGCACAGCATTGTTCATGCCCTCCTATGCCGATTATTTCGGAAAGATTTGCGTGAAAGTTGTTAATGTATTCAATGCCAATCCGAAGAGGGGTTTGCCCTCAATTCAGGGCGTTGTATGCCTTCTGGATGGCGAAACCGGAAGTCCATTGGCCATTCTTAATGGTACGTTTTTAACAGCTCTGCGTACCGGTGCAGCATCGGGTGCTGCGACGGACTTGTTAGCACGCTCCGATGCTGATACAGTAGCCATTATAGGCGCTGGAGTACAGGGACGTATGCAACTTGAAGCAACGTGTGCTGTAAGACCCATCAAAAAGGTCTGGGTGTACGATATCGCGGAAGAAGTGGCTGTCAAGTTTGCAGAAAAGATGAGTGCCGCTCTTGCTATTGAAATCGTAGTTGCTGAATCGTCCCGCGATGCTCTACAATGTGCTGATATCATCTGTACGGCTACTGTATCGTCCACTCCCGTCTTCGCTGATGAGGAAATTGCTCCTGGTGTACACATTAATGCAGTCGGTTCTTATAAACCAGAAGTTCAGGAGATTCCTGAGAAAACAGTACTACGTTCCCTTTTGATTGTTGACCATCGTGAATCGGCCCTACAGGAAGCAGGCGATCTTATGATACCGATCAAAAGGGGATCCATGCAAGAGACACATATCCATGCCGAACTGGGCGAAATCATCACTGGAAAGGTTACTGGCAGAACCTCAGATCAAGATGTGACGCTTTTTAAATCAGTCGGTATTGCAGTCCAAGATTTGGCCGCCGCAACCCGTGTACTCGAACAAGCAGAAATTCAAGGTTTCGGTGAGATGGTTCAGTTATAGAAAAGCTTTTTGTCGATTCACCCAAAGAGTACTTTCTGTGATAAAAATGATAGTTTTTCCAAAGTTGCAAAACGTCAAAAATCCACAAAAATTCATGATCAAGTAGAAGTAAAGCTCTACCATTTAGGCATACTTTGTGTTCCCTGTATCTCCCCTCTTTCGATTGAGGGTGACACAATATTCTGCCATGTGAAAGAACGTTAATTTCGAGTCATAACACAATCCAATCGCCCTCTACCAAGCCTTGAACAAGCCAGAAAAAGCCGAAGAGTGGCGGGCAAAACTGTTGAAGACAGAGAATGTGAGGAAGTGACATGGTATATCGAAAATAGCCTCATTTCCTTGACTCCAAAATTACAACCGCACTACAACCTTAAACCCCCTTATCTACCTATTTCTAAAAAACTCTCAATCTCGTAAACTCTTATGTATAAAGGACTTGTGTGATAGCCAAAAATTTGCAATCGTTTTCAATGGCCGACGTCAAATAGCTGGTGACATTATCTAATATTATGACATAGATGCCTTAAAGAAAATTCTTTTGTTATTACAGGGATTTGAGTATTTGACTTTGAGCTCTTCATAGGTGACCGTTGTTAAGTGGAAGTTGGTCAGGACTGGAAGTCTTGAGAAATACTTTCTGCATCCAGCTATTTTTGCCACCAATCGAAATATTGTGATTCTCAAGATTGCAAAAAACATCGTGAAGTATAAAATGATAATACGAGAAAAGAATTCGGCTATGTAGTTGAGTTTAAATTAGATTAAAAATGTCAGACGACACCAACATGAGTTATACTCCACCTTGTGGGTAGATTCTCGAAATACTTATGCTCAGTCAATAGCGGAACGCATAGAATTAAGGACAGATGATACGAATTAAGGAGAAAACAATGTTAAATCATAATCAATTAAAATCAGACAAGAGATTCAATACTCACAGTCATGCTTGCAGTTGCTGCTCGATGTCCAGAAGGTCATTCCTGGGTGCGGCAGCGGCCTGCACGGCGGCACTGACGACGGGCTGTGCAAGCCTGCAAAGTCTCCACACAACGCCGAAATCACACGAAGAAATCGATATCGCCTCTTTCCGTCCGCGGCCGAAGGTTCGGGTAACGAGTGTGATAGCGCGGGAAAAGCCACCCTATTGGCTCGGTTGGCCGGGCACGGCTTATGATGTAGAGGGAGAGCGAGCAAGATACAACAGGGCAATCTCCGACGCCGCCAGGCGCGTTGGAATTGAAATCCTTGAAGAAAAGCAACCTCTGGAAGATAACGCAGCCGTCGCTGCGTTCGTCAAAAAGGTACAGACCGAAAAACCCGATGCAGCGCTTGTTACGCTCCAGCACTTCCAGAGCTGGGGCTCTGCGGTCGAAATTGCCAAGGCCGGGGTGCCCACGATCGTGTTTGCTCCGGTAGGCACCGCCTTCACAGGGCACGTCAATGGTCTTGCCTACCAACCCGGTGTCCACGTCATTTCGTCGCTGGAGATACCGGCCATCGAGCAGGCCTTGCGCATGGTCCGTGCCAGGCGGCAGTTGGAAGCTTCGAAATTGCTGGTCGTAAGCGGCAGCGAGCGCAAGGAGGGCAAGTTCGGTCTTGTGAGCCTCCAGCATGTGCCCAGTGCGACATTTGAAGAGATGTTCAATCTGACGCCGGTAAGCGAGGAAGCGAAGTGGGTGGCGCATCAGCGGTTCAGCGAGGCGAAGAAAGTGGTGGAGCCAACGCAGCAGGATGGTCTGAACGCGGCACGGTCATATATCGCGGCCAAGCAACTGCTCAAGAACGAGGGCTGTAATGCGCTGACGACCGACTGCCTCGGCATGGTTTCACAGAAGAAAGTGCCGACCCCACCGTGCATGGGCGCATCGATCTTCCAGGACAATGGTGTGACTTACGGTTGCGAGGCTGCTGTCGGGCCGGCGGTGTCGCTCATGTTAACGAGCTACCTGTTCGACAAACCAGGATTCATGAACGATCCTGTGCCCGAGACCGCCAAGAACGTGCTGATCGCGGCCCACTGCGTCAGCGGCACGCGGATTTATGGGCTTAATCGTCCGAAGGAGCACGCGCCTTATATTCTCCGCAGCCACTCCGAATCGAACCTTGGAGTTTCGACGCAGGTCCTATGGCCGGTCGGGCAGCCGGTGACGCTCGTACAGTTCTTCACGCCCGATGCGCTGTATCTCGACACGGGCACAGTGGTCGGCAATGTCAATACACCCCCGGCCGGCGGCTGCCGGACAAGCGTCGAGATCCAAATGGATGACGTCGAGGATTGCCGCGACGTGCAGGGATTCCACCAGGTCGTTTTCCTCGGTAACCACCGGCGTGATGTCGAGGCATTCTGCCAAATGTACGGGATTAACGTCGTTCACTCACCCCAGATGCACGAGAAAGTGACCAAGCCTGCGTAAAAAATTACTATTACGTGACGCGAAGCATGGTTCAGAATATGAAGGACAGTGTATAAATTGAAATCATGCTCGACCAGGCAAATGAGTATTCAGAAGGAATATGTAAAATGATAAGAATGTTAAACAACGTCAAGGGACACAGAATTCTTTTATTCCTGTGTTCGGTTCCTGTATGCTTATTGCTGAGCTGCAGTAATACCCAGGTCAATCCGGTACAAATCTGGGATGCTAATCCCCATTATTTTTGCTTCAAAGGCAAACCGATTGTTTTTGTGACATCCGATCATCATTATGGTGCGGTCATCGACAGGGATTTTGATTTTGTCAAATACCTCGATTATATCCATGAAAGTGGTTTGAATCTGACACGGATTTATCCGGGAGGCATGTTTGAACCGCCGGATAAGTATATTAAAGGCAATCCGCTGGGACCGCTTCCGGACAGACAGATCCTTCCATGGGCAAAGTCCGAAGAAATAGGTGCCAATCCGGCTCTTGCAGAAAAAGGACAACCATCCTATAAATACGACCTGGACCGCTGGAATCCCGATTATTTTGCCCGGCTGAAAAATTTCGTCGAGCTTGCGGCCGAAAGAGATATCGTCGTTGAGATTGTATTTTTTAACGGCATGTACACGGACTGCTGGCCGTTAATGGCGATGTATCACGGCAATAACATTCAGGATGTCGGCCGGTATGAAGGAGATAAACCGGAAAATTGTGGACTTTATACTACAACGGATGAGCGGAACGCCGATGTGATTCCTTACCAACAGGCTTACATCGCCAAGATCGTGAGAGAATTGAATGCATACGATAATCTAATTTATGATATTTGTGATGAGCCCTCTTTGGCCGGCCGCGCAGATGGCAATATTATAGTAATGTCAGATAGTATAGTTGCGCCCTGGCTGTTAAAAATGAAAGATGCCTTCTTAAATGCCCAGGCTTCACTACCCAATAAGCATATCCTTGGTCAGACTGTGCAGAACCTGTCACCGGATTTCTCTGCGGAATCATGGTGCGAGTGGCTGCCTGCAGAGTATGTAATACCAGCGCAGAAAGCAATTGACAAGGATTACGCTGCCAATAAGCCAATCATTATTGTTGAATCGGATTATTTCGGATTCGGATTCACAGGACATTATTCGGTTGATGAAATCCGCGTTGAAGGGTGGTGGTTTATGCTGCAGGGAGGCGCGGGTGTCATCAATCTGAACGGAGAATATTTTCGGGGGCAGGAAAAAGGTGGTGAAAAGACACAAACGGGCATTGTTCCCCAAAGGAAAATCCTCAAGGATTTTATAGAGGGTTTCGATCTGCGGGGATTGTCTCGTTATACCGATTTCAGCGGCACGCCTGCAGATGCCTTTGCTAGCATGGTCGCAGAACCTGGCAAACAATACGGCCTCTACCTGTTTCATGGAAAGCATGATGGTCAATGGGGCGCACATTTTATTGTGCAGCCAGGAACCTATCAGGATACAATCATTGTGAATTCGGTTCCCGCAGGAAGTTATGTTCTCGAGTGGGTGAATCCATCTGATGGTTCTGTGATCAGCCAAAAAACATTACAATGGACTGGTGGAAATCTTGAGCTCATCAGTCCTGAATATTCTCTGGACATTGCAATGCGGATTCATGCTAACTAAATAACGTTACATAAGTTTTTTTGAGAAGCTGGTTTCTGTAGAGTATGGTATGTTTCTCAATAATATTCCAATGGATAAGAAGGAGTCTGCCAGTCCTACAGGGCCATCGGCACCAGAAGAAAGTACAAAGCTATGATATCGGAGCGTTTTCGCTTAATTCAGTCAAGACACTCAGCTCACTTGGTAATGGATTAATCGGTAATTATTGAACAGCCTGAGTGTGCAACTGGATCGAAAAAAGAGACTGTTTCGTTAAGGAGGATATCAGAAATGAAACGAAGTATAATGCTGTTTACCAGTTATTGTCTGATCTTGTCATTCTATGCTTCAATGACGTATGGGGATAGCACCCGCAATCCCAATAATACTTTTTATCTTGGTAGCCACCTTTGCCGCGTTCCGCAGCCGGAACTATCGGAAATGCTGGCCGACATGGAAATCTTAAAGAAGAACGGCTTTAATCTTATTAAGATTCAAACTCACTGGCTGTCAGACGAACCGGTGGAAGGCCAGTACGACTTTTCACACTACGAGCGACTAATCCAACACGCTGAAGAACTGGGTATGGATGTATATATAGGATTGACTTGTGAGCAGGCTCCTCTATGGTTGTATGAAAAATATCCAGCCTGCCGCATGGTGGGGGTACATGGTGTTCCCATTATTTACGAAACACAGTCAACTCTTCCAGCCGATGGAAAACCCGGACCTTGTTTCGATCATCCCGACGCCATGGCAAAACAGATTCAGTACATACAATCCATGGTTAAGGCATTGGGAAAATATAAGAATATTGCTGTCTGGAACACTTGGCAGGAGATAGGCTACTGGCCTAGTTGGACTATTGGTGAACCGCAGGTTTGTTATTGTGAAAATACCTTGAAGCACTTCCGGCGATGGTTGAAACAAAAATATGGTTCGCTTGAGGAAGTGAATCGAAAATGGAAAACGAATTTTCCGGACTGGAAGTACATTGGCCCAAATCGGCAGTCGTCCATTGCTTTGCCGCAGGATATAGATTGGGGCGAGTTCATGGATAACGAGCAAGTCGCCAATATACTGCGTGCTAGAGTTCAGGCCATTAAAGAAGTCGACCCGCTTAAACGTCCGGTGTTTGCCCATAAAGGAAGCCCTAACATTGCCTCCGGGCAGGATTGGACTTATGCCGGTGTTTTGGACTTCCTCGGCTCCTCCAGTTATCCGGCCTGGGGGCCGTTTCAGGACTGGGATGATCAGGCACCGGGACGGGTGAAACGGGTATCAAAATATCAAGGACTGCTGACGGAGATGTGGAGTGCTCTGGCGATGAACTTTGACTATATACGCTCGGTAAATCAGGAAGGACATCCCGTTTGGGCAGCTGAATTTCAGGGAGGACCAATCAGTTCTGGTTTCCATAAAGGACGCGTACCGTCAGCCGATGATATCCGGCGCTGAATGCTGACTGTGGTTGGCTCAGGTGTCACTACAATATCATTTTGGGTAACCCGTGCTGAAATTATGGCTCAGGAGGTCAATGGATTCAGCCTGCTAGATAGCGAAGGCGATACAACTCCCCGCATAGAAGAAGCTGGATGGATTGGCAGGGCGCTGATGCAATATCCAGATATATTTGCCAAACCAACCAAGCCCAAAGCCGAGGTCGGTATTGTAGTCAATGAGCGGAATATGCAGTTTTGTTCCAGTTATGCTGGTTTAAACCAACATCTTAGCTACAGTACCCGCGGCTGGTATTACTTACTTTGGGAGTCGGGCATCCCTGTTGATTTTGTTAATGTAGATGACATAGATAAAGTATCTGCTGAACAATATCATGCCTTGATCATGCCTTTCCCGATGAGTATTTCAGAAGAAGTGGCTTCACGTCTGGATAAATATGTGCAAAGCGGAGGCAGCCTGATAAGTGAAGCAGCGCCTGGGCGTGTCGACGGTTTTGGCATATGCACACGTGGTGAAACGTCACCTAAAATGCGGGCTTTATTTGGGGTCCGTCAACTGAGCTATACTATGGTGCGTGAGCCTGAAGGAGATTTCCGCTGGACACCTGTGGAGCGTACGTGGGGAGAGTTACTGGATTCCACTACGCTTGAAGGTTCCGGAGTCATGAAGGGGCAAAAGATACTAGCCAATTATTACTTGCAAACATTCGAATGTCGGGATTCTGATGTCATCTTGAATTACCATGGCGCGGCGGCTGGAGTGATGCGCAAGGCAGGCAACGGAACAGCTTGGTTGCTCGGCACTTATATCGGACACAATGCTACGGCCCACCGCAATGAGCAGACACTGAAGTTTGTGCAGGAACTCATGAAGCAATGCGGTATTCAGCGGCAAAATCAGGGCGAGCTATTGCTACAAAAACGCATTGGAGAGGAGCGAGAAGCGTGGGTACTTACTAACCCCACAGATCATGACGTGACAGAAACGATAACAATTCCCCAGGGTGCGATTGCCACGGATCTGCTGGATGGCTTTACACAATTAACAGACGATCTATCTACACTCAAAGTCAAAAGCCTGGATGTGCGGGTCCTAATTGTCAATCGTTGTAGTTCCCCAACCAAAAAGATAGCGGATCCCCGCGAATAAAGATGGAAATAACAGATGACCAAACACAGTCTAACAATGCTTGCTCTAATTCTTCGGCCTCTGTACCCCGAGACGATGGCGGAAATAAGACCAAGCAATCAAACCTTGGACTGGACGCCTGTCGTGGCCAGTGCGCATGTTGTGCAGCAACCGACGCCGGAATCGAATCAATAGATATAAACCCCGAAGGGATTTAAGCTTTGACAATAATATGGTTTATTCTTATGGAACACTCCTCGCCCGATACAGCCGGATATCGTCAATAAACATCTTTCCTGAACCGCCGGGAACCGTCATATTGCCTCTGGTTCCCAGACCGATTGCGATCCTGTCAACATTGGTCAAAGTTATGCCCTGATCGGCGAAAGCTGACAATGGAATCACCCACTGCGTCCAGGTATCAATCTGTGCCGCGGCAGGATCATCATGCACCACAACCGCAGGATTGCCGGTGCTATTGAAAACAGCCACATAAAGCGGCTCGGCAGCATTGCTGGCTATGCCGATATCCTGATGCGCCCACTGTCCGGTCACATTGCCGGTCGTAGTGACGTTTGTGAATACCGCCTGACACGTCTTGGAAGCATCGTGGGCCGTAAGGGCCAGACCGATATAGACATTCGAACCCATCGGAATATTCTGCGGCGTAGCGCCAGTCACGGCCTGCCAGTTCGTGCCGTTCGTCGAATGTGAGACCGTAAAGAGGCCAGAAATGCTTCGCTCAAGCTTCACCCAGTACGGCGCTGTAATTCCTGTCTGGTTCGTGTTGAAGCTCACGCCGCCCGTCGAAGGACGACCCTGAGCGGCAACTCCATTCGCCGGAGTAATTGCCGCAAAGGCATGTGCAGAATCAGGATTCAATGATTCGCGAATCATCACGCCTGCCTTGGCCCAGCCGTTCGTGTTATCTACGCTGTTGACTTTCGCAACGATTGAGCCTGCGCCGCTGAGCATCTTATAAGCAAAATGGAACTCATCAGCTTCCACGCCATTGACGCTCCAGATGTCAGCGCCGGAGGCGGTCATGGTGAATGTGCCAGCCGGCGCTTCCACGAAGCTGCCGACCGACGCCGGATAGCCTCTGAACCATAGCGATAATTCTGTAATGCCCTGTTCAGTCCAGTCTCGCTGGTCCGCCAGCTTAAGCTCAACCTCCGAATACTTCGAGTAGCCCTGCTTGTTGTTGTCGTATGCAACCGGCATGGACTTGCCGCCGTCGTGAACAATAGTCTCTTCTGTATAAGAAGCGGTAGTTTCATCACCTACTGCTGCACCTGTGCCGTTGCCGGCAAAATAAGGATCACTGCCGGGCGCTCCGTAACCAAGCCCATCGTGCCAGGCGTACCATATCTGATTTTCATCGGCGTCGTAGTCCTCGAAGTCGTCTATAACGAAGAAATCGCCGGTCGTGAAGCTCCATACGTTGCCTTCCCAGGGACTATCGGTGCTGGCGGCATTGACCTCATCAATCCGCCAGTAGTAAGTGGTGTTCATTGTAAGCTTGCCCGGAGCGTAGCTTTCCTCGCCGAGTGCTTTTGGCCCCTTGTATTCCGGTGATGATTTAGTGGCGTTCTTGACGGTGTCCGCATCAGCGCCGAAATACACATCGTGTGAAGCAGCAACCGCTCCGGCGTCCCATTTAAGAACTACGGAAGGTTTTACGTCTATAGCTCCATCAGCCGGATTCGGACCGCTGACCGCGCCTTCGGTAGTGAAGCTCCAGACTTCGCCTTTATGTGTAGCTGCACCGTCGAACTCATCGACGCGCCAGTAATATGTCTTGGCGAGTTTAAGCGGGCCGGGATTGTAACTTGTAGTGCCGTTAGGAACGCCCATGGCAGCATTGCTTACTTGTTCGAAATCTTCGCCGAAGACGATGTAGTGCAGCTTCGCTCCAAAACCAGCCGTCCATTTAAGCTGTGCGTTCAACTCAACAAACTCGGCTTCGTCAACAGGATTGGGGGAATATGCTGTTTTTGGAGGGATCGAGAAGCTCCAGACGTTACCTTTCCAGGGGCTGTTCGGGTCGGCGTCGTTGACCTCGTCAATCCGCCAGTAGTAAGTCGTGCCGGGAACAAGGCCATCCGGATAGGGATATCCCGGAAAGCCGACGACGAAATACGACAGGCTCTGATCGCCCCGGAATGTGTCTGCGGCTCCGTTGTTGACATCGTCGAAATTCTCGCCCATATATACATCATGTGAAACCGCAAAATCTCCCGCCTTCCAGCTAAGACTCACCCACGTATCGGAATGAATAGCTCCGTCCTCCGGGGTGGGACCCAGAGCGT
>Ga0172362_10001051_pt1 | contig 23434 bp, 15 predicted proteins | sample LakKivs1_kivu2a2_FD_114534 | JGI IMG/M metagenome (GOLD analysis project Ga0172362, IMG submission 114534) | Sediment microbial communities from Lake Kivu, Rwanda - Sediment s1_kivu2a2 | ecosystem: Environmental > Aquatic > Freshwater > Lake > Sediment | place: Rwanda: Western Province, Lake... | reverse complement strand
GGGCGACGCCCCCGTGTTGCGGACCGCGGCCTGCAGGGTAAACCCCGTGCCGTCGGCGAGCATGCCGACCCTCCACGAAAACCCGACGTCAGGCCCGGCCTCCGGCCAGTCGCACTGCCAAACTCGCACCGGTCCTAACGGCGACGATTCATGGAATTCGGAGACTGTTGCGGCGCGACCCGCGGGCCGCACCTGCACGTTGCGTTCGTCGTGGCCGGCCAGGATCGACGCCGCCGGTTCCCCGCCCAGCAACTCCACGCCGGGAGCGCGAAACGCCAGTTCGCCGGAGCCGGTGGTTATCAGGGAAACAGGTGTGTGCATTCAGCTGCCCTCCAGCATTCGCCCAGCGAACAGGCCAGCTACCGGATTCGTCTTGGTGCGCCCGGCCAGGGCGACCTGGCAGATCCGCCAGACACCCGCGCCGTCGCGTTTCTCGGCGGCAGCCAGCGCCGACGACCAAGCGGTCGGGGCGGTCAGGTTTCCGCCCCCGCTGCCCGTGGTCAGGGTCGGCGTCCAGCCCTCGGCCCGGAAGCAGGTCTCCAGCAGGGGCGCGATGCGATCCACCGCCGGATCATGCCAGAGCCGGAAGCCCTCCGGACCGAAGCCCTCGACCAGCGGGTGGCCAATGGCGCGCGAGACGAAATGCCGCTGCCCCATGCCGCAGCCTTCGATCTTGAGCTTGTCGCCAGCCACGGTCATGCCCCACGACCCGCCATCCGAGATCGAACAGGCGTCGTTCTCGACCTTGACCACCAGCACGTTCTGGCCCAGGCGGGCCTGCGGCGTGAAGTCGAACGCGAACCGCGCGAAGAACCCTTCGTGCGAACCGAGGAACGCGCCGTTGACGAACACGCGCGCCTGGTAGTCCACGCCCTTGAAGCAGACCCAGACAGACCCCTTGTCCAGCATCGCCCGGGTGACCTCGAAGGTCGTGCGGTAGTAGTAGGCTGCGGCGCGGCCGACCGGCCCGCCGTAGTGCGGCAGGCTGACCCGCTGCCACTCGCCGGCGCCGGCCAGCGTGGCGCCGAAATCCCGCCGGTCGGCCTCGGTCTCCAGGCGCCAGTCGCAGGCGATGATCGGCGCCGCGATGCGGTTCGACTCGATCGCCGGGGTCAGGTCCCGCAGGAACGGCGCCGTGCGCCGGCGTTCCCGTTCCAGGGCGCGCTGCAGTTTCTCCGGCGTATCGAGTTTCGGGAGCGGTTTGAAGGATGCCTGCGGATTCGAGCGCCCGGCGGGCAGTTCGCTCTCCGGCAACGCCGGCGGTTGCGGCTCGATCAGCGCCTCACGCCTCCACTCCGTCTGCTGCGCAGCGATGTTCGCAAAGACATCCTGTTTTCGGTCGGACTTGGTCGTCTTCATGGTTTCCGCTCCGAAAGAAGATCGCTTCGTGACTCCGTGACTTCGTGATTTCGTGACTTCGTGACGCCGGGGGTCAGGGAGTCACGAGGTCATGGGGTCCCGCCTCGCCGTGCAGCGTGGACGAGCGCCTCCACGGCCGCAGGCTCGATATTGCTTGGCAGAGGGCTGCCCGTCGAGAGGACAAAGGGCGTCCCGGCTCCGGACTGGCGGATCTGCTCGCGTACCGCGGCGCCGATCTCCGCCGGATCGTCACGCATCAGGAGCAACTCCGAATCGAGGTTGCCGAACAGGCAGCGCTTGGGGCCGAAGACGGCGCGGACCTTCTCCACCGTGACCGCCACGCCCTTGCGCGGTTGCTCGAAGGCGAAGGCATCCATCGGGATCGCCGCCTCCTGCGTCAGGATTGGCAGGATGTCGCCCTCGTTCCAAAGGATGATGCGCAGCCCGGCCTCGTGCGCGGCCTCCACGATGGACCGCTGGTACGGCAGGGCGAACTCCTCGACCATGGCCGGGGAGAGGATGTCGCAGGAGGCCCAACTGTCGGCGATGAAGCAGGCCTCGGCGCCGGCGGCCTTCCACTCCCGCATGCGCCGCCGGTTGCCGGCGGCATAGCGGTCGCAGACGTGGCGGAACAGGTCGGGTTCGGACAGCATGCACTCCATGGCACGCTCGAAGCCGAAGGCATAGCAGGCGCAGATGTAGGCGGGCGAGTGATGCGGCAACACCAGCGCGCGGTCGCCAACCTCGCGCACGAGGCGGCTGAGGCCGTTCAGGTAGGCCGCGCCCCACCCTTGGAATTCCGGAATCAGTCGATCCGCGTCAGCCGTGGTGGCGATGGCGCCCACGGCGTCGCAGCCCTTGGCGCCGCTGTCAAGGTCGTAGAGCGCCAGGCTGTCCTTGCGCAACCCGTAGCGCCGTCCGTTGCCGTCCTCGACCAGCCATTTTTCGCGATCTTCCCCGACGAGACGCGGCGGGTTGGCACTGTGCCCGGCGCCGGAGTACCAGAGCATATCGGGCTTATGCCGCTCCAGCAGCGCCAGGTGCGCGCGATGCCAAATCTCATGGTCGCCGCGGGCGAGTTGCCAGGGTTCGAGTCCGGCGACCTTCCAGAGATAGTCGAACTCCCAGGTAAACAGCGCCACCGGGGGCGGGCAGACCGGTTCGCCCGCAAGCGCGCGCAACGCACCGGGACGGCCGCAGTGGGAATGGTGGAAAGTGCCTGTCTCTATTCTCCTCTTGCTCAAGCGAACCCAATTTGTTGAATCCCGGTCTCTCAAGGTCTTCCCCCCGTGAGCATCCGCTTGGCCGTACCGGTATCGGGCATCCACCGGATAAGGGTAAAACCGGTATCGATGCGTTCGCGCTGTTCGGGCGTGAGCTCTGTGGTCCATTGCCAGATCATGACGTCGGCGTCGCGGCAGGCGCGGTGCATCTCGACCGGATCGTAGAACTGCCCTTGGAACGGGTTGACGGCGTTGAGCTTGCGCAGGCCGATCAGCGAGCGCCACCAGGCCTTGCCGTCGCCGCACCAGTGGATGCAGCCGCCGAATTCGTCCAGCAGTCGCTGGGCGTACGGCTTGCAGAAATCGTCGTACATCGCGCCGCTGATCATGACCGTGGCATCCTCTCGGACGCAAACCCGGCCGAGCGGGGTCGGCGACGGGTCGAACGGCACGCCATCAATTGCCTGATGCGCCCGGGTGAAGGCGGCGAGCGTGTCGGTGACCAGGGCGAGGAACGCGTGTACCAACTCCGGGTCCGCGTACATGGCCTCGAGAATCTCGCTTCCCCAGACGATCTCGGCGGCATCCAGAGGACCCTGGGTATCGGCCAGGTTGATGGAGACCCATTGACGCAGTCTCGGATAGGGCTTGAGCGCCTCGACGTAGAAGGCGACGGTGTCGAACACCCGGGCGCTGAGCCCGCCGCGGAGGTCCGGCACGCCCCGGGCCACATGGTCGCGGATGCGGGTTTCGTCGTGCAGCGGCAGCGCCGCAGGCAGCGTGGCGGGATCCAGGTGCACGATCTCGCAGCCGAACAACGACGGCAGGATGCCGGTTCCGTAGTTGGCGCGGATTTCCGGCAGGCGGTCGTCTCCGATCAGGGCCGAGGCATAGACCGGCGCCAGTTCGGAGACCAGCATCTTCTCCCTGTCCGACTGGATCTCGTCCATAGAGAATTGCGGCCAGTCAGGGGCGGGACAGCAGGCCACTGTCGGCAGGTGGTCGATCGGGCGGTAATGCCGGCAATCATCCCACAATTGCCGTGTTCGCGCGAGGTGCGCGGGGTCGAGTGCGGCTTCGGCACGCTCCAAGCAGCAAATGGTTTCAGATCTCATTCGCGGAGTAGCCTTTCAGGACTGCGGAGACGACAGCCCGATATTTCCGGTGCTGTTCCGACGGCACGAACAGCCCGCCGGTGGTCCAGACGACGTGGGTGGCCTGGTGGAGGCTTCCCACGAGACCGCTTTCCCGCAGATAGTCGCGTCCGGTCTCCGAGGCGCACAGGAGCCTCGGCACGCCGCATCCGGCGGCGGCGGACGGTTCGACTTCAATGCCTTCGGTCTCGTACATGTCGCGCAAGTGGCGATACAGTGTGCCGTCATCGAGCGTGCAGCGGTGCTGCCAACGCTTAGTTCATAGGTCTGAAACAGCGCGCGCTTCAGAGCTCAACAGTCTGCGGTAGTCATCCTGCTGGTTGGCCAGCAAACCGTGTTTCAGCGCCATTTTTTCGGCGAAATGCAGCACCGCGTAGATGCCGCCCCTCGCCTTGATCGATCCCGCCACCGGCAGGGCATGGTCGGCTTTGACCAGGAGACGTCCGCCATCGGGCGGCAGCACCCGCTCAGCCAGCCGGGGTGCGGGCAGCAGTGGAGAGTCGATAATCCCGTGCGAACTCCGCAATTCCGGGAACAGCGTTTCCAGCAAGGGCGCGAAACACTGCCACCGGGCTTCGGCATCGGCTATGTGTCGGGCTTGGAACAACAGGGCGTCCAGGCAGGCTGACACCGGTTGCCACTTGGGATTGGGCCACAGGAATGGTTCCCCACGGCGCAGGCGACGATAGGCGGCGCCGTCGGCGGCCATCTTCTCGATGCAGCCGGCCAGCGAAAAGCCGTCGGCTTCGGCCGTCACCGTCGCATTGGGGACGGCGCGCCAGTTGCGGAGTTCGCAATCATCCGCGGCATTTCCTGCGCCGTCGCAGAGATTGTGCAGATGCACGGGAGCGGGAACGGCGGCCGCCAGGTCCGGCAAATCGTAGTGCCGCAGAGCGTTCGGCATGAAGGCATCGGCCGGCCAAGGGTAGTGCTCGGCGGCGATCAGGCTGCGGAACGACGAGAGTCCCTCCAGCGCCACCACTCCGGCCACGTCCGCGTCGATGGCGGCGACATGCAGCGCGACCAGGCCGGCCAGGCCGCTGGCGGCGATCACGATGCGCTCGGGGTCGACCTCGGGCCGGGCACGCAGCCAAGCGAGCGCCGCCAACGCGTCACGGACACGCATGGCCATGAGCGGGTCGCCGAGCGCGGCGGATGCATAGGCGGCATAGCGGTCGAGACTGCCCCACCCCGCCATTTCGTAGGGATGCATGGCCGGGGCGGTATCTCCCCAGCCGCGCAGGTCGACGGTCAGGAGACTGAAGCCGGGACGGTCGCGGTCCAGAAAACGGATGGCGGCGCCAAGTGGGCCCTGGCGATAGAGCAGCCGATGGCGGCCACCGTCGTCCATGTGCAGGATGGCGGGAGCCGGCCCGCCACGCCGCGCGGTCAGCAGCGTCGCCGGCAACTCGATGCCGGGCTCCGGCCGCAACATGAGCGCATGCCAGTTGTGCGTCCACACCTGGAACGGTGCGCCGACTTCCGCCTCGGGGACTTCGGCCGGACCGGTGACGCCCGCCAGCCTGGCGGCGGCCGTGCGCACGGTTCGCGGAAAACGGTCCCGATTCGCGGACAAGCGGTCAGCCTCGGCCACGGCCAGGGTGCGCATGTTGACGTCGGCGCGCGGATGGCACTGCAGTTGCTCGTATGGCAGCAGTGCGAAGGTTGCATCCGGCAGTTCCGGCACGGGCCGATCCGGTTCGCGGCGCAACCAGCGGTTCATGAAGCGGGCAAAGGCGTGGGCCTGGGCGAGGGGATAGCCGTGTCCGCCGGGATCGACCGAGAAGGCGAACTCCTCCGGCGCGCCGGCCGCAGTATAGAATGTGACCGCCTCGTTCGCCAGACGGCGCGTGTCTTCGATGCGGAACACCTCATCCGTTTCTCCGGCCATCAGCAGGCAGGGCATGGGCGCGGCGGCGCAGATAAGGTCCACCTCGTCAATTCCCTCGGCATAGCGCCGGAACATGTGCGTCTCGGGACAGCCGGCATAGCACTGGGCGATGTCCAGGTCGACCAGCGGAGTGACGCAGCAGGCGGGGCCGATGACCGCGATGCGGTCGTCAAGCAGGGCGGCGAAGGTCGTGGTGGTGCCGCCGCCGGAGACGCCGGTCATGGCGACGCCACGCGACAGGTCGGTATCGGCGCGGGTGGAGGCGTAGTCAATGCAGCGGATGGCGTCACTGATGAAATAGCGGCTCGATGTCCGCCCGATCAGGTAGTCGCGCACGCCGTCGTTGAAATGGTCGTTGCCCGGCTGCTTCTCACTCGCTTGTCCCGGCGGATCGAAGCAGACCGCCAGGTACCCGGCACGGGCGAAGTACTGGCAGGGAAGCTGGTAAGCCTCGAACTGCTTGCCCGAATGCCCGACCGGCACGATGACGACCGGGAAGGGCGGCTGGAATTCCGTCGGCACATAGACCGTGGCGTTGACCTGCCAGCCGGGATAGGTCTCGAACAGGACGTTCTCGATGCGGAAGCCGGGGTGCGCAAAGGTGCCGGCCGGCGTCGCGGCCGGCGGCGGCGCCTCGGCCCCGGCTGGAAGCGCGCCGTAGAACCCGCGCACGGCGGCGCGGATGGCTGTGCGATAGGCCGCCATGGCCTCAGGCGAAGCCGTGGCCCCCTCGCGCCGCGCCGCCGCGGTCGCCATGCAGGCCAGGCCGCGCGAGACGATGTGGGCGCGCAGCATCTCGCGCAGGTCCGTGCGCGGCGCAATTGCTTGTTTTGGCAGGTTCATCATTACTCCTTCGTGATCGCCCGTCTGGCGGCTTCCACACCGTGGCGCCATGGTCAGACAGCGTGCGTCTCCTGCACTGACGCCATGGCGGCGCGGGCGGCTTGCAACGCGCGGCTGCGGCCTATGCGTGATGTCATACTTGGGTCTCCTCGGCAGCAATGGGCGCTGCCGCCTGCCATTCCGGCAGCAAGATATCGGTGTGTCGCGACACCAGCCGTGCGATTCGGCCGGCGCGATAGGTGCATTCCACCGTGGATTGCCCGGGGGCATGGAGTTTGAAGGTTACGTCCCATTCCCGCGGCCAGGCAGGCAGGAGATGGAGTTTGCCGTCATCCCCTTGCAGCAACATCCGTTGCAGGGCGATGCTGGCAGCGCTGCCGTGGTCCTGGTCGGGAATCCAGTCGAAGTTCGGCCCCCAGAACGCCGGGAACCGGCTGCCCGGGTGCGAGGTGGAGAAGTTCTTCACCATGTCGCGCTTGGCCTCCTCGGTCAGCCCCAGCAGGGCCGCCTGGATGGCGTCCTGCCGCCAGCCGCCGGTATCCTTGACCCGGCGGTTCTGCCAGGTAACGTGGCCGACCTCCAGACCCGGCTTGCCGACCCCGAAGAGGCGGTAGGGAAAGACCGCGTACAGTTCTGGGTTCTCCGAGTTGGAGCATTGGTCGTATTCCACGCCCGGAAGCAGTTCAGTGCGCTTCTCCCAGACGTAGGTGCGGGTCGGCAGCGGCGGCAGGATGTCGCGGAAGGCGATCCACTCGTTGCGGAGCTCGCACGGAAGTTTGTTTTCTGGCAAGGCCAGCAGGCCGTCGAGCACCCATTGCAGCCCCGCGATGTCGGGCGAGGGGTCCACGGCTTCGTGCCAGGTTTCGAGCGACTGGGAGGGGGCCATTCGCATCTTGCCGTTGGCGTCGCGTTCACGGTAGTAGTCGCGATAGAAGTGCAGGAAGGGAGGCGCCATCACGAGCAGCTTGTCGCGCAGCACCGCCTCGTCTTCCGTCACCGCGTAGAGATCCAGCAGAACCGCGATCAGTTCCAGCATCCCTTGCCAGTAGCGGCGGATGTAGGTGTTCTCGCTCAATCCCGGCGGCAGGTCGCCGCGTTGGTAGCCGTAGTTGGAGTTCAGGAACGCGCCCCAGAAGGTCATGGTCTCGGGAAACACGGCGGCGTTCGCGATGCCGAAGTTGGCCGTGGCCCGCGCCATGGCGAGCGGCAGGGCGTCGAGATACATCCGGAACCATGGCTCCATGAGATCGAAGTCGCCGCTCATGATCATCGGCCAGTACGTCAGCCGCGTGTTCTGGAACCAGTACCCGCCGCCCCAACTCCGGTAGTCGGCGTCGAACACCGCGTCCTTCTCGCGGGCGTCCACGGTGAAGATCGACCCGTTGAACTTGATCGGATAGGCCCCGCGCCCGCCACAGGCGTTGACGAAGCGCTGCAGTTCATAGCCGCGCGAGACCACCTCAGCCTCTGGCGTGCCGGAGACACGGATCCAGCTGCGCTCCCAGAACGCCCGCCACCAGGCAGTGTGATTGGCAAAGGCGGTCCGCACGTCGGTGGCGTCAGTCTGCACCGCCTGCGCGTGCAGCGTGGCCGTCCATTGATCAAGGGTGTCGGTCTGCGCGGTCAGAGGATGGATGGCGAGAGCCAGGCGCGTGTGGGGCGCCATGGTGCGCAGGGCGCGATCGCCCGCCTTGACCAGCCCATCGCCGCGCAGAAGAGCGCCGAACGTGCGGTTCAGCAGCGGATCGTGCCCGCGCTGCACCCAGTCGGCCATGTCCTGGTGTTCCAGCGTGGCGGCCCAGCAGGAGGCGCGGTTGCGGTGGCACCAGAGCAGGGCCTCCGTCCCGGCATCGAGCACGCTGTCGGGATAGACGGTCTCGCGCTCGTCAGGCGATCTCAGGCCGGCACCACAATGTCCCTCCGACCCCTCGCGCCGGCGTTCCACCGTGCGCCAGAGCTCCAGCATGACCCCGGCCTCGACCGGCCGGGACGATTCGACTTCGACGCGCACCACCGGCCGGTTGGCGTCGACCCAGATCAGGATTTCTGATTGTTGATTGCTGATCTCAGATTGAATGCGGATGCAGCCGCAGGCCAGGTCAAGTTCCTGACGGAAGACGGCGCCGGCGACGAACGGATTGGGCGTGAGCGAAACGCGGATGCGGCCAAGCTTGAGCAGCCGCGCGTTCTCGTCCCAGGCGTCGGTCTTGGAAAGGTAGAACAGCAGATCGCCATCTTCCTCGACCCAGACGTTGAGGCCGATGTCACCGTTGCCGAGCGGCATCGAACCCGAGGAATCGCGACTGGGGGTGCTCCAAACGAGCGGCAGCGGGTTGCAGATGCTATTCAACGTCATTCTTCGCTCACTCCTGCCTGGTGGCAACCGAACATCGGCAGATACGTGCCCTTGGGGCGCACGGCGGTCACCTGCTGCCCGACCCACTCGAACGACACCGGCTCGCTGCGGTTGGCCACACTCGTTGGAGTAAACGTCTGGGTGAAGCTCGGTACCGGCCAGGAAAGGCGCAGGACCTCTCCCCGTGCCACATCGCGGCAGCGGAGGTAGGCGTCCTGCGGCCCGCCCCACTCCAGCGGGGCGGAAGCGCCGTTGCGGGCCAGTGTCACGCTCTGGCGATCTGCCCAGGCCGGAGGACGCAGCAGGAACTGCCCCGCCTTGAGGGCCGTGATTTCGTAGCCGCCATCCTCGGGTCGCCACGCGACCACGCGGGCCGCTGGGTGTTCCCGGCTCAAGGGGAGATTCACGCGGACTTTATCTCCCTCTTCGACAACGGTCCCCCGCCACGCTTCCCAAAGGCCCCGCATGCCCTCCGGAGGGCAACACCCCATCATCTGGATGCCATTGGCGTAGAGGCCGGGCGCCCCAAGCTTCGGGTTGTTCGGGTAGCTGACCCAATCGTCGAAGCCGGGCTGGGCGACGAATCCGCCTTCGAGTTTGCGCAGTTCCGCCAGGGATGCCTCCACCTCGCCGGCGGGCCGGTCGCGGTGGACTTCGCGAAGCAGCTCGACGAATGCCGGTGTGAGCGCGAACTGGGACTTGCGAAGCATATTGCGCACCGTCCTTTCCACATGATCCCATAACTCCGGTCGCCCGCCGCGCGCCAGGTTTGCGGCGATGCTGGTCATGTCGCCGACCACGCAAATCTCCGTCCGGTAGTCGTGTTGTGGGATGAATTCCGGATACCAGCCGTGGTCTGTACCATTTGTCAGGACGAAGCGATACGCCCGCTCGGCCCAGTCGAGATACTTCCTCTCGCCAGTCACCGCGCCCAGGTGCGCGACTCCCCAGATTTCATGCGTGTGCAGATGCACATGCCGTTGGAACGCCCCGGTCCGCGGGTCAATGCGTTGGTCCCCCATGTCCGGCTGAATGCAGGCCAGGTGCCCCTCGGCAAACGCCCGGGCCAAGTCAAGCGCCTCTTTGTCGCCGGTGCACTCCCAGTACCGAACCAGCGGTTCCGTGACAAATGGATAACCGTGGGAGAGTTGCGCGCCCCAGCCCTGATCGATGCCGGCATCCTGAAGATGCAGCCACTCGCCGTGGCGCCATGGTGCCGCGCCGTGCGGAAGAAAGGCCCGCCCCTCGGCGTCACGGCTCGCCAGTCCCCGGAGCGCCAGGAACAGGGCCCGGCAGTCTGCTTTGAGCTTGGGATCGCCCGAACGCTGAGACTCCTCCGCAAGGCTGAAGAGCAGCTTGCCGCTGGCCCAGGTGAACGCCCATTCATGCTTCAGGGCCTCGATGGCGCTGGGCGAATTCAACGGCCCGACCCAAGCGCCGGGGTTCATCCAGACCAGATTGTCATCCGCATGGCGGTAGCCGAGAATCCGCCGTCGCACGCCGCGCTCGACGTCATCCGCCTGCGGCTCGCCGGCCATCTCCCGCATATGCGCGTACTGCCAGTCCATGCGGCAGTCGGTGTCGCCCAGCGCGATGGGGTCGTAGCCGTACTCGTTGGGCGGCAGGAGCGGCACCTGGGCGGGAATCCCCAGCGGGCCGAGCGAGAACTTGCACTCGTACCCGCGCTGCGGATCCGGATTCCCATGCAGGTAGTTCAGCGCGGCCCGGGCCATGGCAACCAGGTTCAGGGGATCGATGGTGCCCCGCTCGCTTGCCACCTGCTCGGCCGAGACCGTCAGATTGCCGCGAAAATGGACGCCCAGGCGCGAGATCGCTTCACTCATTGTCATGTTGTCCGTCCTTCGTGGTCGTCGTCATGAAATCCGCCCGGCTGCCTGCGGTTTGCCGTTCACGAAACGCCAGAGCAGCCGCGGCATCCACCCGATGACCCTGCGCATGGGTGTGCAGCGCGACAGCTTCTTCGGCGCCCGCCAGCCGCCAGGCCCGCTCGACTTCGGCAAACGCGGCGGCGAACTCGGCTTCCGGCATGACGGCGGTGTTCCAAGCCGGCTGAAGCAGGGCCGGGGCGGCGCCGGGACAGAAACTGGCATCCTGACGCCCGTGCTGGAACTGCACCGGCTTCGGGGCCGCCAGCGCCGCCCAGTCGCACGGCTCGAGCTTGTCACCGAGCTGGCCGAGAATGCCGCAATCGCGATGCGGCGGAATGCGCATGCGGGTCCGGTAGTGGTGCCAGGTGCTCAGGATGCAGCCGACCACGCCGGCGCGTACGCGGTCGTCGAGGGCGAGCATATTCATGGCCAGATGCGCGCCGGTGGACAACCCGCAGACCGCCACCCGCTCCGCATCGATCACCGGCTGCGCCAGGGCGTAGTCGAGCGCCGCCATGGCATCCCAGGTCCACTCCCCCTGCAGTGTCCAGTCGGCATGCTGCAGGGAGTGGTCCATCGTCGCCGGCTGCACCACGGCCCAGCCGCGTTCGGCGAAGGCGGCGCAGAAGTCATCGGCATGGCCGGCCGTGAAGGCCCCCGCATCGGCTTCGCCCCAGGTCGCTTCGTGTCCGTGCAGGGCTACCAGCAGCGGGACGGGGTCCGGGGCTTCCTTGGGCAACGCCAGCAGCAGCGTGTTGGTGCGGTCTTCGCGGGATCGGTAGCGAACCCGCTGCAACGAGAAGGCAGGGCTTTGTCTCGTTTCCATGAGTTCCGGCGCAAGCGGCACGCGCGCCGGCAGCCCGCCTGCCATCAACCAGGCGGCCAGCGTGTGCCGGTACTTGGTCTGCCAGCGTCGGAACGCTTCCGGTTCATCGGGAAAGCGGGAGGGCCGAGCGGCGAACACCTCTGTCCCCGCTGTGGTATCCGCGGGCACGGGAACCGCATCCAGCCGGATATGCGCAACATCCGCGCCAGCGGCCTCGATCTCGAGCGCATACAGGGAATAGCCCAGCGTGCCATCCCAGCCGGGCCGGAGCCGGGCTGCGACCACCCCGTCGTGCCCGGCGATGCGCAAGGGCGCGGCGGCCCGCAAGATGGCGACGAACCGCCCGGGACGCCGGAACTCAAACGTCAGGCCATCGGCATCGTCGGGGGCAGCCTCTGCCCCGTCCAGGCGCCGCGCCGGGTGGCCCGATTGCAGGGTGAATATCGGCATTGTCGTCTCCGCTCTCTCCGTTCTGCTGAACCACGAATGGACGCGAGCCGGCCGAGCGCCAGTTGCGTCCGGCGGGCGGTCCGGATCATGAACCTGACCGACGGCCGCTTCGCCTTCGAACCGCTGCGGATCGGGCAGCCCCGGCACGTCAAGGGGCGAATCGTCTTCGTCACGTCGCTGGCGGCGAACGTCACCAGTGCGATGCAGGGCGACTGTGCGGCGTCGAAGGCCGGGCCGCACACCGGCAGATAGACGCCGGTGATGAACCCCGCCAAGTCGCTCGCCAGAAACGCCACCGCGTTGGCGATGTCCTGGTCGTGCCCGAAACGCTTAAGCGGCAAGCCATTCCGGTACCAGTCCGGTCGGTCGACCTCGGACCGGCTTTCGCTGACCATCCAGCCTGGCGCAACCTGGTTGACGGTGATGCCGTGCTCGCCGACCTCCTTCGCCAGTACCCGCAGCACGCCGTCCACGCCGTGTTTCCCCGCGGCATACGCCGATTGGTTCGGCCAGCACTGCATGGCGCACTCGGTGTTAATGGCGATCACGCGGCGCCACTTCTTCGCGATCATCCCCGGCACAAAGGCCTGTGCCATCAGCACGTTGTGCAGAACGCAGCCCTCGAACTGCGACGCGTAGTCGTCCGGCGCCTGCTCCAGAATCGGCGCCCAGCGGTATTGGATGACCGCACTGTTGAAGATGATGTCCGGAGCGCCCAGTTGCCGGGCGATCTCGTCCTTCATCCGCTCGACATCATCGTTTCTGTCGCATCCGCCTGGACGACGCACGAACCGGGAAGCTCCTCTGGCAGGGCGGTTGCGCGGTCCGCCGCGTGGTGGTAGTGGATCGCCACCCGCGCGCCGCACCTGCCAGCGTCCTCGCCATTACACGCCCCAGCTCCCCCGTGGCGCCGGTCACGAGCGCAACTCTTTCGGTGAGATCAATCCTCATGCCGGTTCTCCTGTGTCAGGCGTCCTGACAGCTGAAACCCACAACCGCTCCTACGCGCACACCGCCTGGTGCCCTCCGTCGACGATCAGGCCGACGCCGTTGATGTAATCGGCGTCGGCGCTGCACAGCAGGGCGACCGCGTTGCCGATGTCTTCCGGCGTTCCGATACGGCCGGCCGGGATGCGTTGCTTGGCGAACGCGGCGTTCTCCGGTTTTTCCCAATGCCACTTCGTCATCTCGGTCAGGATCATGCCGGGCGCGACGCGTTGCAGGTGATGCCCTGAGGCCCGAGCGCGATGGCGAAGCTCTTCATCAGCATGTGCAGCCCGGCCTTCGACGCCGCATAGTCGCCCTGCATCGCACTGGTGACGTTCGCCGCCAGCGACGTGACGAAGACGATTCGCCCCTTGACGTGCCGGGCGACCATGTCATTCGCCACGAGTTGCGTGCAATGGAACGCGCCGACCAGGTTGACGTCGAGCGTTTTGCGGAAGGTCGCCTCGCTGATCTCCATGATATCGACGAACGGGCAGATGCCGGCGTTGTTGACCAGCACGTCGATCCGACCGTATTTCGCGACGGTCCGCTGGACGAGCGTCTCCACCTGCGCGCGCTGCGCGACGTCGCACGCCACCCCCAGCCCGCCGAAGTTATCCGCCGCGGCCTGCGCGGCCGCGCCGTCCAGGTCGGCGATGACGATGTGATACCCATCCCGCGCCAGGCAGGTGCCGATTCCGAACCCGATCCCGCGCGCGGCACCGGTGATGATGGCGATCTTGTCGTTCATGATGATTCCTTTCTCAGTTTGTCGGTAGGCGGTTCAAGGCAGAACTCCCGGTACACCTCGAGCATGTACTCGTAGTTCTCCAGCGGCATGCCGGGGAAGATGGTGTTCGAGGTGCCGAAGATGTAGCCGCCACCGGGTGCGGCGTGCTCCAGGCAGTAGCGGGCGGATTTCCGGATCGCCTCCTTCGGCCCGTCCTGCAGCAGGCTGCACTGCACGTTGCCCATCAGCGCCATCCTGCCGTGGCAGCGCCGCTTGGCCTCGGCGATGTCCATTCCCGCCATCGGATCAACGGACTGGAAACACGCGGCGCCAAGCGACAGGTAGTCGTCAAGGATCGGCATGATATTGCCGTCGGTGTGCACGAAAGGAATCACCCCGAGTGCATGGATGTGCTGCACCTGCCGGTACAGATACGGCGTGACGAATTCGCCGAACTGGCGCGGCGAGATGAACGATCCGCCATTGAAGGCCACGTCGTTCACCACGTGGATGAACTCGGCGCCAGCCTCCGCCAGTGCCTCGAACTTCGCCAAGGCCGTCTGCGTCCTGCGTTCCGCCTCGCGGTGGATCTCCTCCGGCCGCTCGGCGAGATCCACGGCGAATTGCTCCCAGTCCTGCATCCACTCGATGGACCAGGTGGTGCCGCCGACGATGCTGCCGATCAGGATATCGTCACCGAAGGTCGCCTTGGCGGCGCGCACGCCGTCCGGGTCGCTCCAAGGCCAGAACACGGCCAGCGCGTCCCAGCGGTAGCGCGCCACGATCTTCTCGTAGATCGCCATGCACTGGCCGATCAGGCGCGCCTTCTCGGCCGACGAACAGCCGCCCCAGACGTCGCGATCCGGGAACGAAAGGCCGAACGCCTCCCGCTCGAGTTCGAACATGATTTCGAAATGCGGCGGCCGATCCGGTTGCTCGAACCGCAGCGTCTTCAATACCCGCTGCTTGCCAGTCATGGAATACCCCTCGCGCGGCCCGCTACCCACATGCAGCTTCTGACAACACCACCCGTCATTCAGTAACGTCTTCATGCTGTGCCCGCCAATCGCACATGGATCGCTAACACGCCCGCCAGCCCTGGCATGTTCACCGCCAGGCGCTGCTGGACGCCGTCCAGCAGCGGCAACTCTTCGAGCCGCCAGGCGCAACCTTCCGGCGCCTCCAGTTCGACGCGTCCGTGCGTGCCTGTGATGACCGCATGCCGGCCGTTGACCGTCACCGGCAGGCGAGTCTGCCAGAGATACCCGACACCCTCGCCGGTGAGCAGTTCGTATTCATCCGTGATGGTGAGCACCTCCGGCGTCGGCGAGTTCCACTTACGGAGCCAGCGACGGTAGTAGCCGTCCCAGCCAGGCGTCGCGTCAATCTCCGCGTGGAAGGCGATCGCATCCCCCGTGCCGGTGGCCTTCACGTCGTACGGGAGCGGGCAGGCGGGATGCGGGCGTTCCGCCATGCCGTACGGCACGAGCATGTTGTGCCGTTCGCAGTTCTTCAGGACTCCGGCCAGCGGGTGGCTGTAGTCGCACGTGCCGGGGTCGATGGCAAAGGTTTCACCGGCGAATTCGAGGACGAAGCTGCCTTTGTCCTCGTGCGTGTGTCCCGCCCCGGTTTGGTTACCCTGGATGAAGAGCTTGACCCATTCGCCAGCCAGACGGCGCTGCGAGACGATCGGGCCCATGGAGGGCAGGTGGACGAAAGCCGGCGGTTCGGGAACCTCGGAAGGCATCTGCGCGATCAAGCCCCAGGCGATGGCGGCATCGGCCATTGCAGGAGCGCTCAGCGCTTTCGACCAGTCGTTGACCGGCCAGCCCTGGTTGCGGTCAACGGTCTTGCGAAGCATGCGGGTCCAGGCGCTGTGCGGCAGCATGCTGGCCATCATGGCTTGCGAAATCACCTCGTGCCGGTTGCCAGCATCGCAGATGGGCACCACGTCGCTTGTGGTGTCGGTGCTGATGAGCGCCTCGGCGAAACCGCCGCATCGCCGCATGGCCCCGGGCATCAGCTCCGCCATCGGTTGCCCGAGGGCGCGGCTGTAGAGATAAACGCCAAGCCCCGCATCGCGCCCGACGCACCGGAAATACATTGGTCCTTCGACGTAGCCGCCGTCCGGCAGAATGCTCCGTTCGAGGCTCTCGCACAGCTCGCGGTAGGCGATGTCGAGATAGGGCCGCACCCGCGGCCAGTGGCGGTGCAGCACGGCCAACGCCAGCATGCGGCCGGGCGTGAACCAGGCGAGCTGATTGCAGCCGAAGATGTAGTCGTACTTCCAGGCGTTGAACTGAATGGCGCCGATGGCCTCCTCGGCCAGGCGGCGCAGCAGGTAATCGCGACCGGTGTCGGTGAAGCATTCGCCCGCCAGATCGAGGATGCTGGCCACCTCCCAGGCGCACAGGCTTTGCACGAAGCAGCGGTGGTCGAAGTTGCCTCCGGGAAAACGGCAGATGAAGCCATCGTCCCAGTTCCTGCACATGCCGATGCTCATGGCGCAGCGGGCCGCCAGCCGCAGCAGGCGCTTGTCACGCAGCAGGTGCCCGGCAATGGCGGCGTTGAGGCCGTGGTTCAGGATGAACTTGTCGTGGTCGCGTTCCCGGTTGTAGCGGCTGTCGCCCCAGAAATTCACGAACTCGCGGATCAGGCGCTCTGGCGGAATCCGGACAGCCAGCTTCGCCGCGGCCACGAACGGCGATGGGTTTCCGTCCGCCGTCAGCGCCGCGTGCCGCTCGCGCAAGGCGGCGAGTTCGTCGGCATTCAGAACCAGCCCGTACGCCGGCGTGAAACACGGCTCGAAGCTTTCGGCCTTCAGATGCTTCTCCCAGCGCGCGTCCCAGGCCGTCTGCGCCGTGAGCATGCGCGCAAGTCGACCGCTGTGGATGTAGCCGAGATCCATCTTGAGCTTCTGGCCCGGCTTCAGGTCCAGGCGCAACGCGGCCAGCGGGAGCGTCGCCTGGGCGCGGAAGCCCTTGGACGTCTTCTCGACGGTGAGCGCGATGTTGTCCAGGAAGAGGATCTCGTCGAAGCTCTCCTTGCCGGTCGGCGAGTTGAACACGGTCGGTTCGCCCTTGAAGTCCTTGACCTTCGGGAAGTAAACCGTGGCGAAAGGCTTGCCCTGATACTGCGTGACCAGCACGCGCACCGCCTCGCCGCGGCTGTTCTCCAACTGGATATCGAGGCAGTTGCCGCCCTTGAAGAGCAGCTTCGGGTCGGGGGTGGCGTTGACCAGCGCGGTGTCGGAGTTGACCTCGTACTCGACGAGCAGGCTCTTGCCGTCGCGGGCCACCTTCACCTTGAAGGCGCGGCCGGCCTCGAGTTCCTTCTCGACCGTCTTGGCGGCGGCGAGGTCCTTGCCGATGACGATCTGGCTGGCGGCGGCCATGGCGAGGCGGTACTCGCGCTGCGCCTGCTCGGCCTTGGCGGCGAGTTCCGGGGTGTTGACGTAGGTGCCGCCGGTCAGATCCTTGATGGTGTCGAGGCCGACGACCTCCCAGACCCGCGCGTCCTGGCCGCCGCCGATGGCGAAGTACCGCTGCTGCCCATCGATGTTCAGCTTGCCGAAGTAGCCGCCCTGGCCCTCCGGCTGCCCCTCGTCCTGACCGCGGTTGATCATCAGCCGGCCGTCTTTGAGCAATGCGCCCACGTACATGCCATCGGCTCGGAAGACGTGGTTGGGGCCGAAGTACACCTGGAAGACCAGGAAGTCGCCGCCCTTGCCCATGCACTGGGTCATCCCCCAGAGTTTGCCCGGGCCGGTGACACCCAGGTTCAGCGAGCCCCGCCAATCGATGATGTCACTGTAGCTCCACAGCGGGTTCCCCGCCTTATCGTACCGCGCCAGGGACACGCCCTTGGCCGGGGTGTAGGAGAACGAGCCGCCATCCTCTGATGGCACGGCGCTGTAGCCGAACGGCGGCGCATAGGGTTCCGACTTCGTCAGATCGTACTTCGGGATGCCGTTCTCCATGCTCACGGGCTTGAGCAGACGGCCGTTGGCCAGCACGGTCAGGTCCGGGAAGACCCAGGACACGACGTATCCATCGAACGGCGTGCCCTTCAGCGAGGTCACCTCTTCCGCCTGCACGCAGCAGTCGCCGTTCTGGTCCTGCCAGAGGTAATGGCCCTGGGGGTACTTGGGGCGGTCGTTGTCCATGAAGGGGATGCCGGCCGGGCCGATGTAGTCGTAGCCGACATGGATCTTGCTTATGGTGGGCTTGAACAGGTCGCCGTCGCGATAGAAGAGCCCCGAGAAGTGGGCGTAGTTCTGGCCGTACATGTATTGGCGGCCGTTGGCGGCGGTGATGATCTTCGGGCTGGCCGAGTACGACCCGGCACCCAGCGGCGGTATCATCTCCGGCGAGGTCTTGCGCCAGACCGTCGTCAGCGGAGCGACCTTGTAGTTCTTCCAGTCGATCTTCCAGAGCACGTTGTGGACCAGCACCTCATCGGGCTTTGCCGGATCGATGAAGCCGTAGGCGAAGTAGTCGCTACCGCCGAAGAACTCCTTCTTGAAGGCGCCGGTTTTCGCATCCCAGACGCTGATGCGTTTCGGCGCGTCGGTGGTTTCCGCCACCCAGAGCTGGCCGGTTTTGTCCACCGTGATGCCGCCGGGCATGTAGATGCCGAGTGCATCGTATTTGCCGATGGCGGGACGCCCGCCCTGCTTGCCGATGCTGCGCAGGTACTTGCCTCCCAGGTCGAACACGGAGACGTTCATCAGCTTGCCGCGGTTCGCCACGAAGAGCATACCGTCAAAGGCGGCGACGGCTGTAGGTTCATCGAGCTTGTCCGCGATCGTCACCTCCGCCTTGCCGTCCTTCAGCACCAGTACCTTGCCGGCGCTGAGCACCGCGATTCGCCCGTCCGGCAGTACCGCGAGGCGTTCCGGCGCGGGCACCTCAACGGTGCCGAGTAGCGCGCCGGTCTTGGGATTGAAGCGGGCGATGAGATTGCGGGCTTTGTAACTGGCGCAGAGAACCTGGCCATCGCACGCCAGACCGGTGATGGTGTTACGCTTGTCGTCGCCGCCGGGCGGGGCGTCGATGTGTTCCTTGCCGCCGACCTGGATCGGTCGGGCTTCGTTGAGTGTCATGTACTTGATAGTGTGAATGCTGGGGTGGAACCCGTGTCCGCCGGCGGTAAAGACGGTGGCGCCATCAGTGGCGACGTGCGTGGCGTCGTAGATCCGGTACTCGAAGGAGTACCCCGTGCCATCGCCGCGCTTGATGTAATTCGCCCGGAACTGCTCCTGCGGCACCAGGCCGCGCGGGGCGTTCGGCGGAACGCGGTAGGTCATGCCCTGCGTCATGGCAAGCTGCGGCTCACCGCTCTCGGTGTAGTGCCAGAGCGTCAGGTGGACAATATCGTCGCGCGTGTCCTTCGGGGCGTTGGCCCCGCCGTATTTGAAGGTGCTTTCGTCGAGGATCGGGTAGCCGACGGCCGGATCGACGGTCAGACGGAACTGGCAGGAGTCGGCGTTCCATGCATGGAAGGGGTCGGTGCTCGGGCCGCGCATGTTCATCATCGGGTTGGGGTCATTGACGTCGGCGCCGAGGTAGATGGCCTCGGCGTCGTACATCACGGCAAACTTGGCGTTCATCGTCCCGCGCGTGGCTTGGATCACGAACATCTCGATCTGGCCGGACAGGTCCCAATCGTCGAGCTTGCCGTCGATCACCACCTTGCCGGGCGTGGGCAGCGCATAGAGTTGCTTGTGCCGCCCCCGGCCATTGTCGTTGTCCGCCCATGCCGCCTGCGAAATCACCGCCATCGCCGCCAACGCCGTCCCAATTGCATTCCTCAGTCGCATGCCGTGATCCTTTGCCGTTGTGGCCTACTGCCGCGCGAAATGTCGCATCTCGCCTTCTGTTCCTGTTCGCATGACGCACATCTGAATCACTGAAAAACCAACCGCGGCTTTTCGACTCGCCGGATTCAGGTGTTCAACGCCGGCATTATACCACTGTTTCCCGGCCAATTCAATGGGGCGAGATGTGAATATTCTGCCGCGGGTTCGCGGCGATCGGGCCTGTTACCGTTTTGTGGGCGCCAAACGCGGGTGTTGCGTTGCGAGAAGCCTTGCAGCGGGAACACTTTCCAGCTCGAACCGCCTTTGCCGCTCGCCAAGGCAACCCATTGGCCCAATTCCGGCATGGATCGGCTGGGAGTCACCCACGAAAAAATAACACACCCCGGCGATCTTCCTCGAATGGCGCCGTCGCTGGCCGAGGTCGCTCTCCGCCAGCAGCCGCACAATGGCCTCCGGCGGTGCCATGACCGAGAGCACCAGACAGTCGTAGTCGCCGCATTCCACTTCGCACCGGCGCGTCATGCGCAATGCAGGGCCCTTTGCCGGCCGCCGCGCCCACTCGAACGCAGGCCAGCACCTGTTCCGACACACGCGAAGCCCGTGTACCGCGCCGGGTTCGATGGTCCATTGCTTCAGTCCGCTCAGAGACGCGTCCCAGAACGGTTCGAGAATCGCTTCGGCTTCATTGATGGCCGTGATTCTCATGCAGACTCGCTGCTATGGATGGGTGACAGCCTCAACCGCTTCACTTGGACACATCTGAATCGAGCGCATGCAGTTGGCTGACGGGGATGGGCGTGAAGGCGCCCGGCCAGGTGCCGTGCGGGGTCGCCCACTGCAGGCGGATACCCTGGTCCGTCGTCGGGTGGGTCGCTTCCGCATCGTAGAGAATCTCGACCGGATAGCGCTTGCCGGCCTTCAGATGGACCTCATTGAAGGAATACCGCCCCAGCTCGATACCGGCAACGCGGTACTGCGTCTTGGCCGGGTAGATGTCGGCGCGGAAGGCGTGCCAGCCGGTCTGGAAGGCTTCGATCTCGCCGGTGACGCGGGCCACACGGCCGTTTCCGAGAATGCGGAGGCCATCCGGACCGCCGGCGGCCGGCCCCTGCCCCCAGTGTTCATTGACAAGGTCGGTCAAACGGACGACGGCGGGAGTTTTCTCGGCGGGCTTGCTCTGATCCCAGAATTCCAGGAGTAGTCCCTTGCCGTTGCCGGGCGGGACCTCCGTCAGCGCTGGCGGCGTCGCGCGCGCGGCGGCGATTAGTCTCACCTTGCCGGCCTTGCGCAACCAGCCCTCCCAACCGGTGACTCTGCCGATGCGGATGTCGTTGAGGCCATGCCAGTAGAGCAGGACGTCACCGGTCCCGGGATCGTTGACGAGGGTGGTACCGAGCGACTCGGCGCCGGCGCCGTAGCGCCAGACCGGGGCAGCCTGGCGGTCGATCTCATCCATCACGCAGCCGACCCACAGGCCGTCGCGGTCCCAGACGTAGCTGGTGAGCGGCCAGGCCCTCTCCATGAAGTCGTTGATTACCACGCAGCCGTGGGTCGTGCCGGCGATGCGCCGGAAACAGCCGATGTCGCCGGGGGCGAGATGCGACTGGGGCGTGCCGATGGTCTTGCCGCCGGCGATCCAGCGCTGGGTTCCATCGGCGTTGCAGGCGATGACGAAGGAATCCGTGCTGTGACCCCAGTCTTTCATGGAATCGTTGATGGCCACATACCAGCCGCCATTTCCGTGATCTGCGGTGATGTAGGAACTCCAGCGGCCCTCTATGCTTTTCACACGAGGCGGCAGTTTCAGCATTGGCTTGCCTGCCGGGAACTCGCCGAGCAAGGGCGCCCCGGCCGAGTTGGCGCCGATGATCGGCCAGTATTGGACGCTCGTGCCGACGACGGCATACATCCCCGCGGCATCCCATTCGGGGAGACACGTCCACGGCCCCGCGCCGAAGTACTGCACTTCCCCGCGCTGGGCGCGCCCGTCGCCGTCGGCATCGCTCCACCGATAGCTGTCCTTGCCCGCCTCGGCCCATTCCTTGATCGGTCCGCGCTTCATGTGCGCGCAGTGCGACATGTGCAGGTCGGCCAGCGTGACCGGCGTCAGACGGTCGCCAGAGTCCCCAACTCGAAAAACGACCGGGGTGCTGCTGCAACTGGCGAGGTAGAGGTTCCCGTCGCGCCGAAAGGCCCGGTACAAGCGCGCGTTGTCATGCCCGGGCAACATGCCATCGGCCATCCGGTCCAGATGGTGAACCGCGCGCACCTTCCACGTCTTGTTCTTGAGGTCAACCGCCAGCCTCATGATCGAGCTCCAGGAACTGGGCATAAACACTGTTCCGGGGTCTTCGGGATCGACTGCTATCCACGGCGCCCAGACATGGCCGCCATACCATTCCCCTTGGAAACGGCCGTCTGCCGTGAACCGGGCCACGCGCCGCGGTGCCGTGCTGGGCTCGGCCACCAGGAAGCCGCCATCGGGCGCGGCGGCGAGGGCCGTGACCTGCAGGAAACTCTCCTGGGCCGTCTGGTCGTAGGTTCCGTCGCGCCGGCCGCCTTCCTGCCCGTAGGCCGCCAGCCGCTTGCCATCCGCCGCGAAGCGCAGCACCTGCTCGGTGGCAGCGTCGTGGACCAGGATTTCGCCGGTGGCGTTCAGGACGCGACAGGGCCGTGGGGATGGCGGGCAGGTCCGGCCGATCGCCGCGTAGTCCGTTTCGGTATACCCCCCTGGCCGTGCATTGGCGCCGAACAGAATGGCGGCCGGATCCTGCGGAACGGTGAAGTAAAGGCCACGTTCCCGCCGGTACGCGTACAGCTTCCGTTCAAAATCCCAGTTCATGAAGGGAACCGACGCCGCCGTGGCATGCTTGTGATTGGTCGCCAGGCAGGGCAGTCCGTGATACGGACCGTCGATGTGCAGGCCGTCGAAACCCAAATCACGAATCAGCCAGTCCAGTCTGTCGGTGATGTACTCGCCCCACGCCGACTGGTAGCACATGTTGCCCCAGCCATACCAATTGAAGCGCACGCCGTCGGGGCCGAGATACTGCCAGTCGTCATGGTCCAGGCAGATCTTGGCGGCGTTGACGCCGCAGAACTCCTGCCAGGCGATGGTCAACGCGCAGTAGGGAACAACCCTCACCCCGCGGGCGTGGAAGTGCGCCACCAGTCGCTTGATATCCTCCGCGCCATTGGGGAACAGATCCGGCCTCGGGCGGTAGTCACCGGTGTTGGTGAACAACTGCCCGATAAAGAGGTTGACGCATTCGATACCGGCGGCGGCGGCGTCGGGCAGCCGCAGCGGATCTTCAAAGGCTTTAACGCCGTCGACTTCCTGGGTGATGAACTGCTCCGTGATCCACGGCGCGAGAACGTGGAAGATCCGACTCTTCACGAGCGCTGCCTCGTCCGCGTCGTCGGGAGTGGCATACGCAAAGACACGGAAACTCTCGAACCGTTCACCCGGCGGCAATGGGAGGCCGATGGGCTGCGGGAACTCACGCCGCACCCATCCGGCAAAAGCGCCATCCTTGCGGCGGCTCTTGCCATAGGCGTCGTAATAATCGGTGAAGACGCCCAACTCCTTGTCCATGCGTTCAAAGTAGAACATGTCCACGGTGACATTGTCGACGACGACCGGCGCCGCCCCGATGTTGATCACCTCCAGGCTCTTGGTGAGCAATGGCAAATGATCCGCGATCTCGTAATGCACCAGCAGTTCCAGCGGCGGGACATCGGGACGGGCCGGGCGCAGCCGGAGGGTCAACCGTTCGCCAAGTTTGGTGCGTCGGTCTCGAGCGACTCGTCCCACAGCAGTTTCGCGAGCACGTAGCCGCGCAGCTCGGCGAACTCGCCCCGCACGTAGGCGGCCTGTCCGAAGTATCCGGTGGCGCCGTACTTCC
>Ga0172362_10001050_pt1 | contig 23435 bp, 20 predicted proteins | sample LakKivs1_kivu2a2_FD_114534 | JGI IMG/M metagenome (GOLD analysis project Ga0172362, IMG submission 114534) | Sediment microbial communities from Lake Kivu, Rwanda - Sediment s1_kivu2a2 | ecosystem: Environmental > Aquatic > Freshwater > Lake > Sediment | place: Rwanda: Western Province, Lake... | reverse complement strand
GGTAGAGCACGATAGGAGCTCGTAGGGGCTCCGAATGCTCGAATCGCCGAACTCGTCAGGCTCGGGAGAGAGCAGCGATAAGGCGAACCTCCCGCGTTGGCGAATAGAGTCCTGGATGGCGTGGGGAACTTCGGCGCGGTCTCAAATCGCGAACCTTGAGGTCCACCATCACCAAAGGAATAAATCTCATCAGGGCCTTCGCTGGTCGGGCCGGTCGTCTAGCCTGGTTAGGATACCACCCTTACAAGCAGCCTGGGAGAGGTGGGGGCCGTGAGTTCAAGTCTCACCCGGCCCACCAATGATGGCGAGCGACAACTCATGTTAATAATCGACAGGTCGAGGATCACTCGGCTTGAGGGTTCTGATGTCGGACAGGAAGGACGGCACGTTGTCCGCTATGCCGACTGGCCCTGAGGATCTCTGGTTGCTGTTCAACTTCGTCAAGCCAGGAGATCGTGTGGTCGCCAAAACGTACAGGGTTTTGTGGGTCGGGTCAGAGGATAAGGGCGAGAAAGTCAGAAAGCCAATGACCGTGAGGATGGTGGTTTCTAAGAAGAGCTTGGACCTACCCTCGGCCAAGCTGAACTTGACCGGAACTGTGGAGCTGGCCCCAGAAAGGGCAGAAGGGGTGAAAGGGCGCTCTCATACGATAACGATTGAACCGGGGAGACAGGTGATGGTGCTCAAAGCAACCAAGGACCCAATCGCTTGGGAGCTTCTGAAGCATGCGCGCGCCTCTCAGAAGAAGGTGATCATCCTCTCGATCGAGTACGGCAACGCGGCGTTTGGCGTTTTCTCCGACTCGGGCTCTCTCGAGGCCCAAGAAATTCAACACAATATATCCGGAAAGGAGAACTTGGAGGAGAGAAGGAAGGACACTGTGGGTTTCTTCAAGCGCGTCGCCTCTGCCTTGGAAGAGTTGGCCGACAGGACAGGGGCACAAATCGCGTTGGTCGGCCCAGGATTCGCGAAGGATGACTTCATAGCTCATCTTGAGGAGAACAATCCGGCGCTCAGGTCGAAAATAGCGCACGTTGGCACCTCAACCAGCGGCACAGCGGCGGGGGTGATGGAGGCCGTGAAGAGCGGAGCCCTGACGAAATTCCTGAGGGACCTTCGCTTCTCAAGAGAATCTCTTTTGGTGGAGGAAGTCCTCAAACGACTTGGCAAGGAGTCGGGCACAGTTGCCCTGGGACTGGCGGAGGTCTCGCAGTCCTCCGCCTCGGGGGCAGTCAGCCATCTGCTAGTGCTGGAGTCTATATTCCAAGAATTGAGCGTCGATCCAACAGAACTGGAGTCAATACTTCGATCCGTCCAGAAATCGGCTGGCGAGCTGACCTTCGTGAGCCCCAGGCATGAGGGCGGTGAGAAGCTGAAGTCCTTGGGATGCATCGCTGCATTGCTTCGCTATCCCTTCTTCCAAAGGGAATCCAGATGAGGCCCAAAGTCCCGGGCGGCCTGCCGACCAAGTACGACGCACTCGTGATATCATTCTTGTGTGGCTCACTCGTCTCAGGGTGGTTGCTTGGAGTCCTGAGCGTGTGGTCGGTGTTCTTGTCTTTGTTTGTTGCCGCCGCGGCGGGCCTGACTTACGCTGCCCTCTCCAAGAGCCATATGGCTAGCGACGGCTCGTTTGGACTGAACAGGAAATTCCTGCACCTAACGGGTGGTTCAGCACTGATGTTCGGCCTAGTCTTGTACCCGGCTGATCTCCCGCTCTTGGCTCTGATCCTATTCATGGCATATTCATTGTATGAAGTTCTGAGGTGGCGGGTGGCGAAGAGGAGAATCTGGACGTCAGAGTTGCTCTCGTTCTACGGCAGCCCTGAGGAAGCATCGGGCCGTCCCTTCTGGGAAGCGATACTGGGGCTCGGTACTATCTGTGGCATCGTCTACTTCTTTGACTTCGAAATCACGCTGGTTGCCCTGATCAACCTGACCTTCGGGGATGGCGTCGCTGGCCTGACGAGGGAAAGACTCGGGGAGGACGCTAGGAGCCTCGACGTTTGGAAGGGTTGGTGGGGGTCAATTGCGGGGACCCTGACTTCATCTATGCTCGTGTTGGTGTTGACTGGCAAGATCTCCTCCTTGATCCCGGTGGCACTGGGCATGTTGGTCGAGCGCCTTCCCCTACCAGTGGATGACAATCTTACGGTGCCCTTGTCGACGGCCCTGTCCGCGTGGCTGCTGATGAAGTTGGCCCCTGGGCTGTTTGGCTAGAGGCCTCAGATTAGATCAGTCAGTGAGAGCAGCGTAGATCTCCCTTCCTTCATCAGATGCACCCCTAGCTTGGCCGTCGTGGGCTGGATTCCAAGGTTGGACTGAAACGGAGTCAAGCCCTGCCAAGCGCCGCTGTTCACTATTTGAGTGCCTCTGTAGCTGCACATCCCTGCGACGTGGACGTGTCCCGCGTGGAACACGTCCGGTTTCATCGAAATAGCAAGGTCGTCCTCGCCCTCGGCACAGATCTGAGTGTTTCCGCCGTATATCGGCGCGAGATGCCTAGCTCTAAGCAAGAATCTCATGCCATCATGCGGCTTTGAGTACTCAATCGAGGGGACGGAGGCAGCGATGTCCTCTAGGCTCTGCCCATGATAGACCAAGAAGCTGATCCCATGCAGTAGGATATGGGCGGGGTTGCCGACCATAGTTACATTTCCTCTGTCGGTCACTAACTCTCCCATCAGATCCTTCGGTATCGGAGGCTGCGGTATTGCATCTCTAACGATGTCATGGTTCCCGGGCCCGATCACCATATGGGTGTAGTCTGGGATCTTCAAAAGGACCTTCTGAGCCTCCCTGTACTGCTCCTCCAAGTTCACGATTTTCAGCTCACGCTCCTGCTTCGGGTAGACGAACACGCCATCGACTATGTCCCCAGCTACCACTACGTATTTGACAGCATTGGCGATCTCACGTGAGAAAGTCGTACCCCTATCCCCGGACATCCACTCGGTCAACAGGGAGAATTCCTTCTCCAGGAAGAAGTTGCTGCCCACGTGAAGATCAGATAGAAGAATAGTCACAATGGGAACTCTCGTCTTCTGAATTGGGGTATCCGGGACGTCCGGCAGCACGATGTCATTGATGAGAATTGCATCCTGAAAGCACCTCAAATCCAGCCCGACTACCATGTCCTCGATCAGACGTGCAAACTTCTCCTCCAACTCGGGGTCTGACTTGCGGGGGAGCATCACGGTCGCGGAGCCATCAAGATCCTCGACCACGAGCCTCCTTCCCTCCTTCTTGGTGATCATGACGATCGCCTTGAGAGGCGCCTGCGATTGGTTCCTCGATATCTCGCCTATCGACACTGGACTGCTGTAGTCCGGCCTGCTTCTGAGGATCTTCTCAAGCTTACTGAGTCTGTTCCGAAAATACTCGGTCCTAGACTCGACCGAATCGGAGACCGACATCCTATCTGGTGGGTTGTAAATGAGTTCGACCTCTGAGTCTATCTCTTTTCCCAGCGGGAGTTTCGAGGCTTGGCCGGGCTCTACGGCCTCCCCTTGCGAGATCGAGATCGCCGCAAGGACGTGCTTCACTTCAACGGTGCTGGCTTTCTCTTCTCTCGTCATCCTGATGGCCTTGGATATCGTCTTTTCATAGACTTCCTTGGTAATAGACTTCCTCAGCAGATCAAGCGCATCTCTGTTGATGAACAGCCCTTCGGAAAGGACCCTGTTTACGATCTCGGCTGCTCCTACCTCAGAGCTGTTAGACAAGAGAACGGTACGGACGTGCCGCGATGTAAATTAAGTTTGTCTCCTTCATACTTAAATAACCTTAGGTCCTTTCACATTCGGAGATGTCGACGAAGAAGAAAAAGAGCCAGCGCGACCGATCTAGGTTGCCTCCCACTGGACTCGGGCTAATCACGATGCTGGACGAAGACACAGGGGGAATGAAAATCAAACCAGAAGTGGTCATAGTCGGGGGACTGCTTCTTATAATCGCAAGCGTGGCTGGTCTCTTCTTCTTTCCGGTTTCGTGACCCGTCGGCCTACTCTTCTTGAGGGGCTGGCCCCAACGACAAAGGTATTTCAATCGCGCTGATAGTGCGCGCACCTTTCTCGTCCACGACTTGGTCTTCTACCAATGAGATTCCCTCCACAACTAGGTTCTTGTAGAATGACCTCTTCAACGCATTCGTAGCGTCGACGGCCTTCGGGATGCTCTCTCCTCTTGCCCTTATGATTAGCCTCTTGCCCCCTCTGTTGAAGTAGGTCACGCACGCTGTTACGTACGCCCATACCTTCTTCTGGCCCACCTTGACGGTGAAGACGGATTCACTCTCCGCTTGGTCATCCGGCATTGCGTCCTTACCTCTTCAATATCTCCGTCTTGCTGGAGACCAGAAGCAGGAGGTCTCCTGATAGGTTGTCCTTCTTTATGTCCACCCATTTGAGCAAGATGGGCTTGTTCCTGTCCAGCCCCTTGACCTTCTCGGCGTCATCCCTCCAGGCAACGGCTCTTATCAGGCCAGTGTCGTCGGCCAAGTTGAACTCTGCCCTCTGAATGATGCTACCGTCTCGAGCGTTGATGTCCTGAACGCGGACATTGGAGAACACCATTCCCTCGACCCAAATGTTTCGCGCTCCGTCCTGTATGTCCTTGACTTGTGTTGGGCTCATCGAAGGCTCAACAAGCTGTTCGAGGCTCGGCCTCACAGAGTTCATCTTTCTCAGTCTTCCATAGGCCCCAAGGCTGATGAGAGCTGATTTGCCGCTCCCCTTCACCCTAGCCCCAGAGACCTCTAGGATGTCACCCGGAGCGAGTTCAGGGAGTGAGTCTATCACGTCACCCCAAATCGTCAAGCTGGCCATTCCGGTCTCGTCGTATATCGCCATCTCCTTGAATCGTCTTCCGGCAAGGTCGCTTGAGGAGAAGCTCCCTTCGTTGAAGACCTTTGCGACCTTGCACACTAGCCTTGGGATGATCCCCTCTTTGAGACCGGAGATCTTGACCTCTTCCTCCTGTTCACCAACAACCTCTCCGAGCTCAAGAGAGGTTCCTTCATCGACCGACAATTCTATGCCTCCCAGCGGGCTCATGCGCACTCTTGCGCCCACTATGTTCACTTGTCTCCCGACATCATCCTCGTCGATCAGCGTCGAGCCCTTGCCCCAAAGGGCAACCTGCACTTCTCCTTCCTGATCCGCTATCGTCATCCTCCTCATCTGGCTCGGTCCCCTGAAGCCTGAGAACTGTTTGGCCGGCGAGACCCACTTTACCGCGCCCGTGACGATGACCAACGAAGGTTTCTGCGGCAGCTTGGAGGGCCCGAGGAAGTAACTTTGCCTGCTTGGAAGCTGGCCGAAGTTCTGAACCTTGCTGACCGATCCGAAGTTCCCAACGTGCACCTCTATGACCCCCAGTCTCCCCTCTTTCGAATACCCGCCCTGAATCTGGATGACATCTCCTTCCTTCAGTGACAATAACTTGGGCAACTCGGACTTCTCCCTCCAGAGGACCGCGATCCCCCACCCAGTCTCATCACCAATGAACAACCTTGACAGGCTGATTTCCTCTCCGGTTTGTGTGGCCACCGATCGCTCCGAGATGCCAATCAACCTCCCAACCAAGGTTATGCTTCTCATGCCAGCGACCAACTTTCCCATCTTGAGTGGCTGGTCCAAGGAGGCCTGCTCCAGCTTCACTCCGAGCTCTTGAGCCACCAGGAAGATCGAGTACAACATCCTGTAGCTCTCGCTGGCCTTGACGGACTTCATCTTCTCCTGCAACCTCTCCATCAGCTGTTCCTTGGTCATATCAGGCTTGCTGCTTAGTATCAGCGAGATGTACTTGTCCGCCAAGGTCTGCTCCATGAAGAACGCTAGGGCAATCAGCTCTGCGCTTAAAACTTTTGACTCGGCTTAGGTGCAAAAAGCACAAATAAGAGTCGGCACTCGCCTGAGCGCGAGCCGAAATTGAAGCCCAAGGTCGATAGGGATCTGTGCATAGGTTGTGGGGTCTGTGTTAGCCTCTGCCCGACAATGTTCGCGCTGGACGATGAGAATAAGTCAAAGGTGATCAGCGAGACCGGGTGCGGCACGGATTGCGACTGCGAAGCCGCGGTTGCGAGCTGTCCCACTGGAGCCATCGCTTTGGTAGAATAGGGGGCGGCCTCTCACGGTTTACTTGGACCGTCTCTTGGCCCACATCAAAAGGAGCGCAACGCCGAGCGACGCGAGTCCCAAAATCAACAACAGCGGCTCAAGTATCTGAAAGAAGTAGTCAATCGTCATGGGCGTTGTGGCATCAGATGGCGGCTATTTTAAGCTAACCTGAACTCGGCCAAGTGTCACGGCGTCAGTTGGTCGTCCTCTTCTTGCTCGGGTAAGGAACTGTGGCGTTGCTACAAGAAGTCGCTTTTCAGGGGGAGGATGCACCGCTCAGGAGAAAGCTTTAATGTGTCTAGAGGGGGGCTCGGTCGTTCGCGTACCATGAAGACGGAGAAGCGGACCATTATCTTTCCGATCGGAGAGGCGATTTCGTTCAGCATAGAGAGCATAAGGCGCAGGTTCACCCGCGCGATCATTACAATTGTCTCCATCATCTTGGGCATAGCATTTCTCTCCGCCCTCTTAACCATGTCGAGAATCGTGGTTGCCATAGGAGGTGAGGCGGGAACAGAAGCCGTTCCTTCGTATGAGCTTTGGATAGCTGTTATTGCGCTTCTGGTTTGCGGTGTTGGCATAGTGAACAGCATGCTGATGAGCGTGACGGAAAGGTACAAGGAAATAGGCACGATCAAGACCTTGGGTGCAGAGGACATCCACATTTTGGAGCTCTTCCTCATAGAGGGCGGAATCATGGGTATAGTCGGCGGGACCATAGGAGGAGTCTTGGGTTGGGGGGTGGCCTATGTCACGTATGTCTTTCAACAACAGTCCGCCGAAGTGTCCAGTAGGATAGTTCAAGCACTCTTCGAGTCAGTGCCCCTAATTGGGTATTCTATGATCTTGAGCGTAGTTCTATCCCTCTTGTCCTCCATGGTACCTGCCTATATGGCAGCCAAGCTGAACCCTGTAGAGGCCCTTCGCTACGAGGTGTAGGAAGATGGAGACCTCGCTCAGGTACGAATACACGGTCGAGACAGAGGATCTAGCGAAGAACTACGTTATGGGACCTGTGACCGTGAAGGCGCTCGACGGAGTTTCCGTGAAGATCAGAAGGGGGGAGTATCTGTCAACAATGGGCCCGAGCGGCTCAGGGAAGACCACTTTCTTCAACATGATTGGCGGCCTAGACCGTCCGACGAGAGGCAAGGTGTACATAGATGAGGTGGACATCGCGAAGCTGGATGCTTATGAACTCGCTTGGCTGAGGGCCAGGAAGATCGGCTACATCTTCCAGACGTTCAACCTGATACCCGTCCTGACCGCCGTGGAGAACGTGTCTCTGCCCATGATTTTCGCGGGAGTCGGAAGAGAGGAAAGGTTGGAGAGAGCCACGCAACTCCTGGAAAGGGTCGGGCTTGGCGAGAGGTTGGATCACAAGCCAGCCGAGCTGAGCGGAGGCCAACAACAAAGGGTTGCGATAGCCCGCGCGCTTGCCAACAACCCTGTCATAGTGCTTGCTGACGAACCCACCGGGAACTTGGACCTTCACACCGGGTTGGACATCATAACCCTGTTGAAGACATTGAACGCTGAGAAGGGCGTGACGATAATCACTGCGACTCATGACCTCAAAATGATAGATGTCAGCGACAGGATATTTTGGATCAGAGATGGCAGACTGGAGCGGATCGAGACCCGCAAGGAGGTCTCGGTCAGGCCGGTAGGAAGGGAATAAAAGACCAAATCCCAGCCCGATAAGAAGAGCCAGGCATGGCGCTGCACGTGACCCCAGACGAGATACGGGCGAGGACCGCGCCTTGCAGGGTGTTCGTCTGTCCGGACTTCTTCATCGATCACTTAGTCAGATACCCCGGAGCATACTCTGATCTTGTCAAAGAATTCAATCGGATAATGGCCCAAGGGGGTGGGAATGTCCTCGGGACAGAACAGTACATCGCAAAGGGCGGGAACGCCGTCAACACCGCCGTCGCTCTGGGCCGGCTTGGGATACGCACAACGCTATTCACGAAGACGAGCCGGGTCGGCCTTCATCTGCTGAAGCTGTTCACAGAGACCCTGCCGATAGATCTGTCGCTGGTTGATTATCGCGCCTCGCCTTCGATCACGACAGCCCTCGAGGTGCACGACGACAGCGGGAGGCTATCCAACATGATGATAAGCGACTCCGGGAGCCTTCTCTCGATAGGTCCGGAAGACATAACTGAGGACGTTGTCGCCTCCCTGAGGCGTTCGGACTTAGTGTGCGTTTTCAACTGGGCTCAGACAAAGCGAGGGACCGAGATAGCGGAGAAAGTCTTCTCCACAGCCAAGGACAGTGCGCGGTGCTTGACATTCATCGACATCAGTGACCCGTCGTATCGTCTCGGAGAGATTCCATCCTTGGTGGAGAGACTCTTCAAGCAGGGTCTAGTGGACGTGCTGAGCCTCAACGAGAACGAACTCGAAAGAATCGCGGCGTCTTTGAGCATGAGTCCGTTCGAAGATGGACGCGGCCACTCCTCTCGCTTTCTGACGCAGTTCGCGGGACAACTAGGCTGCGCGGTGGACTATCACACCGCTGATTTCTCCGCCTCCGCCTCGGGCAGAGGAGCCTGTCAGGTTCCCTCCTTCCAAGTCTCGCCAGTGAGGATCACAGGTGCCGGTGACACTTGGAATGCCGGCAACATCGCCGGATATCTGGCCAAGTTGGAGCCGGCGGATAGGCTTCTGTTGGCCAACGCTGCAGCGGGGTTCTACATATCGAATTCCGAGCCAGTGCCCCCAACACTGGAGGATGCCTTCAGGTTTTCGGCCACGGTCCCCAGAAAGAATATTACCGGCAGTTTCTGAGCTGGTTCAGCCATGGGAGAGAGAAACTGGCTCGCTGACATTTCTCGGCTTGACACCGAGGACATGTATGGGAAAATACTCCAGTTCCCTTCCATGGTGGAGCGCGCTCTTCAGATATCGTCCCAAGCAGATCCAGTCGTCAAGAACCCGAACGGCGTCATCTTCTGCGGAATGGGTGGGTCAGGAATAGCGCCTGACCTCGTCAAGTCTTGGCTTGCTGGAGAGGCATCCGTGCCCATGGAAGTCATAAAGGACTACAAGTTACCAGGCTACGCGTCGCCCAATACTCTCGTATGCGTTGTCTCGTACTCTGGCAACACGGAGGAGAGCGTGAGTTGCGTGAGGGATGCCATCGAGCGCAAGACGGCGCTCACGACCGTAAGTTCTGGCGGGGAGATAGAATCCATATCTTCAGCTTCCGGAGTCCCGCACATCAAAGTGCCCCCGGACCTACCACCGAGATCGGCGCTCCCCTACCTTTTCATCCCTCTTGTGAAGTTGCTTGAGGTCAATGGTGTGATCTCTTCGCAGAGGATATCAGAGCTTGAACGGAGCGTTGCCCCAGTGAGGCGAGCCATGGACAACGCAAAGGTTCAGGTGCCTATCGACTCAAATAGGGCCAAATCCCTCGCGGAGAAATTGTATGGCGCCTTTCCGATCATCTACGGCCATGGGGTCTTGGGCGGCGTCGCGCTCAGATTCAGGCAACAACTCAACGAGAACGCGAAGATGCACGCCTCCAACAACGTGTTCCCTGAGCTTGATCACAACGAGTTAGAGGCGAAGTGGTCTGCAATAGGGGGAAAGGAGACCATCGTATTGCTCAGGTCCCGCTTCGAGTCGCCAGCGATGAAGTCGAAGATCGATGTCACGAGGGATATATTCGGGTCCAACGGACAGGCTCTTCTCGAGGTGCGCGCTGAAGCGGACACATTGATTTCCGAGGCTCTCTCCTTGATCGCAAGGTTAGACATGGCCAGTTTCTACTTAGCCCTACTCAACGGGGTCGATCCCTCTTCCACTGACAGGATAAACAGGCTCAAGGAGAAGTTAGGTTCGAAGATCTAGCCGTCCATGAGTTCCGCGAGCAACGGGGATCTCCGCCCCAACTCCCGCGCACCATATGTGCCAACGTTTTTATCTCCAGGGAGGACGAGAACCCCCCGAGCCCCGGTAGCTCAGAGCGAGAGACCGCGAGCAACCTGGTAGAGCAATGCCTTGGTATCCGAGACGAAGAGGCAGAGGTCACGGGATCGAAGCCCGCCCGGGGCTCTCACGTCAAGCCATGACGATGACAAAGTCAAATAAGTCGCCCTTCAGGTGACTTCGCTCGAAAGTGGTCACCAATCTCCCCCCAAATGCGGCGGCACAGTACAAGAAGGTGGTTGCGTCCAAGACAAAGAAGGAGAAGCTCAAGAACCTCAAGATATTCCTCTCCATGATCCCTGACCACAAGGGAACCGAGAAACTCAAGGTCAACGTCAAGAGGCAGATATCAAGGCTGGAGGAAGGGTTTGAGAGGGATAGGGCGAGAAGACGCCAAGCCAGACGGCAACGAAATCTCTCCATCTCGAAGGGAAAGGACGAAATCCTGTTGTTGTTACCCTACGAGAACATTGAACTCAGATACAGGTTCTTGTCGGGTTTGCTCAGGTCAAGCACGGCCGATCTCTTCTCGGATGCTGTCAAGCCATACTCCGTCAGGATAGGAGGAGTGAACACGATCTGTCTCCCGATGAATCTCTCCCTGATTGCCAGCCCGGATTACCTTGAGCTCGTGAGGCAGGCTGACGCTGCTCTTTTCGCTATCTCCTCCAAGGACGAGTTGAGCGATTGCGCGGCGGCGATGGCATCCATGGAACAGTATCAAGTTTTCTTCATCACACCCGGCTCGGAAGCAAAGGTGAGGAAGGCACCTTCCTCGGGGATCGAGGTTTCCGGCCGGTCGACTTTCCTTGGTCGCGACGAGGCAGTGGCACATCTGAAATCCTCTGGCCAAGGCGGGATCGCGGTTGAAGTGGCGGAGCTCTCCACAACATACTCGTTGGACGCTTCGTTGGGGGAGGAGGCGCTGCAATTGGCGTCCTGGGTAGTCGTACCGGATGAACTCAGCCTCAACCATGACGATGTGGTGTTGCTGGAGGGCTCAATACCGGCCAAGATCATAAGATTCTCCAAGATTGAGCGCGACACAGTTTCACTTCTTCATGAGGTCCTGAGCGCGACGAAAAGAATCAGAGTATGGACGAAGGAACCAAGGGAAAAGGAGGTTCCAAGAGATCCTGTTCTGCTGAAGGAGGGTTCCACAGTGCTGGGCTTGGCGAGATCAATTCACGGTGAGTTGGCTACGGGGTTCAGATATGCTGTAGTGTACAGGTCTACAGAACGCGCGAGATCGATCAAAGTGGGGTCAGGATTCAAACTGAATGACGGCGACATCGTCGAGATACACTAGGTCACCGTCCCAGCCGGTGAAAGCGAAGCGATTCAGGTGATGGTCTATTTCTCTCCAATCCAATTTCGCAGGGACCATCTGACATAGCTGAGTTCCACAGGTTCGTGCGCAGTAGCTATCCGCAGTAAAACAGACCTAAACCATTAATAGCTGATGCTTCCCACGAACGAGAGAGGCAGAGCATTTGCGCCGTGGGGGCGAAGGAGCTTACAAGACCGGTCTGGTTCATGAGATTGAACTGCTTGAGGAGATGCGCGCCCGCGTCAGCCTAAGGATCTCAGAACTGTCAGGCTCTGCCGATATATCTCCGGAGGAACTCGTGAGGCTAAAGACTCAAGGCACCCAACTGCTCAATCGCTTGGAAAAAGCCCTGCTCAAGAGGCAGATAGTCCTTCTCCTTGATGACTTGGACAAGAGGGGGTCAATATTGCGGGACTTCAGCCAGAAGTATGAGGCCCTCGTCGGGTTGAGGGCGATTTCTCCTTTGAATGCTGCTGCGGGCCTCGGGGTTCGAGCTCCTCAGTCCGCAGCCGCCGGATCTCCTACCAATGCGTCAACCGAGGACTTCCTCGCAGAACTGCATAGAGTGAGAGAACAGATCTTCCGCGCACTCGGAGAGCTGAACGAATCAGGTGAAGGAGAATGACCTCCGGACAGGTTGCCCTGAAGAGGAAGGCTGCGATCCTAAGGGCTCTAACGCTCGTGAAGGGGGAGACGCGCTTGGGGATAGGCTCGGGTTCCACGATGGGTGCCTTCTTGGAGGAACTCTCCAAAGGTCTCTCTTCAGGCACGCGGAGGGTTAGAGTGGTTCCCAGTTCCTCTCAGGTTGAGCTGGAGTGCTCTAGGTTGGGGCTCGAACTCTCGTCGCTGTATGATAACCCCAAACTGGAGTTTGTCGTGGACAGCGCCGATGAGTCTGACGAGAGGGGTAACCTTCTGAAGGGTGGTGGCGCGGCCCTGACAAGAGAAAAAGTAGTACATTCGTCGGCGGAGGTCGCAGTAATAATCGCGGAGGAGGAGAAGATGGTGAGAGAACTTGGGACGAGGCATCCACTGCCGATCGAGGTTCTGCCTTTCGCGCTGCCGTACGTCGTCGGCGAAGTGAAGAGGCTATTCTCGACAGATCCGAGCGTCAGAATGCTTATGGGAAAGGCTGGCCCGCTCGTCACCGACAACGGTAACTACATTCTCGACGTTCCTCTCGGTCGAATGAATGACCCTGCAGACACCCACTCGAAGCTCAAGGCTATCTCAGGGGTGGTGGAGACGGGCCTCTTCTTTTCGAGGAAAGGTTTTCTCGTCATCGGGACAGGCCAAGGGGCGAAGGTCATAGAGACGAAGGGGGCCCAGTCACTCTCGGAGGGCGATAATCTTGGATGATGTAACTCGCGAGAGGGAAATGGCGCTCAAGCAGGCCGCCGTCAGTCTCGACATAATCATTCGGCGACTTCAGAACCAAAGGTACAGGGTCATGAGCACGGCCGAGGCTTTATTCAAGGAACTCATTGGAGTCCAAGCAAAAGGGAACATGCAGAAGGCCTCCAACTACGCGGACGCCGTTGCGCAATATAGGAACCTGGCTCAGAAGCTGTACTACGGCGAGATACTACTTGAGAAAGCAAAGATCAGATTTGAGACCATCTCGTTACTGGGGCTGGTCACAGAGGACCTAAGGGTGGCTGGGGAGCTGATGTCCGAGGTCAAGACGGTCTTCATGGGGGTCGGAACCGTGAACCTCACGGAAATGGATAGGATAAGGGATCAGGTATCTGAGATAATAGAGGCGACGAAGGTACGTCAAGAACAGGTTCCTCAGGTCCCCGAGTCTAGGAGTGAAGAAGTGAGCCAGATCATCTCCGAGGCATCGACGCTAGCGGCCGAGCGAATAGCGAAGGAGTTCCCACAGGTGCCGCTGAGGGAGGAGGTCAAACCTCCTGCTGTGGAAGTGGAGAAGTTACCAACCAAGGAAGAGGCCTCTCTTGAAGATCGCCTCTTCAAATATCTCAACGAACACAGCGGTCAGTACTCGCCCGAGCAGGCGTCAAGGGACTTGAACGCTAGCAAGGAAGACATCTCCAAAGCCCTCAAATCGCTGACGGAGAAGAAGAAAATAGTACTCGATGATTTTGAAGAGGAGGGACCATCTTAGACGCTGCCGTGTTCCTCAAACCAACGCCGGTATCTCTGGACTAGATCTTGATCCACCGAGGGCTTTCTCCTCTGTATCGCCCAGACGTAGTCGTCCCTAGTTGCTGATCTCAGTTCACCGGCTCCTCCTCTCTGCTCGAATAGTTCGTCACGCAATCTATCATGAACGTCAGTCACCGTCTTGGCTAGGTCGTCCCCTGAATATCCTTCGGTTAGACTTGCGATCTCTTGATAGTCGACATCGGTGGCGACCGAAATATCCCTTGAGTACAACCTCAATATGAGAATCCTCGATTCCAGATCAGGTGGGCCGACGAACACCCTCTTGTCAAATCTCCGTATGAAAGGGGTATCCAAGGACCAAGGCTTGTTCGTGGCGCCTACTATATACAGAAAGAGGCCCTGGTTCTCCTTCTCCGTCAATCCTCCCATCTCGGTGAGCAGCTGATTCCTTACTCTGACTTCTCCGCCTATCTCAAGCTCTCTCACCCCTATGATGGACTCGATTTCATCCATGAATAGGACGACCGGCCTTCCTCTCCTCGCGATATCCCTTGCGGTCCTGAAAACCCTCGCGAGATTCTTCTCGGACTCACCCAAGAGGTGAGACATCAAGGTAGATGGCGAGATCTCGTAGAAGTCGGCCTCGATCTCGTTGGCGACTGCGGCAGCCAAATGAGTTTTGCCACACCCAGGCGGACCGAACAGCAGTATATTCTTGTTCCATCTAGTCCTGTATAGGTCGGGCCTCTTGTACGGCCAGACTATAGCGTTCCTTACCGCTCTCTTCGCCTCCTCCAGTCCAATCACTTCATCCCACCTGACAGTTCCCTTACGCTTCATCATCAGGTTGGATATCGGGACCTCTTCCCTATGAATTGAGACCCTGATGGGCGACTCGGATCTAAGCTCCTCCGCTCGATCTTTGTAGCGGTTTATGAGTTCGAGGTACGCCTTCTTGATCGCGTCGTTCCCGACCATTTCCATTATCTTCGTGAATAGGATTATGACCTCCTCGTAGTTCTTCAGGGCCTCCTCCCGCTTCCCTTCCTGGTCCAATCGGACAGCAAGCTGCGCCTTCTGAACAGCAATGGCCTCGAGTTCGTTCACGCCCATCGCTCGCCCTGCATTTATTTCGTATATTTGGTTTTTTGGTCTAAACTGATAGACTAATCTTTACACTGGGGACGTGCGAGGCCGTAAGTGAAGCAAGAATGGTGCTGAACTTCCTGTTCGGTAAGAAGGAGCAGAAGCCGGTCCAGCCGATCAGAGAGACCGTTGACCCGCGTGTGAAGATGGGCGAGGTATCCATCAAACTCAGGGTGCTCGTCGACAAGTTGCAGCGGAGCTACGACGCGCTGATCAGCAAAAAGGACCAGCTCTTCGAGAGGGTAGTGCGCGCCGAGGCGGATAAGGACAGAGAAAGGGCGGCCGTCTACGCTGGTGAGATCGTGCAGGTCAGGAAAATCGCCAAGACCATACTCATCGCCATAACTACACTGGAAAAGGTGGTACTCAGGTTAGACACCGTAAAGGAAGCGATGGAGGCCAAGGAGATACTGTCCTCGCCCGAGCTGGGTGTCCTGAGGCCACTGACGGAGTCACTAAGAGGGGTAATGCCCGAGGTGTCGCTTGAGCTCGGCAAGATCAATGAGAACCTAGAGGAGGCGATGATGTCGTTCGGAACTATCGACTCGTACAACTACGTGCCAGAGGTCAGGGACCAAGATGTCCAGTCCATACTGAAGGAGGCCTCGGAGGTCGCCGTACAGAGGATGAAGACATCCTTCCCGGATCTTCCAGCCTCGGCCAGAGAGACCGAAAGAGCACAGACAGCTTGGTAAGGGCCATCAAGCTTTTTACCGGTTGGGAATACACGCCTGGCGGGGGCGTCGGCTAGCCTGGCCTAGGCTTCATGGCTTGGGGGCCAATCAGCCAAGAGCCCATGAGACCCCAGTTCGAACCGTCCGCGAAAGTCTGGGCGCCCCCATTTGCTCTCCCGATATCAGATCATGTCCCGGGATAGTGAACATCTACTATGGGTATTGGCTACCAGATCCAACAGCGAAGGTGCCAAACAGTGCTTCGGCTGCATTGACATTTCCACTGAATGTTCGGGACGAGTCCGAACTGCAGTTCTCACGACCTAGCGTTGCAAATTTCGAGACTAGCAGTCATTTAAGGCGATGCAAAACGGAGCCAGCTCACATGGAGAGATTACCGATTACAGGCGTTGTTGTCGCATCCATGTTGCTGTTGCTGCTAGCTTGCCTACCTTCTATGTCGTTTCATCTCTGCGGTGACGCAGGGCAGCTTCCCGATGTAGGTCAAGCCAGGTTCCAACTATACAGCGCGACCCAGAAACTATATCCCGTCGCCGACTCCTACGTACACAAGCAACACTCGAGCTCCAACTATGGTAGTGCCAACTCGCTTCAGCTAAGGGGTCCCGATGGCTTCCAAAGGATAGCATATCTGAAATTCGATCTTTCCGTCCTGCCCCCAGGCGCATATGTGACGTCGGCCAAGGTGTATCTCTGCCTTTTTGATGGTGATAGTTCAACCGAGAACGTGGATGCGAGCTTCGTGTCGAGCGACTCATGGACGGAATATGGCATAACGTGGGACAACAAACCGGCCTACTCGGCTACCCCGACAAGCTCCACCCCGGTGGCAGGTCCCAGTTACAGCGGGATCGGCGACTGGTACAACTGGATCGTGACATCGGATGTAGCGTCGGAATACGCGGGGGACAAGGTGTTGAGTTTGGCGTTCACGCTGAGGAATGCGTATGAGCAGAAGTACTTCCACAGCAAAGAGTACTACGACACTTCCGGAGATCCATACTTGGAGGTGACGTATGTCACCTTGGACCACTTCCACGTCTATGTCACTCCGAGCACAGTCCAGGCGGGCCAGCAGTTCAGCGTCACGGTCGTAGCTAAGGACGACGCGAACGTCACCATACCGGCGTGGACCGGCACCGTTGCGCTCTCAGCCGTCCTAGCCTCAAACCCCGACAGCCCGGGCGGAGGGACTTTGGGGATCACTTCCGTGGCCATAACATCCGGAGGAGGCGTCACGATTACTACTGAGACGTACACAAAGGCCGAGGCGATCAAGATCAAGGCGACGGGCGGATCAATCACTGGCTTAAGCAACCCGGTAACATTCATCGCTGGCAACGCTTACAAGATCGAGTACATCTCAGGGAACGGTCAGTCGCAAGCAGTGGCGACAGCACTTACCTCGCCCTTCGTAGCAAGAGTCACCGACCAGTATGGAAATCCCGTGAGTGGCCGCACTGTAGCTTGGGCCGCGACTAGCTTCCCAACTGGGGCAACAGGTCAATCGCTCTCAGTCACTTCTGGCCCGACCGACACCAGTGGGCTGGCCAGCTCTACTCTGACGCTCGGCACGAAGACGGGCAGCTACCAAGTCAGTGCTTCCTCAGCAGGCTTGGTCGGTTCCCCCCTGTTGTTCAACGCCGCGGCGATATCAGGGACTCTGCATCACATAGTCGTCACTCCCAATCCGAAGACCGTGGTGGTTGGTCACGCCCAGTCATTCGTCGCCACCAGCTATGACCTGTACAACAACACCATTCCAGGGGTCACATACATCTGGACGACCAATGTGGGTACCATGAACAATGAAGGGGTTCTCACGGCCCAGACCCTTGCTCCTGCCACAGGATATGCGAGAGCCACAAATGGAACCGTGCAGGGGGACGCCACGGTCTGTGTGATTCCTGAGGTCGCAAGTGAATTACTCCTTATCCCGGAGTCGGTAAACATGACCGCTGGCGACCAGTATTCTTGGTTCACTGTCCAAACCAGCGACCAATATGGTAATGCGGCGCTCGTTTCGTCTGACCTAATCGTGCAACTTGCTGTTGACTCTCCAACTGGGAAGTTCCGACCGGTGGGTAGCGGTACAAACATAACCCAGGTCACCATCCTCGCGGGACAGAACTCCACCAGGTTCGACTACTTTGACGTGACGGCAGGGCTGTACACCGTCGCCGTGAACGGAGCGGGGCTCTCATCGGACTTCTCTATGGTCGAGGTGAACGCAGCCCCTCCACAGCGATTCGTCTTCACCTACATCACCTCGCCCAAGATCGCTGGGGTGTCCTTCTCAATCACTGTCCATGCAGAGGACCGTTACGGGAACATCGTCGCGTCATATGCCGGCAAGGCAACACTGACCGACATGACCGGGACGATTTCTCCCACGCTGACTGACAATTTCGCAGCCGGGATCTGGACGGGCAACGTGACGATTACCAAGGTGCAGGTAGAAGTCACAATCACAGCGACTGACGGTCCGATTTCCGATACGAGCGACAAGTTCGATGTCGTTCACGGTGAGGCCAAGCATATCACAGTCACTCCAGATCCGGAGACTGTGGAGTCGGGGGGTGATGTGATCTGTACCGCCACGGCGGATGATGGATTCGGGAACTACTGGAACGTGACCAGCTCCACCGTCTTCACGATAGTGGAGGTCGAACATGGAGGTATTTGGGCAGGTAGAGTCTACACGTCCTATGGGCTCGGGACGTGGACCATCAAGGGCAGCTATGACACCCTGACCGATGACGCGACCTTGACTGTCATAGGAGGACTACTGAACGTGATGAAGTCCGGGCCTGGTGTTGTCCAACCCGGGCAGACATTCAACTACACTGTGGTCATTCAGAACAATGGGGCCGGGACAGCGAAGGAAATAGTGTTGATAGATCGGATCCCGAGCCAGCTCATGTACGTCTTGAGCAGCCCCACCGGCGCCTATTTCCCCGCAAACCAGACAGTCAAGTGGAGGCTTCCCGATGTGGCACCTGGGGCATCTTTCAGCGTCTCGGTCGCCGTGCAGGTTCTGCCAAATACTCCAGACTCGACCGTCATACAGAACGCTGTCTCAGTTGACTGGAGTCAGAGGAAGCAGGCCTATGGTCCGAGCCCGCTGACCTCTAATGTGACCACAACCGTGCATAAGGTGGTGATCCAGCTTGAGTTCTCCAAGACCGCCAACACGACTCTTGCAGTCCCTGGCGACACGGTGGCGTTCACGATATCGCTTAAGAACACTAGCCCACTAAACTCCACTCCAGCGAGGGACATCGTAGTTACTGACACCCTTCCGTCGCCCCTCCAACCGGTATCATCGAATCCGCTAGCCACCACTTCCATAGGCGCTAATGGCGAGACCGTCCTCGCTTGGACATTACCGAGCTTGGCTCCCGGAAGCACGTACACCGTGACCTACACCGTTCAGGCGGAAAGGGTCCTAGAGAGGACGACCGTCCACAATACGGCCATGTTCAGCGCATACTCCCAAGACGGCAGGGACCACTACACGGGGACACAGATGGCGACGCTCATCATAGGCGTGCCGGAGATTGTGATCACAAAGACCTCGTCGATGAATTCCGCGTGCCCCGGTGACACAGTGCCTTTCACAATCGCTGTGGTCAACAACGGTCAATCGCCAGCCCTCGATGTCTCAGTCGAAGAACACATCCCTGCGGAAATGGAGTTCGTCTCAGCCTCCGGGCAATACTCGCTGAACCAGAGTATCGGTGTGATTGGCTGGACAGTTTCGCGGTTGGACCCGGCTCAGAGCGCCAGTTTCACCATTTCGTTGTGCATTCGAACCGATGTCGGAGGTGGGATCACGATCACCGACGAAGCTGCGAGCCGATGGCAGGACAGGAACCAGAACGGCTACGGGCCCGTTTTCTCCCACTACACCCTCACGACCAGGGGTCCAGCCGACCTTCGCATAAAGAACAGGGTGAATCCCAGCACAGGGGTCCGTCCCGGGAGCGTCGTCAACTTCATCTTGGAGGTCACCAACGTTGGGGAGGGAATAGCCAAGAGGATCATAGTAACCGACTTGCTGCCTACAGGCCTGACGTACCAAACTGGGTCATCGTACTTGCTTCTGCCTGACAATATGGCTTCGAGCGTCACCCCTGAGGTACTTGCCAACGGCTCGCTCAGGTGGTCAATAAGTGCGAATCTGCTGCCGGGCAATCGGCTGAATATAACGTTCGCCGCGAGGGTGTCCGAGACAGCGAGGGGGCCGCTTCACAATGTCGCCGTGGCCAATTCAACCTACGATGAGGTGATTGTGCCATTGATTGTCCCGAGCATTATCACCACGAAAACATCTGATGTCGGGCAAGTGGAGAGGGGAGGAGAAATAGTCTATACCATTCAACTGTACAACGCTGGGAACGACACGGCTACCACGATCACGGTGCAGGATCGCCCTTCTACCTCGTTGCAGTACGTGGTCGGCTCTTCCACATTGGGAGGTCAACCGATAGGAGACCCGAGACAGGATGATAGAACTCTAACCTGGCAGCTTGCCGTCCCGTTGGCGCCCGGTCAGCGCCTAGCATTGTCGTTCTCGACCCTGGTGAGTTCGTGGGCGACCGGCCCGATAGTGAATTCGGCCAAGATTACGTACGACGGCAACTCGGCGGAAGTCCTATCAGACCCAGTGGAGATACTTGTGCCCAATCTGGTCGCCAGCAACAGGGCCGACGTGGGGACGGTCACGGTGGGAGGAAACGTCACCTTCACGGTCGTGATCACGAATGTGGGCAACGGGACCGCATACGGAGTTACGATAACCGATCCCCTGCCTTCCAACCTCGATTACCCAGCGGGCAGTTCGACCCTTAACGGCACGGCCTTCTCCGATCCACGAGTCCAAGCCGGTTCCGAGCTTGTATGGGACGTAGTCGGTGCGCTTCAACCCGGTCAGACCATCGTCCTGTCCTTCACGACCATCGCACGATCAACCGGACAGGCCTCAATGGCCGAGAACGTGGTGAGGGTGGACTGGAAGGATGGCGGAGGGAACGAAGACCATGTCCTGACCCAGGAGATATACCTGAGTCTGAGACAGATGGTGACTTCAATTGTTGTCTTGCTATTGGCGGCAGGACCTGTTATGATGTTGGTGGGAAGGAGGTCGAGAATAGTCCTGTCGGATGAGCCGCTCATGTTCTTGGTGAGCACTGGAACGATTGGTCATCTCGGCGGACTCTATAACCAGATATGGGTGGCCCCGATAGTAGCGGGCACAACAAGGCAGAGACTTAGCGCTGAGGGCGCCGAGAATCTGGACAGGCTAATTCGAGAGAGGACCATACTGATCAGTCCTAGAGAGGAAATAACGGAAGCGCCTGGACTGTCCAACGAAGATGCCTGCTCGCTCGTGGTGGCCGCAGAACAAGGCGCCGAACTCTGCCTAACTTCGAGTGAAGCGCTGATGACGGCGTCCGGCCTCGGAATAGTCACCAAGGAACTGGCTGTCCTAGTGGGTCAGATGTACCTAAGAGGGTTGATCTCCAACATAGCTCTCCAAGAGTTGACGACGAGGCTTCACGAATTCAGGGGGCGAAGGTGGCATAGTCCGACTTCGTGACGGCCTCACTCGAAGACAGTAATCCGAACTTCGTGAATGCAAGCAATCCACCTGTTCACTTACTCTTTTTATAGTGACAGCTCTTGCACACCGACAGGGGACTCCCCCTGTTGTCAAATGCAGATGTTGAAAAAAGGGACAAGATAATAGAACAGGCTCTGAAGGCCAAGGAGCCGACAAAACAGACGGACGTGTCCCCGACTTCAGCTGATTATGCCTTAGAAGAAGCTACAGAAATAGGAAGAACCGAGGAAAGGAGCGGCATGGAATCCGCGCTGAAGGCCGCTAGGGAGTCAGAGCAGCAGAGACGGAGCAGAGCAATCTTTGCCTCCCTCTTTGCGTTCATCAGCTTCATCGCGGCGGCTCTCATAGGAGGCGGGACCTTCGGCCTGTTCGCTCTGTCGACTGAGATGTGGCTGGGCCTCCTCGGACTGGGAGCGTTAGGGTTCGCTATCCTAGTCTTCTACATACTGAGGTAGCAGGGAAATCTGCCCGGCCCACTTCGTACCTGTTAGAATTCCTCCCTCACGCTCTCGAAGCTGACGCACGTCTCGGTCCTGGCCACTCCCCTGATCGACCTGATCTTGTCTATCACAAGTCTACCGACATCCTCAACCTTGCCCACTCTGACCTTCACCAGGATGTCCCACTGCCCGGAAATGAGGTGAACTTCCTGCACGTCCTCGATCTCGGCTATCTCTTGGGCAAGCTCCCTCTGGGATAGCCCGGGGACTGGAGAGAACGAAACCATGACGAATGCCGTTATTGTCCTACCCAGCTTCGCGAAGTCAGGCACTATGGTGAACCTCTTGATCGCCCCTTCCTTTACAAGCTTCTTCACCCTATCCTGAAGCGTAGCCCTAGGCATTCCCAGTTCCCTTGCCAGCGCAGTAATCGGCTTTTTGGAGTCCTTCCTGAGGGCCTGGATGAGCTCAAGGTCTCTTTCGTCCATTCTGAGTCCGTCAATCTGCCGAGCTATAAGGGTCTTTGCCGACACTCGACCGTCAACTGGCCGGATTCTGGCGAGGAGTTGTTATCAACGACGGGTTTCTCCGGCCGTTCGATGTAGGATGACGCCGCATTCGACAATGCCACAACGTGAGAGGGCTAGTCGGAAGGCAGGGCAGCTGACCACAAAGGCCAGACCAAAGGCTCCTGAGGCCGCCGTTGCTGGGATACCCAAGCCATTGGAATCCCTACCATTGGAGGATCTCCAGAGGCGAAGGACGATCGGCCGGATAATGACGGGCGTCCTGTCGCGTCTCACAAGTGGGCTCGTTGCCAGGGGCTTTGAATGGATGTTGCCGGTCGTGATGTCGAAGTCAACGGACCCGTTGTGGCCCGATCCCGGGGCCTCGCTGGAGAAAAGGATCGAGTTCGAGATCTACGGGGAGAACATCAGGACAATGTCAAGCATGATAATCCACAAACTAGTGGCCTGTTCCTTGGCTTATCCCAAGCTGTTCACGCTATCTCCTAACATCAGAATCGAAAAGCGCGACAGAGTTGGCACAGGGATGCACGCATACGAGTTCACTCAGCTGGATTTTGAGGTCAGGAATGCGACCTCCGCGGAGATCAGAGGCCTAGTTGAGGAGCTGCTTTGCCAACTCATCGCTGGGTTGAAAGACGACGCGGCTGAGGAGCTAACTTCCCTCGGAAGATATGAGACTCTGACGGTCCCAGAAAGGCCGTTCGACATCTACAACAGGGCCGAACTTGAGCGAGAGCACGGGGGCGCTTGGGAAACCTCGCTGACGCGAGACATCAAGGACCCCGTGTGGGTCACAAACTTCCCCAGAGAGTTCTACGACTTCGAGGGCGGCGACTGGGACAACTACGACCTCTTTCTCCCGAAGTACGGAGAAGTGCTCTCAGGTGCAAGAAGGGAGTGGGAGTACCACAAGATAATCAAGAAAATGGAGAGGGACAAGGTGCGGAAGGGCAACTACTCAACACTGTTGCGGCTGGCACAGGAGGGTCGGCTCAAGCCCTGTGCTGGCGCAGGAATAGGGGTTGAGGGGTTGGTCAGCTGGCTGGCTGGCGCCAAGCACGTGGGGGAAGCGCAAGTGTTCCCAAAGATGCCGGGGACGGTCTACGACCTCTGACAGTTCTCCACCCTTGCAGCACATGACCAGAACGGGTGACTAGATGAAGCGGTCGAACCCGTCCTTGGTGGTCTTGCAGATGGGGCAGACTTCGGGCGGCTCATCCCGAGCGCAAAGGTAACCGCAGACCCGACACCGCCAGACAGGGTAGGCCAATCCCTTCATGCTAACAGTGGGAGTTTTCTTTTCTTCATGTTTCACAGTGCGCGCTCCGGGCTGCGGTCGCCTCTCCGGCACAGGCTTGGCCTTCTTCTCCCCGCGTGCCACTTCTCCTGACACGTAGAGGCCGCAATAGCAGGCTCCGAACTCGTTGACGTCGGTATCTCTGTAGTCGCAGGGGCAGATTATGTCCAAGTCCTGTTG
>Ga0172362_10001049_pt1 | contig 23436 bp, 18 predicted proteins | sample LakKivs1_kivu2a2_FD_114534 | JGI IMG/M metagenome (GOLD analysis project Ga0172362, IMG submission 114534) | Sediment microbial communities from Lake Kivu, Rwanda - Sediment s1_kivu2a2 | ecosystem: Environmental > Aquatic > Freshwater > Lake > Sediment | place: Rwanda: Western Province, Lake... | reverse complement strand
TCGGTAAAATATCCCCTGTACCATATCGGACCGTCACTATCATTCAGAAAATTCAATAAGTCATCGTTAAAAGCTATACCAAAGTCCCGGCCAAACAGGGTTTTTGAGAATTTCCGGTTGACTTCACTGACATCAAGCTTTTTATTCATCATATCCATTGATATTCCTGCATGAATGAATATGATATCATTAATGGTCATCATTACCGGTTTTGAACGAAGCCATTTACCAAGTATCGTACTGTCGGAATAAAGATCAAAGTAATATGTCTGGGAGATGTTCTGAACCTTCTCATATTTATCGTTGATATACCCCATATCCCTGCCGAGAACCATCAGTTCATGATTCCCGAGTAACATATGAACCATGCCTCCAGCCTTTTCTGCCTGTTTTTCCAGGCAGAAAATATGCCATAAAAGTTCTGTAACCTTATCGCCCCTGTCAAAGACATCGCCAAGGATTACAAGATGTCCTTTTCCGAAATTCCAGCTGAGGTCGTCCCTGATGATCCCGTTAACCTTTAAAAGATTTATATAGGAATTGTATTCACCATGAATGTCCGATATTACGGCAATACTGTCTACTTTATTGTAATATTGCCTGAACCTGGGTTTCAGATACATGGCGCCATGCAGCTGACTGTAACTGCAGTTAAGGCCGAACTGCTTCTTTAAATCTTCAAAGCTGTCGTGAGTAATAAATCTCTCTTTAAGCGAATTATCTTCAATCCACTTTGCTGTAAGTTCATTATTTTTAAAAAAAATATAAGGACCGTCAGTAAATGTTGAATCGGGATTGGTTTCTTTGTAGTGGATTACCGCACCGGCGTTCAGGTTGAGTGTTAAGCCTATTGTCAGATAAATCAGTTGTTGAATCATGCTGATCTTTTAAAGCTGGTTTGGTTTGTCTGGGTTACAAATAATTCTAACGCTATAACAAATAACTTTATTTTTTGTTTAAAGGGCCGGCTCTTTTGTTTTCTGAACAAAACCAATTGCCCTTTTGTTTTATATTGGAGAATAAAACCTTGAATATAAGATCTTAAAATTGAAAAAAACAACTCAAAATGCACCTCCAGGTTCTGTTTAACACGATGAAATCAAAGAAACTGAAGTTTTCTGTCTTCTTTCCGCTTCTGTTATTTCTTTTTAATCCTGCTTTGTCATCCGGATCAGACAGTCTTTTCGTATCAGATGATGTGATTAAAATGGAATTGAGATCTGATTTCACTGCTATCCAGCAGGACAGATCGGAAGATCCAAAATATCACGATGCCGAACTGATCTATCAGACTCCTGAAGGTGAAAAAGTTAAATTATCAGTAAAAATAATGGTAAGGGGAAATTTTCGGCGTGATCCTAAACATTGTGAATTTCCCCCCTTGTTTGTGAATTTTAAAAAAAGTGAAGTAAAAAACACATATTTCGAAAACCAGGACAGGCTCAAACTGGTTACACATTGTCAGTTTGAGGAGGATCTTATTGAGGAATATACTGTTTATAGATTATACAATGAGATTACTGACATAAGTTTCAAAGTAAGGCTGGCCAGGATAACATACTTTGACACAGTCCTTAATAAAAAACTGTTTCAGAAATTCAGCTTCTTCATTGAGGACAAGGATCATGTGGCAGAACGGAATAATGCCTTTGAAAAAGATAGATTCCTCTCCCCTTTTGATGTTGACCACGAGAGCTACAAAAAACTTGCAGTTTTCCAGTATATGATCGGGAACAAGGACTGGTATGTTTCATCGAGAAAGAATATCGTAATAATGCAGCATTCGGATACTCTGAAGCTCCCATATGCAGTTCCCTACGATTTCGACTTTTCAGGTTTTGTCAATGCCGCTTATACAAAACCAAGAGGAGTGCCGGAGGATCTGCTGGCCGAAAGAAGAATCTATAAAGGCATTTGCTATACTTTTGATGAGTTTAGTGATATTGTTAAATATTTCGAGGACAAGAGACCTGTATTCGAGTCAATAATAAAAAAGCAAAAACTGATTTCATTATATACCCGCAAGGAGATACTTGTATATATTGATCAGTTTTATACTATTCTCGGTGACAGTGAGATGATAAAGAAGGAATTCCTCGTTAACTGTGAGACAAAAAAGAATTATAATATTGTGGATTAACCTGACAGGCCGGTAAACGGGTCAGGGCTGATTCCGGCAATATCTCCGGTAATTACAGGCAGGACCTCATGTATCACTTTTCCTGATAAGCAGCTCGGAAGCGAAGTTAACCTGTTCAGGATTTCCCAGTAAATATGCGATATCATCGCCAAGAAAGCGGATTTCAGGAACCGGATGTTCAATAATTTCATCGTTACGTTTGATAGCCAGAAGTGTGGCTCCGGTTTTCTTGCGCAAATCAATTTCGATGATCGATTTACCTTCAGCCAGTGAACCTGTTTCAACTCTGACTGCCTGGATGGTGACATTCGGAAATTCGTCCAGGACAGTCGGCTTATTCACAATGTCCTTTTCATGGAATTCTCCCAGGCTAATGCTTCTGATATGCGTTAATATACGGTTGACTTCCTTTTGCGGGATCAGCCTCTTTACCAATATCCTGTTCAGAAGATCAATTGCTATCTCGAGCTTCTCAGGGAGAACCTGGTCTGCACCTGCTTTATATAAAATCCCGACATTCCCAATTGTCGAGGCCCTGACCAGGATGAAAGCGTTTTTATTAATATGCTTTACTCTTTCAATTATAGCCATAGACGGAATAATGCTTCCGACAGAGATCACAACAATATCTGCTGTATCGACATGTGCCTTCTTCAGAATCGGTTCATTGACGGCATCTCCGTAAACTACAAGATCCCCGTCATTCATTTTCTCCCGCGCTAGTGCAGGATCAAATATCACGGAGATATGCTGAAGGTTATTCAGCTTTACCATAGATGACAGCTTTATTGCACTTGCATCCTTGCCGATTATTACAAGATGGTTCCTGAAGTCGGGTAGGTCAATTTCCTTCAGAGGGAATAATCCTTCAACAAGGATCTTCGGGAGGGGCAGTCTGAGAAGAATTTTAGCCAGAGGTGATGAAAAATAAAAAATAAATGGCGTGAGAGACATTGATATTACTGCGACCGCAAGGAACAACTGATAGTAAAAATCGCTGAGTATGGCGCTCCTGAATCCTATTTTTGCGAGTATAAACGAGAACTCTCCTACCTGACAAAGTGCCAGTCCTATCAGCACTGTCCCGTGAAAAGTATGCCCCAGGAGGAAACCCGTACCCCCGGCTATTATGGTTTTTATCAGAAGAACAAGAAAGACGCTGAGAATGATTATGGGATAATTTTCTCTGACAAATGATAAATTCAGAAGCATCCCTATTGATACAAAGAAGAAGCTGGCGAAAACATCTTTAATAGTCTCAATATTACCAAAGGCATTATGACTGTATTCTGATTCAGAGATCATAAGGCCGGCAAGGAAGGCTCCGAAGGCGAGGGACATTCCGAGTTTTGAAGTAAGGAAAGCAATGGCAAAACAGATCAGGAACACGCTCATCATGAACAGCTCCTGGTTTTTTGTAAGTGCTATAAGGGAGAGTAATTTCGGCAGGAGCCATTTGTTCCCGGCATAAACCATTCCTATTATGATTATAACCTTGACAGTTAGTATCAGCAACTCCCTGGGGATGTTCATCGAATTATCTGTCAGGAGATTACTGAACAGAAGGAGTGGAACCAGCAGAAGATCCTGGAAGATCAGTATGCCCAGGACTGTCCGTCCGTAGTTCGAGGTAAGTTCCGACCGTTCCTGGAGGATCTTCAGAACAAGAGCCGAACTGCTGAGGGCCACGAGAAAACCGATAAAAACAGATCCTTTCCATTCAAGCCCGTATAACCTTGATACTATAAAGAAAACCCCTGCAGTAAGAATAACTTGTATAAGTCCTCCGAGAAACACTATCCTTCTTATCCTCATAAGGTGTTTCAGCGAGAACTCCATTCCGATTGTAAAGAGAAGAAGGACAACACCTATCTCTGCCATCAACTCAATATCCCTTCCCTCGCCGACTATTGCCAGGAGGTGAGGGCCTGCAATAATGCCTGTCACCAGGTAGCCAAGAACAGTGGGGATCTTATACCTTGTAAATACAAGATTCACCAGGGTTGAAAGTGCAATTATTATTACAATATCCTTGAGGACTGAAAGTTCCATATTTGCAGTTCAGTTTAATATCACATTATCAGATTAATGACAGGTCTTTTTGTTCATTCATTTTCTTCCCTTCGCCATTCATCAATATCATAATGGTCCTTATCATAAATTCTCCACATCCCTCCATAGCCAGCACCATCCAGGACACTGTCGCAGGTAATAGTCCTGCCGGTCTCAATAAATCTTATCTTAAGGTTTATAAGATTATTCCTGAAGTAAATGTCTTCAATAATCGCCCGTTCCAGTGTGCTTCCCTCCTTGTACTGGCACTCCATACCTTTGGCAATCTTCCTGTCTTTTGTACTGATGTGAGAAATATCCACCTGGAAAGTTTTAAAACCCATCAGATGACGCATCCTTAGAATTGCATATTGCCATTGTGCTGACCGGAAATATGATCTGATTGTCATAAGGGTCATTTCAGTTTGACCTGAGGACAGATACTCTTGTCAATAGAGATTCCTGGTGTGCTTCCTCGGTTATACTCGGATCTTTCATTTCGCGGAACATCTTGCATGGCAGTTCTTTGCAGCTTCCGCAATTCCTGAAATTCTTCAGGTTCACCGCGCAGTTATAAAGCGGACAGACCTTATCCGGAAGCATTTCCTGAGCCCAGAAAGTAGATCCTTTGACGTTTATGCACCCGGTACAGGTACTGTTAAAATATTCACACTCGTTGCAGATTAAACCACAGACTGATAGTAACATGGCTTAAAGGTTATTACGCAAGATATGAAAAAAGGTGCAACGGCACAACGGCAAAAGCGTGAAAACAAAAAGGACCCGAATCTGTATTCTTACATAATGAAACGCCTGATCAGCTGGAGAAATATCAGACAGCTTCAATTGTTGAGGGAGGTTTGGGAGCAATGTTATATGTTACGGAGACTACTCCCGGAACTCCTTTAAGAATTAAAGATGCCAGGTTTTCGAGTACCTCGAATGGCAGCCTTGTGGGTGTGGCTGTCCTGGCATCAACACTGTCCCAGCAGCGTACTTCTATCTGGCGACCGAAATCGCGTTTGCCGTCACGCATGCCGGTAACACGGTCGTCATGCAAAATGGCCATATACTGAAAAGCGCCCCTGCCGGCAAGCGTTTTTTCTACTATTGCAGTTGCCTTCCGGACGATCTCAAGTTTCTCTTCTGTAACTTCGCCGATTATCCGTGCAGCCAGTGCCGGACCGGGAAAGGGTATCCTGTTGAACACCTCTTCGGGCAGACCAAGTGCTTTGCCTGTCATTCTCACGCCGTCTTTCCTGAGCTGGATCAGCGGTTCAAGAATATGGTAGCCGAATGCCTCTTTCGGATCTATTCCCAGCTGGGCAAAAACGTTGTGCTGCCTCTTTATTCCAGCCACAGTCTCATCAACATCAGTGAGTATTGTTCCCTGGAGAAGAAATTTTGCACCGCTTTCCCTTACAATGCGTCCGAACACTTTTTTATAAAAGGTCTGAGTAATAGCTTCACGCTTTTCTTCAGGATCGGTAATCCCTGCCAGGGCATCAAGAAAATCCCCGCGTGCATCGATTATTTCAACAGTCACCCCAAGTTTATTGAAGAGACCCGCAACGGCTTCGGGTTCTCCCTCTCTCATTAATGCGTTCTGAATGAACACTGTCCTGAGTTTTTTCCCGAGCGCCCTGTGGCCAAGCATGGTCACAACCGATGAATCTACTCCGCCTGAAAGTGCATTTATTGCCGTACCGCTGCCAACTGCATCAGATATTTCCTTTACTTTTTCAGCAATGAATTTATCTGTATTCAGATCCTGTGCCTTTATCTCTTTTATCATAATATTTTTGTTTTAAACTTAATCAAAATATTTTACTGCAGGGTAACATCAACAACTATTATTTCAGACCTTGCAGTTGTACGTACCGGCGGACCCCATAACCTTATTCCGCTTGAAACAAAGAAATGAGTTTCTCCTTTTCTCATGTAACCGTAGCTTAATTCATAAACTTTCCGGGTGATAAGATTGACGGGGAAGAGTTGTCCATCGTGAGTGTGGCCGGAAAAGACCAAATCAGCTGATGTTTCGCTTATCTGCTCGATCTCAGTGGGGCGGTGATCTATCAGTATCACAGGAAGTGAATCCGGAACGCCTTTCAATATATCTCCGGCACTTTTCCTCTCTCTCACATTACTGTCATTTCTTCCGGCTATGATAAAGGATCTGACTTTTATGACAGCACTGTCACGCAATATTTCAACTCCGGATTTATTGAAAAAATCTCCCCTGTCCTGCCGGGCATAATGCTCGTGATTGCCCAGTACACCATAAACATCGCATCTGGTTCTGATCCCCCTGAGAAGTTCTTCAAAGTGTTCCATTTTCTCATCACGCCTGTCCCCTTCAACGATATCTCCTCCAAAAAGCATCAGATCAGGATTTATGGTTTCAATCTTTTTCGTAAACTTTTTTACAAACCGTACAGGAGTATTTTCACCGAGGTGAAAGTCAGACACAAAAGCAATCTTCAGTTTACTGATGTCTGATGACTTTCGTGAAACAACAATCTGATAATCAGTTATGCGGATAGTATTAAAGTTAATTATTCCGGCAACCACCACCATCACAGACGTGCAGATTATCAGAAGTAAAGACCTGATCCTGAAAGCATCTTTTTTCAGTTTTTCCCGCGGGATAACTCTGATCAGCATATTTACCAGTAGCAGGATATCGGAAAGCAATACAAACAGGAAAAGGTAAAGAAAGAAGGGGAGGAGGTAATTTGCGGTGGCCTCAAAAACCTGACTGACCAGCCCTGAAATTCTGTCATTTAAAAAATTGCTTAAAGGATAAACGGAAAACAGAATTGCATATACAACGACATATCTTAACCTGTACTTTTTGGGAATGAAGAGCGTCCATATCCTTATAAAAAGATACAGGTTGGGGATTAAATATGAAAGAGTAAGTATTGTATGAAATCTCACGGGTAAAATCAGTTTAACATGTACCACGGATCTTCTATCATGTCGCCGATATTGACACAATAAAGATCATATCCTCCTTTTCCTCCCGGTCTGTCGGAGGAAAAGATCATGACCTCATCACTGAGAGACATAAGAGGTATTGTAACCGGTCTGTACTCGTTGTATTCAGTATTTATTTTTTCTCCGAAATTAACAGGAGCAGACCATTTGCTGTCAACGTAAAGTGAGTAATACAGGTCATAACCGCCATACCCACCCTCCCTGTCCGATGTAAAGACAAGAAGATTCTTAATGATGAAAGGACATTTGTCATTTTTATCTCCCGACAAGATAGTTTCTTTTAAAACAACAAGAGTATCCGGAGTGCTGAGATAGGTATGCAGGACGGATTGTATCATGGTTGCATAATAGATATCGAATTGGTTATTTTCCCTGTTGCTGCAGAAATATATCCTTGAACCATCTATGTTTATAGTCGGATAAGCATCATCGGAACCTGAATTAAGTGCCCCGGCCGCAACCGGCCCTTCAAACTTTTCATTTTCGTTGTACAGATTGTCTGTTGTGGAATTGTAAACAAATTTAATATCAAGGTCTCCCTTTTCATCATTCGCGTAGAAGAAATAATCCCATCCCCGTTTATCAGAATGAGTATACGGTCCGTATTCGTTAAAATCAGTCTTGATGAACGCGCATACCTTCATTTCATAAGATGGCCATAGGTTTGCTGCGGGATATGATACGTTAAGGATATTATCTTTTTTCGGATGAAAGGTTATCTCAATAGCCCTGTAAACAATATCAAAATTATCACCATAAGTCGTACTGTTTGAAGAAAAATATAATCCTCTTCCCTCAAAGCGATATGGCAGAGCTGAATTATAATCATCGCGGGTCGAATTAATACCTTCCATATTTGCCGGATAATCGGTTATTATGGTTTCGAACTCAAACTCATAATCATTGTCATAAAGCCACCACCAGCATCCGGGAAGGATGAGAAGAATGGCAGGAAGGAGGATTTTTATGATTTTCATTATTATCTGAAATTAAGTTTATGATGAAGTAAGAATGACGAGCAATAGAACAGCGAAGTCAGAACATATAATAAATTCTGCATTCTGCATTCGTTTGTTCTTCGTTCTTACTTCTATCCCTCTGTTATCTGACAATTTCATCAATTTTTATCTTCTGAAATACAAGGTCAGCCTGGCTGCTTTCATACAGGATGCCTATATGCTCATTATCAACCCCGGTAAGGCATGAATAGCCGCTGCCTGTTCCCTCATCGAGCAGAAGCCGGTATTTCCCGGGCCACGTTTCCCCGTTGTCAGAACTTGCCTTTAAGGTAATATGATTACGGCCCGTTTTAGATGACGGATTTGAAAAGAACAGAATTGTTTTCTTTCTGCCATTTTCAGTATAAACATGCCTGAAGAGCGAACCCATACATACAGGTTCAATAAGAGCATTACGGGAGGTAAGGTGCTCGGTCCAGGTCTCTCCCATGTCCCTGGTCACTGCAATAGCTCTTCCATTATCAGGACCCTGGTTATTGCGGTTCCTGTTGTTTCGCATGTTGAGCATAAGAGAACCGTCATCGAGCTGAACCACAGCACATTCTGTAGTATTCGTGTATGCCGGGCTGCTGGTATGCCATGTCAGACCGCCATCCATACTGTAGCTTATGTTTGAAAATGGATTCCCGTTCCTGTCTCTTCCCTGTGTAGGAAAGACCAGGGTGCCTTCATCCATCGTGATGCCGTTGCCGGGGGCGGGAGCCCACAACCACCACTCTTTTTTTTTGCACATTGATGTAAGATTTACAGGCGACCCCCACGTTTTCCCGTCATCAGTGCTTTCAGCCAGGAGAAACTGTGAAGTCTGTTTTACGTCAAATCCTGGCTGAGATCCCATGTTTCTCCATTGATGATTCCATGCCCTGCTTGTATCAGTAAGGTTTTCGATCCATTTTCCTTTATCGTCAAGGACACCGTGCATCCAGAGACCGGCAACAAAAATATTGCCCGTATTTCTGTCAGCAAGAAGGGAGGCATCACTCACACCATTGAATTTCTGAGGTAGTCCCCCCCATTCTCCCATATCAAGGGCAATAACCATCGGTTCCCAGGTTGATCCTCCGTCCGTGCTCCGGCTTATGCCTATATCAATATCTCCCTGAAGGTCCCTGCGGCTTTCACGCCTGACATCATATACGGCAAGAAGTGTTCCACGGTTAGTGGTGACAAGCCCGGGTATTCGATACGAATGGACATTGTCGTCGTTATGTTTCCTGACAGCAACTCCTATCCTGAGTTGCTTAGGTGAATCCGGCGGATCTGCAGGATATCGTCCCTGATCTGTAATTATAGTTTCGCAGCAGCCGCCAATACGGTTAAGAATGCCGGCATCGTCATTTAACCTGTATGATATACGGAAGTGGTTCTCCATGCCTGTGATCTTATAAGAAGCTTTCAGGCGAATAACGGGCGATATATCTTCAGTTTCAGCTGCCAGAACTGATTTTTCATTTATATCTGATTCAATGATACCTGTATAATAGACTGACACAGATCTGATATCTGACAAATCAGTTGTGCCGCCGGTATTTATCCGGAATTCCTTTATAATCCTTACAGCAGATGTATCATTACCTAGGATCTTAAGTTCAATGACATTATTATAATCTTTCAGTTTCAGCACAGGGTATTCATGCTGTTCCTGAACAATCCGGAAATCTTCATCCGTGGTTGTACATGCATAAAACAGAGATATAAGAGAGAATACTATTACCAGTCTGGTATTCATTGTATAAAGTTAGAAAAATACAAGATAGAGGTAATTCTAAAAATTATTTTATTGTTTTTTGATAATTAATAAACCAGAACAATGACACGTCTGCATAGGAGTAATTCTCTGTTTTGAAGAGTTTTGTATTGAAGAATTTTTTATCTGCCATCATGCTTATTTCCTCTTCGCTTTTCCAGAAACCGGTATTGTATGCTGTTGCCAGGAATTTTATTCCTGAAGTCTCATCTTCCCTTTTGATCCTGAATTTCTTTTCGCAGATTTTCATGAAGGCGATTATATAATTGAATTCCCTTTCGGGATCTTCAAGATCAGAAATCACAGCAGCCCTGAACTGGTAATCATTCGGGAATCTATCCCGTGTTTTGAATAACCTTCCGATACGGATATTCTGGCTTTCTTCAATGATCCTTTCAGCAAAAGACGGCTTGATCTGGAAAACTCCAACTGAAAAATCGGCATAATCTTCACCCAGGTTTCTGTACAATGTTTTCAGAAGTGTTATTTCCATTTTATCGCGCAGGGCAGAATAGCGGACCAGTTCGGGAAATATCACGGCGATAGTTTCAGCATACGGGATACCGTGTTTGCTTAAAGCAGGTTTTATCCAGGAATTGTTTTCTTCGACAAAGTCAATGGCCTTCTGCCAGTCAGTGCCAAAGATTACAGAGTAATCCGGCTGCTGCGACTGTACAGTCCCTGCTGAATAGGATATCAAAGTCAGAAATACCGCGGCTATTCCTGTCTTTTTAAGCGGCACTTTATTATGAAATAATTAACAGATACTCTTAAAATGCTATTTTACATTGCATTATGGCATTTTTCTTCGGGGAATAATACATATATGCCAGATAGACTGATCCTCCTGACCTGATCAGTTGAGGATTGAACAGGTCTGTCAGCGGAGTGCTGCTATTGCTTAAAAAAATTGTACCATATTGCGTTACAGCATATTTTGAATTATCGGAGCTAACGAATATTTCTGATGCTCCGGCATGTTCCTGTTTGAGTGTTATTACGTTTTTCCCCTGCAGATCAAGTACTTTATCATAGGCTGACACCAGAATGTCATCGTATTTCATATTGCCCTTGAGTGATCCACCGGTCATCGGGCTGAATGTAGCATCGGGGATATTCGTTACCAGCTTTGCAGTCATTGACTCCGGACCACCGCCCTGCATCATCTTCTGCTGCATTTGCTGGGCGTACTGCATGGCAAGCTGCATTTTCTCCTGGTCAGTTTTTGCATTTGCCATGGCAGCATCCATTTTTTTGCCTTCATTTTCAGTCACCACAATGTTTTCAACAACCAGGGCGGCAAATTTGTCCTTTGATTTTGTAACCGTAAAGCTGGCTATTTCTGCATAAGGTCCGTATGATTTTCCGCTAAAAGTGATCATGTATTTATTACCAGACTTGCTGATATAGTTCCGGTAACGCTTCAACATCGTTTCTGAGCTGGTATCATCAGGATCATAATTCTCAAATCCTGCAATCCTTGCGTCTCCTGCAGGGATCGGCCCCGTCATCACGCCACCTTTTAAAATAAAATATTCACCGGATATACGATTCTGCATCAGCAATGAACCATCATCCATGGATGTGATTGTAAGCTCTTTGTAATCAAGCTTGTATTTACCGCTCAGGTCAGCAACCAGTTCTGCGTCGGAGCATGCGCTTGAAGGCTCGGGATCCTGGCTCTGGGATGTTTTGCCTGATGTCCCGAGAAGTTCATCCTTCATTGCATTCGTCACTTTTTTAAAAAGAGTCTGGGCTCCTGCTGGAATAGTGAATATCAGTGATAATACCAATACGAATATTAATGATCTTTTCATTTTATTTAGAATTAGTTTTGTGCAAAAATACCTGTTTTTTTTGAAGCGGCTGCATCAGCCCGTTTGTCTGGCCCTGAATATTTCGAGATTCTTTCTGAAATTCTCTGAATCGTAATTTGGATCATATTCCGGATTACTGACCATTTCGCCGGTCTGATGATTTATGAAGCCTTTGACAAACCTGTTGGGAAGAAGGTAAACCTGGTCTGAATTCTCATTTTTAACAGGCGGCTTTTCTGTCAGGACATTCTCAACCGCGACACCCCTGAGCCTGTTCTTTTCGATTTCCGCCGAATAATACCCGGTAATTTTGTTTCCGAGACATAAAATTATCAGGTAATCTCCGAAAGACTTTCTGCTGTTATGTTTCATCAGCAGATCCAGCCTGTCGCCTGTAACCGACAGAGCTGTCTTATAGAATGAATCAACAAAAAGAAAACCGTTTTTCAGAATATTCCTGGCGACATCTTCCTCCCTTGTGTAATGAATGAATATTTTTGTGTCCTTTTCATTTTCAAGAAGAAAATTCAGTGGCTGTTCCTCAAAAAGCCTGTCGTTGAACAATTCCCTGTAATGATGTACTTTCCTGATCTCATTCAGGAAGCTCATCATCTCCTCGGTGCTCCAGCTCTTTTCTGCCCCGTAAAGACGCCTGACAGTTGAATCGATAAAGAGATTTTTCTTTGACAGCTGTAAATGCAGGTAAACAATATATGCCAGCAGGGCAATGATTATTACGAAAAATAACAGGTAAATTTCCATATCCGGTTGAAAATAAATTCACCCGCGGCGCAATTACAATATCAGTAATTACATCCAGGAGGTGAAGAAGTTTACCTTGATTCTATTAAATGCAATTTAGCAATAATTAAAATTAAATCTGTTAATCCTCCCTAGTTTCTTTGATTTTAGCACGAAAACCAGGGAGATTACACATCGGTTTGTAAGGTCCCATTTATCTTTCATATTATTGTAAAAAATATTGATATTCTACAATACATTAATAAAAACTGTTATTTTTGCAAAATTTTATTTTAACAGGGGCACTATTTATAATAAATTGAAAACGTCCAAACTAAAGTACGGCAGGATTGCCATTAAAATTGGCAGCAATGTGATTACCAGAAGCGACGGTTCCCTGAATACCGGAAGGATGCTGCGGCTGGTTGAAGATATATCCATTCTCTCCAAACAGGGTACAGAGGTTATACTTATTTCTTCGGGTGCAGTTGCTGCCGGCAGGAGCGATGTTAAGCCGTCAGGGAAAACAAACATTATCTCTGCCAGACAGATCTGGGCAGCAATAGGACAGGTGAAGCTGATGTCAAGCTACCAGTTCTTTTTCGGTAAATACGGCATTCAGGCAGGCCAGCTTCTGGCAACCAAGGAGAGCTTCAGGGACAGGCTTCATTACCTGAATCTGAAAAATTGCATTAGCTCCATGCTTGAGAACAAAGTTCTTCCTATAGTCAACGAAAATGATACCATATCTATAAATGAACTTATGTTCACTGACAATGATGAACTGTCAGGATATATTTCCTCAATGATGGACTGTGAAGCTCTTATTATACTTTCAAATGTGGATGGCATATACAAGGGAATACCAGGAAGCGGCAAGTCTGAGCTCATAAGGGAGATAGATGAGAATTCAGGCGATATCTGCCATTACATTTCGCAGTCAAAATCAGGATTCGGGAAGGGAGGGATGCTTACAAAATGCTCTATCGCCCGTGAAATATCATCAGAGGGAATTGATGTCTATATCGCCAATGGCATGAGGGATTCAGTGATTACGGATATAATAAGGGAGAAGGATGTTCCCTGTTCCCGTTTTACAGCTTCACCCAGAAAACGTAACGGTGTTAAAAAGTGGCTCTGCCATTCAGACACTTTCGCAAGAGGTATTGTCTGTGTTAACAGCGGAGCAAGAGTAGCATTGCTCAGTGAAAGGGCAACGAGCCTCCTGATGATTGGTGTAAACAGGATAGAGGGCTCTTTCAGAAAAGGCGACATTATAAGGATTCTCGATGAGCAGGGAAAACAGATCGGCCTGGGTAAATCCCAGTACGATTCAAAAAAGGCCGAACAATTCATAGGTGTGAAGAAAAAAAAGCCGATAATTCATTATGATTATATGCTGATTAATGAAAAAAATGGGTAGCCCTGGTCGGACAGGAAATACGAAATGCAAATGGACTGCACGCAGATATTCATAGAAGTTAAGAAAGCCAGCCGTGAATTGACAGATCTCAGCGAGGAGCATGTTAACAGGATTCTTGCTGACCTGGCTGATGAAACCGTTACAAATATCCCGGCAATAATTTCAGAAAATGAGAAGGATCTTAACCGGATGGATAAGAATGATCCGCGATACGACAGGCTCCGGCTCACTGAATCCCGGGTAAAGAACATTGCCTCTAATGTCCGCAATCTGGCCGGCCTGTCTTCACCAGCCGGGAAACTGATTTCGGAATATAAGAAATCCAACGGGCTTGTTATTTCGCGCATCAGTGTTCCTTTCGGTGTAATAGGGATCATTTATGAAGCAAGACCGGATGTGACATTCGACGTATTCTCATTATGCCTCAAATCACGGAACGCGTGCATCCTGAAAGGAGGAAGCGATGCAATAAACTCCAATACTGCAATAGTGAGAGTTATCATAGAGGTTCTGAAAAGAAACGGGATAAACCGGGATATTCTGGCTATGCTTCCCGCCGGCAGGGAGGAGACAACACAATTACTAGATGCCCGGGGCTATGTCGACCTCATCATTCCCCGCGGCAGCCAGCAGCTTATTGACTATGTCCGTGCAAATGCCACAATACCTGTCATCGAAACCGGTGCAGGGATTTGTCATACCTACTTTGATGAATCCGGTGATGCTGAAAAAGGCAGGGCAGTGATCCATAATGCAAAAACGCGACGGGTGAGCGTGTGCAATGCACTCGATTGTCTTATTATACACGAAAACAGGCTTGATATCCTTTACTTTCTTGTTGAATCATGTGCAGATCAGGGAGTGATGATTTATGCAGACACTAAGGCATACAATGCTCTCAGCGGCAGATATCCAGGCAGCCTTTTAAAGGTGGCAGCACCGGGATCTTTCGGAACTGAGTTTCTTTCATATAAGATGGCTGTTAAAACTGTCCGCTCATTCACTGAAGCTCTTGATCATATTGCTGAATATGGTTCCAAGCACAGTGAAGCAATAATCTCCGAAAGCGAGAATGCAATTAATGCGTTTTTCAAATATGTCGACGCTGCTGCGGTATATTCCAATGCATCGACAGCCTTTACTGACGGTGCCGAATTCGGCCTTGGAGCTGAGACAGGCATCTCGACTCAAAAGCTTCATGCCCGGGGACCTATGGCCCTGGAAGCTCTCAATACCTATAAATGGATTATAAGGGGTAATGGACAGATCAGGCCGTAATTTTATAATATGACGAAGAAATGAATCCTGAAATTCAAAGGATCAGAAATTATTATGACACACTGCCGGGGAAATTAGTCCGTATAAAAGATGTATTAAAAAGACCTCTTACTCTCAGTGAGAAGATATTGTACTGTAATGCCGGCAGCAGCAACGGGCTTGTAAAACATGTGAGAGGGATTGATTATGCCTCGTTTTGTCCCGGCAGGGTGGCTATGCAGGACGCCACTGCACAGATGGCTCTCCTGCAGTTTATAATGGCAGGAAAGAACAGATCCGCAGTCCCGGCCTCAGTTCATTGCGATCATCTTGTGGTTGCACGGCGCGATGCAGAAAGTGATCTGAAGATCGCTCTCAAATCGAACAAAGAGGTTTATGACTTTCTGGAAGCAGTTTGCAATAAATATGAGATTGATTACTGGAAACCCGGTGCAGGAATAATTCACCAGATAATCTTTGAGAATTATGCTTATCCGGGAGGATTGATGATCGGGACAGATTCACATACTCCCACGGCAGGGGGGCTGTGCATGATGGGTATAGGTGTAGGAGGATCAGATGCAGTAGATGTGATGGCCGGAATGGACTGGGAACTGAAATTCCCGAAGATCACCGGTATAAAGCTGACAGGAAAGCTCAGCGGATGGGTTTCAGCAAAAGATGTGATACTGAAAATAACCGGCATGCTCTCCGTGAGGGGAGGAACCGGGACAATACTGGAATATTTCGGCGAAGGTGCAGAATCACTTTCTGCAACAGGCAAGGCAACAATCTGCAACATGGGAGCCGAAACAGGTGCAACCTGTTCAATCTTCGCTTTCGATAAATCAATGGCTGATTACCTCACAGCGACAGGGAGAAAAGAAATTGCAGAGACGGCAGCAGGCATAAGCGACTGCCTTAAAGCTGATCCGGAAATATATTCCGACCCCCGGAGTTATTATGATAATTTTCTCGAAATAAACCTGTCTGACCTGGAACCTTATATTAATGGTCCTTTCACTCCCGACCTGGCTACCCCGATATCATTGATGAAAGCAGAAGCAGTTAAAAATGGCTGGCCAGGGGATATATCAGCCGGTCTTGTAGGTTCATGTACAAATTCATCCTTCGAAGATATTTCAAGAGCTGCGTCTGTTGCCAGATATGCAATAAGGGAGAAGCTTAGTGCAAAGGCTGAATTTAAAATAACTCCTGGCTCTGAACTGGTAAGGAACATTGCAGAAAAAGATGGTTACCTGGATCTTTTCAGGAAACTTGGCGGCGTGGTTTTTGCCAATGCATGCGGTCCGTGCATAGGGCAGTGGGACAGGAAAGGTTCAGACAAACATCCCGTCAATTCAATAATCCATTCTTTCAACCGGAATTTCTCAAAAAGGACCGATGGCAATCCAAATACTTTTGCTTTTGTCGCATCACCGGAAATTGTTACAGCACTGACTATCGCCGGGAAACTGACTTTCAATCCAATGACAGATTCACTGTTGAATTCTGACGGAAGGCTCGTCAGGCTGGCGGAACCCAGGGGATTAAACCTTCCCCCCGGAGGTTTTAAAATACCGGTTAAAAAACCGGCCAGGAAATCAAAACGAAAGACTTCGGAAGAGATCTTTATAAACCCGGATTCGAAAAGGCTTCAGATGCTTGAACCATTCAGGGAGTGGGACGGCAGGGATTTTCTCGACATGCCTCTCCTGATAAAGGTGAAAGGGAAATGCACCACTGATCATATTTCAATGGCCGGAAAATGGCTGCAATTCCGGGGACACCTTGAAAACATTTCATGGAACTATATGACAGGAGCAGTCAATTATTTTAACGGGAAGACTGACTGTGTCCTTAATCAGCTTACAGGCAAATATGATTCGGTACCCAAAGTTGCAGTCTCTTACAAAAAGAAGAATACAGGATCGGTTGTCATAGGTGAAGAGAACTTCGGTGAGGGATCGTCACGCGAGCATGCGGCCATGGAGCCGCGCTTCCTGAATGTGAAGGCAGTCATTGTAAAATCTTTTGCAAGGATCCATGAAACAAACCTTAAGAAACAGGGTGTACTGACTCTTACTTTTACCGATAAGAGCGATTTTGACAAGATAAGGGAGGATGACAGGATCGATATCACCGGTCTCAGGGAATTTTCTCCGGGCAGAACTCTTACAGTCCAGCTTAATCATTCGGATGGAACTAGGCAGAAGTTGCAGGTCTGCCATTCCTATAATGAATCGCAGATCGGATGGTTCAGATCAGGCAGTGCATTGAATCTTATCAGAAAGAAAGACAAATGAAACCGGAAAAAATAATATTGAAAAACGGCAGGTTTCAGGTTCCTGACAATCCGGTAATACCTTTTATCGAAGGTGACGGAACAGGCCCGGATATCTGGAGGGCGTCTGTGAGGATATTTGATGCCGCAGTGCAAAAAGCTTTCTCAGGAAAAAGAAAGATCGCCTGGAAAGAGGTCCTTGCAGGCGAAAAATCATTCAATGCAACCGGAAACTGGCTTCCTGCTGAAACTCTTGAAATCTTCAGGAATTATCTTGTGGGTATAAAGGGACCGCTTACAACCCCGGTCGGAGAAGGCATGAGGTCTCTCAATGTGACATTGAGGCAGGAACTTGACCTGTACACATGTTACAGGCCTGTCAGGTATTTCAGTGGCGTGCCCAGTCCGGTAAAAGAACCGGGACTTGTTGATATGCATATTTTCAGGGAAAACACTGAAGATATTTATGCCGGTATTGAATATATGCATGGAGATCCTGCCACCGAAAAGCTGAAGAAATTCCTGATCGATGAAATGGGTGTAAGGAAAATACGTTTCCCCGGTACATCCTCGATTGGCATTAAGCCGGTTTCGGTTGAAGGTACGGAAAGACTTGTCCGGCAGGCAATCAGATTTGCTATTGACAGGAAACTGCCTTCGGTAACCCTGGTACATAAAGGGAATATTATGAAATTCACCGAAGGAGCATTTATGAAATGGGGCTATGCACTGGCAGAAAGAGAATTCGGCAGCGATGTGTTCACCTGGCAGCAGTACAGGAAAACAGCAGGAAAATCGGGGCAGGACAAAGCTGATGAGGAAATAAGCAAAGCTGAAAAGGAAGGAAAAGTTATCGTCAGGGATGTTATTGCTGATGCTTTCCTTCAGCAGATACTCACCCGTCCTTCAGAATACTCGGTAATAGCCACGCTTAACCTTAACGGTGATTATATTTCCGATGCCCTGGCAGCCATTGTCGGGGGTATTGGCATTGCCCCTGGAGCAAACATAAATTTCGATACAGGGCATGCAATTTTTGAAGCCACTCACGGGACCGCTCCCAGGTATGCCGGACAGGATAAGGTCAATCCGGGTTCTGTCGTGCTCTCTGGAGCGCTTATGCTTGAGTATATCGGCTGGAAGGAAGCTGCAGGGTTAATTTACATGGCACTTGAAAAAACGATCCTTGAGAAAAAAGTCACTTACGATTTTCACAGGCTGATGGAAAATGCAACGCTTTGCAGAACATCGGAATTTGGAGATGCAGTTATTTCAAATATGTAATAGTATCAGTATCGTAAAATTAAAGCAATGGGAGACGAGAATTTTTTCACGGGACTCGATGAAATGGTAAGGGAATCGTGCGTTATCGATAATACTCTTTTTGAAAAATACGATGTAAAAAGAGGCCTTCGCAACAACGACCGGACAGGTGTGCTGGTAGGTCTTACCAATATCGGGGATGTTGTCGGCTATGAGAAGGAAAACGGAAAAGTAATAGCAGTTCCGGGAAGGCTTCTATACAGGGGCATTGATATTGAAGATATTGCTCATGGCTTCCAGAAGGAGAAAAGACATGGTTTCGACGAAACAGTTTACCTGCTTCTTACAGGGCATCTGCCAAAGAAAACCGACCTGGATGAGTTTTCCGCACATCTTGCTTCGCTGAGGGAGCTGCCGGACCATTTCATAAAAGACATGATACTTTCCATGAAGGGAAGAGACGTTCTTAATATGCTTGCAAGATCAGTCCTCGGCCTTTATACTCTGGACGAAAAGGCCGATGATATATCACTTGATAATATGGTGAAGCAGTCACTTAACCTGATAGCAAAATTCCCAAGCATAATAGCATATTCTTACCAGGCTATGAGGCATGTCTACCAGCGGAAAACACTGTCAATCCGGCATCCACATCCTGAACTGACCACAGCTCAGAACTTTCTGCATCTCATCAAAGGCGAAGGTTTCTATTCCCAGCTTCAGGCAGATCTTATAGACCTGTCGCTGGTCCTTCATGCCGAGCATGGTGGTGGAAACAATTCAACATTCACGATGAGGGTTACAAGCTCAACGGAAACAGATATTTATTCGGCTGTTACTTCAGCAATCGGCTCCCTGAAAGGACCTTTGCATGGCGGCGCCAACCTGAAAGTACTCGACATGATGGAAGATATAAAGGCAAATGTGAGAAACTGGAAAGATGAAGCCGAAGTTGAAAGCTACCTGCTGAAAATACTAAAGAAGGAAACTTACGACAGGACAGGTATCATCTACGGCATAGGACACGCTGTCTACACGATTTCTGATCCGAGGGCAATTCTGCTCAAAGAAAAGGCCAGGGAGCTTGCAGCTGAATCAGACAAGACGGATGAATTTGAGCTTTATTCAATGGTGGAAAGGCTGACACCGGAGGTTTTCAGAAAATTCAAGGGAGAACAGTCAGCCAAGGTTGTGTGTATAAATGTGGATTTCTATTCCGGATTTGTCTATTCATGTATCGGGATTCCTAAGGAGCTTTATACGCCGCTTTTCGCTATGGCAAGAATAGCAGGATGGTGTGCTCACAGGATCGAGGAGCTTTCATTTTCTGCAAAGCGGATTATCAGGCCGGCATTCAGGAATGTCTGGGGCCGGAAGGAATATATTCCTATGGAGATGAGGGCGGCTTCTTCGATTCAGCGATCCCCTGTCTGAAAAGCAGCACTGAGGCAATACCTGAAGCCAGGATTACCGCTGTCTTCCAGTCAACGCTTTTAATGAAGAAGAACACAGCTATGATAAGAAAGACCAGCCCGAGACCATAATAGATCAGTGATTTAGTCTTCATGGCAATATGTGTATGAAGGTTTAATAATTTTCTTCCCGGATCTGCATGAATGATTTGGGATGCAGGCATGCCGGACAAGTTTCAAGAGCCTTAGCCGATTCATAAACATATCCGCAGTTTATGCATTTCCACCAGACCTTGCCGCTTTTCATGAAAACCTTGTCTTCAGATACATTCTGCAGAAGCTTCAGATACCTGCGTTCATGCTCGGCTTCAACTTTAGCGATCATTTTGTAAGCTGTTGCTATTTCAGGAAATCCTTCTGCTTTGGCCACTTCAGCAAAATGAGGATAAAGATCTGCCCACTCCTCGTGTTCTCCTTCAGCAGCTGCTTTCAGGTTTTCCTTTGTTGTTCCGATCTTACCGGCAGGATAAGAGGCGGTGATCTCTGTCATTCCGCCTTCGAGGAATTTGAAGAATCTCTTTGCATGTTCTTTTTCCTGGAGAGCCGTTTCCTGGAAGATATTTGCAATTTGCTCGAATCCTTCTTTTCTTGCAACGCTTGCAAAAAATTCATACCGGTTGCGGGCCTGAGATTCGCCTGCAAATGATTTCAGAAGGTTCTGTTCCGTCTGGGTGCCTTTCAGTGATTTTGACATAATTTTCATTTATTAGGTTCGACTTATATTGCATTAATAATCAATAGTTCCACGCGCATCAGGTTTATACCCGGAAGTGTCAGGCTATAGAATGCAAAGTACTAATTTTTTAATTAGACGGCACCTTTAATTTCCGAATCTTGGATTTACAACATTATTGTATATAGATCCGAAAGTATAGCTTATGCCAAAATATGCATAGTAGGAGAATTTTGTTTCCGTTATTTTCCTTCTCAGCAGGATATCTGTATCTGAGACACCCCCTTTCGGAAGGGAAAGCTGATCATTGACAATCGATGCATCTCCCATAAAAGTCAGTTGTAACCCTTTAACAATTCTGAGCGACAGATACAAATCAGCGCTGAAATTATTTTTGGACCAGTCGTGGAAATAATTTTTCCACATGAGTGTAAAATCTGCCGAGCCCCATTTCTGGACTATTTCAAACGATGCTGATAATGAGTGGGAAGCCAGGTTCTCTTTAACTTTATTATATATCGTAGTGTCGGAATAATCATAATAACTGTATCCCGCCTTGTATAAAATCCTGAGCTGGCGTCTCGTTGATTCAGAGTAAGGAAAAATATCATATTCTATTGCAGGCATAAGGTTGTACTGAAGGTCATAGCTGCCGTAACTTGAAGCACTGATATTGGTAGTAATTCCTGCTGACCAGTGATCATTGATGGATTTAACATACACGACTGATGAGCTCTTGGAAATTGTATTGCTTCTTTCAATAGTGCTGTCATTCAGTTCAAATTTCTGTTGATTCCAGCTGTAATTAAGGCTTGTCAGCAGTTTAGAACCCTCAGTTATCCTGTTTATTGATGCACTGACATACGCGTTCGTATATTTATATCTCCTCTGTCCGTTCAGATTACCGGAAATGCTTGTTCTGAATACCCAGCTGTTCCATTTGTCTGATTCAATGGTTTCCTTTACGGGCTGCGTAAACCTGATATCAAAATAGTTTGCCAGCGGTGTTTTTAGCACATACCTCATCAGACCCATTTTCAGGGCCTGGACTGTTTTTGTCCTGTATTCATCTTCAGTTTCATCCATTGCCTCGATTACTATCAGGGTATCATTAAGGCCCGCGCAACGGTTCTGACCAACAAGAAAATATGTATATGACCAGCCTCCTGAACCTGTTCTTTCATATGTTGAAATAATATAGACATCAGCTTCCTTAATGTCTCTGACATAATTGACAAAAGTTATTTCTTTTCTGATGAAGTTGCTGGCTGACATAAATACATTCAGGGCGTCTTTCCGGATTGTATCGGAAGAAACAGCAGTATCCTGTGACCAGGTGAAAACCGTAAGAAAAATAAATACAATGAATAAGAGTGTTCTTTTCATAGGTTAGAGGTTAACTGATTTCTAAAAAAACAATTAAGTATGTAATTTACAACGAAATATTGTAACGATAAGTATAGTTATTGAGAAATTTGTTAAACAATAACAAATCGGTTCAGACAACTGGAGATTCCTCATTACGTCTCCTTCGTCGGCTTCATCCCGAGTCCCGATCCCGTTCTGATCCCGAGTACTCGGGCAAGGATTGTGACGGGACGAGGGATCTCCTGAATTCCCTCTAATTCATCATGATCGTCATCCCGCCGCCCCCTGTGCTGCCAAAGCGGGGATTGACAACATTATTGTAGATTGAACCGAATGTGTATGTAAACCCGAAGCTGGTGAAGTATTCATACTGTGTGGCAAGTTCTTTTCTCTGAAGCAGTATCTGGTCTACAGGGATATCTTCCTTGACAAGTCCCAGCTGGTCGTGGATCATTGATGCCATTCCACCTATATTTATTGAAAGGCCCTTCGCGATGCGCAGTTCAAGAATACCCTCCAGGGAAATCTTATTCTTCGACCAGTCATGAAGATAATTACTGTATTCAAGACTTAAATCTATATTGCCCCATTTCTGAACAACCTCGTATGAAGCGCTTAATGAGTGCTGCCATAGTCTCTCCCTGATTTTATCATAAATAGTGGAATCCATATAAGATACATACGTGTATCCTGCTTTATAAAGCAGTCTTAGCTGACGCCGGGTTGACTGGGAATATGGGAAAATGTCATATTCTATTGCCGGCATTATTGAATATGTGAATAGTTCATTGTTATAGGATGATGAGCCGGTAATTAAATTTCCTCCCGCGGACCAGTGATCTGTTATACTTTTAACAATAAGGGCGTTTATTGATTTGGATGTATTAGATCCGGTAATTGTGGTTGTATCATCAATTATATATTTATCCTCACTGTTGTTTAACCTTGCATTGATATTCATTTTCCAGTTCTCGGTTATCCTGCTTGCAGAAAGATTTCCTGAAAGATATCTCGATTTATAGGTCTTCTGTCCCTGGAGAAAACCGTTAAGAGATGTTCTGAAAACCCAGCTGTCCCATTTGTCAGTGGAGACAGTTTCCGACAACGGTTCAGTGAAGGTTATTTTCATGTACTTCGACAGAGGGGTTTTTGCGACATATCTCATTAGTCCCATTTT
>Ga0172362_10001048_pt1 | contig 23441 bp, 21 predicted proteins | sample LakKivs1_kivu2a2_FD_114534 | JGI IMG/M metagenome (GOLD analysis project Ga0172362, IMG submission 114534) | Sediment microbial communities from Lake Kivu, Rwanda - Sediment s1_kivu2a2 | ecosystem: Environmental > Aquatic > Freshwater > Lake > Sediment | place: Rwanda: Western Province, Lake... | reverse complement strand
AGAACCGATGAAATCTGTTCTCCCTAGAATTTTTTTACAACGTAAAAAAATTGGAAAAGAACCGATGAAATCTGTTCTCCCTAGAATTTTTTTACAACGTAAAAAAATTGGAAAAGAACCGATAAAATCTGTTCTCCCTAGAATTTTTTTACGTTGTAAAAAAATTGATATTAAAAATTATCAATTATAAACTACATTATGTCAGTAAAGCAAATGTTTCATTCCCCCATCCAACATGTCGAATTCTTTGAAAAATCCGTAGAAATTAATGTCGTTCCCAAGGAAACCACTAAACTTACAGATATCGGTCTTATATTCAACACGGAATCAGATGAGTTACCACATGACTTGAGATTCCTTCTTAAAAACTGGGATTGCGGTATCTGTCAAGAAGGTCTCCAGGAAGACAAAGAAATCATTCAACTGAATTGTGGACAAGTCATTGCAAAATCTAAAGAAAATCCAGATGGAATTAAAAACCCTCATATATTTCACCAAAGATGTATTTCCCTCTGGATTGAGCTTAAAAATGAAACTTTCTGCCCAAAATGCAGATGCAATCTGACGAATTAAAATCTTATAATATTGTGAGGGACTACCAACTCACCACTTCCATTTTTTCCAAATCCTCAAATGATAAATTTTCTTCCTTCGGTCGATAATAATATCCTGTAACAAATCCACTTGTACCTGCTCTATTTATACAATAAAAAGTTTTACCATCTTTGCCTTTCAATAAAAGCTGATCCATCTCCTTGTTATTACTCGAAATAACCTTTCCAAAATAAGAGGGAAAATAATATTCATAATTGGGATCGCAAAAATGTTTCTGGCTATGAGGTTCTATTGAGATCTTAACAAAATCTCCTCGACGAAGAAAAGAAAGATCATCAATAGATTGAAGTAGCTCCCACATTACTTTTTGATTATATACTTAAAATTTTGTTGTTTTTTTTATCAATTTTTTACAAAAAAAAATTTAATTTAAAGGATTTACAATAATTCTAACAAATAACTCTTTGTTATTAGATGACTTCTCTCAGCGTAATAGTAAAGGATTTTTCACAATCCGTTGTTCCGGCAATGTCAAAGGAAAGCATTGCTTTCTTTAATAATTTTTACCAGGGGACATCACCTAAACAGAGCCCTAATCGGGAAGCCTCCATCCAAGATGAAACAGTTTTTGTTTCCATAAAAGATTTAATAAGATCTTCTTCTAATCCCGAAAAGAGGGCTGAAAGACTTGTTAATTTTGTTCAGAAAAATATTGATGAAATAATTGAAAAACAAAAAGAGAAAAATAAATTTGAAAGGAGTGAAGAACAAAAAATAATTGTGGATAATTGGATAAAAACAAAATTTCGAACCATTATCGACTCATGTCTTCTTTTAAAAGATGCCCTTGATTTGGAATTATTTCCCAAAAATAAGAAAATTAAAAAAGGAATCGAGGAATTAACTGATTCCGAAAATGAAACAAAAGCCAAAGAATTTATCAATAAATTTTTAAAATGGACTTATACTGGTTCCATTACTCCAAAACTTCCTGACTTTGGTGATGAAGATGAATATGATAATGTTGCTCTCTATCAGCAGTTAAGTGGTCATATTCCTGTCTCACCAATCTGTGAACAAATTCTTCCGTTTTCAATGTTAGATTGGCAAAAAAGGATGTTTAAAATGCTGAGAGAAAAGAAAAATGTTATTGTTTGTGCTCCTACTTCTTCAGGAAAAACCATGATTGCCACTGGATATATTATTGCTTTTCTCCAAAATGAACTAAAATCATTATTAGTTTATATTGTTCCGAATGAAGTTTTAGCACTTGAAATTTCCGCATTACTTCACAAATATGTCAATGATAAAGTTTCCACCATTTTAGATAGAACAAATGATCGTAAAATAGATGAAAGAGTTATTGTGGCAACTCCAAAAGGTGCCAAAAATTCAGGGCTTGTGCAGACTCATCTCCCCGAAAATGCTCTCTTAGTTGTTGATGAAACTCATTGCATCGGACATAAGGGGGGGAGCATGATGGAATTTGTTCTACGCAGAATGTCTAAGGCACAAACTTTAATTTTATCAGCAACAATGACTCAAGAAACTATTCATAAATTATCTTTAGCAATTCGTAATAAGCAAGAAATCGAAATCATTAATGAAACCACTAAATTTATTGTTCCACAGTATATGATTCCAAAATCAATTGATGAGAACGTAAAATTAGTGTCGATTAATCCTATTGGAAGTGTATCAGTTAAGGAATTATCTAACCCAGATTTGGATATTTCAATGACAGCACGAGATGTTTTGGCTTTCTTTGTAAAAACTTGTAATGTCTTCGGCAATCAAATTCCCGAATATCTTCATCCACTTCGGTTTTTTTATATTCATCGGGGAAATGTTCCCACAGAATATATTCCTTTGGATGAGGTTGAACCAGAGAATGATGAGGTGCCTACTGGAATTATTGGAAGATTAACGATGGAAGATATAGCAAAATGGCAAAAGGCTATTATCAATTTTTTGAATAACCCTCCAAAAACTTTACTTCAAGAATATGAACAAAAAGGCGAAAAATGGGCATTTGGAATCGAGAAAGTAATTAACAGTTTTAAGGCGTGTTTGACTGATGAAACCACTAGTACTTGTAACCCGGAAAATGCATTCAAATTAGTTGAACAATTAAAAGCCAATAATATGCTTCAAGCTATCTTTTTCTTTCCTTCTCTTTATAAAGCTTTTCAATATGCTAGCCATATTTATCATCAACTCTTGACTAAAAAAACTACAGTCGATATTGACAAAAAGGATCGGAAAAGAGAATCTAAAATACAAGGTTTGAAAAAACAATTAAGAGGAATGGAGACTGTTAAACTCAAACATGGCGCTGATGCAAGAGAACTCAAGCAAAGAAGATATCAGATTGAAATGGTAACCAAAAACTTGGAAAATCAAGCAACCTGTTTCCAAGCACAAAACTCATTGAACCCCGACCGGATAATTGATCCTGAAGCCTTCGAAAAATTAGTTAAATTGTTCAAAAACTGGAACAAAAATATTACGCAATCAAGTGCTTTGCCCCAAATGTTTATTTACGGAATTGGACTTCTTAGTGGAGATATGCCCCCTGAATTACAAGTAATGGTCAGACAACTCTATTCCACTGGACAAGTTTCCCTTTTGATGACCACCGAAGATTGTGCTTATGGTATTAATACTCCAACTCGTACAGTTATTTTATCTGATGGTTTTACTGAAACACAAAGGCGCCAAATGGCTGGAAGGGCAGGAAGAAAAGGTTTGAGTTATGATGCTTGGATAGTTACCTTCCGTTTGACTGATCCAGAAGAGGCAGGACAAAAACTAAAAACACTAGTTGGAGAAGAGGTTGTTTTATATTCTTCTAAAACTCCATTCCCAGGAGAAAATACCTGGATCACAAAAATTATTCGTCAAAATTTTACCTACGGATTATCGAGTAATCAGATAGAGGATGATCAATTGAACAAATTCCATTTTGCATCTAGATTTATGTATGGTCATGGATCTATTTTGTCTCCATTTATTTTGGAAGCAATTATAAAATCTTCAAAAAATTTCACAAATCGTCACATTTGTACGATCCTGTCTATCCTACCATGCACTCCATTTAATCAACCTTTCCAAAATAATGGCTGGAACTACGATATTCCAGCTGAAGTGTGCAAAATCTATTCTTTGAATGGATTAGATCCTCCTGTTCCAAATTACCTTCTTTATTGTTGGCTTACCAATCAGACTAATGAAATGAGAAATGAAGATAAAGAAAAATTTGTCGAGAACGTAAAACATTGGATCTATCTATTTCATCTTTTGGAACCATTTTTTCCAGAAAAAACTAAAAATGATGAAGGAGAAAAAATATTACATAAGCAAATTATTGATACTTTCACAAAATGTTTGATTGAAACCTCTATTGGATTATAGGTAAAATTGTAAAAATTGATAGTAAATTGATTAAAAAAAAATGCCTGATTAGCGTATCGCTACTATGGCTCGTCACTCGCGTGTTCATTCTTCCTTTCGTAAGCAGGCTGTTCAAGCTACTCGTGGTCATAACAGTCCACAAGTACCTTCTGCCAACTCACAGAATACACAGAAGAATTCACAGGCACAACTAGCCTCTCTCTTAGCTCAAAGTGCTTCAAATTCACTTGCTGGTAATGCTTTACGCTCGCTTGAGGAAACTGTTTCGACTTTTAGTCGTTACGATGTTGAATTTTTTAGGGCACTTTACCACAATATTGAACCAGATTTCGGTTCTTGTACTTCAGGAAACTTAACTGGTGTACACTTTGACAGTCTGGAAAAAATATTCAGAGCTAGTCAATTTCCCGAAATTAGGGCGAAAAATATTTTGAGTTATACTCTTAGCTTGATGACTGGTATTATTCGATTACCATCCTCAAAAATAGCTGAGAAAAAAAAGTTGATACATGACTTCCTTGAGTCGGTCCTTTTTTTAAAGGATGCTGTTCAGGGTGGTTTTTTGAAAGATGTGGAGAAAACAAAGGCACAAAAGTTGATCGACGAATGTCTTCAGACATCAAAATTCTCAACAGTTCCTTTGAAGGATACTCCCATCTTCGACGATTCTTATTGGAGTCGTCTCAAAAGACATGTTGAAGATGTGTCTTCTGAGACTTTTGAGTCAGATTGTGATTGGACGAATGCAATTATGTACATGCAACTTCTAGGTAATATTCCTATCTCACCCATCTGCAACCAACTTCTGCCACTTGAATTACTCGGTTGGCAAAAGCGGATGCACCAAGCGGTGAAAGAAAGCAAGAACGTAATTGTTTGTGCTCCTCCCTCTTCAGGTAAAACCTGGATGGCTATTGGCATTATTATGGCCAAGCTTATTGAGGAGCCAAAGTCCAGCATCATTTACATTGCTCCCAATGACCAAATTGCGATGGAGATCGCCGCGCTTTTCAATAAGCAACCTGATCTTCGAAACAAGGTGGGAATCAACCTCGATGAAAACTCCTTCGCTACGTTGGAGGAACGCATTACTGTCGCTACCCCATTCGGTTTTGAAAACGCCAGATTGGCTGATCGGGATGTTCTCCCCAATTCGCTCTTGGTTATTGATGAGTGCCATTCAATTGGCGACAGTGTAATTGGTCCGACGATGGAAAGAGCTCTTTTTCAGCTCTCAATTCACAGACCTGGTGTGGAACGTCAAACTCTTTTGCTTTCAGCAACTATGAGTGACGAAACTATCCAAAAGTTCTCACAAATTCTCTCCCGGACTTCACGTCCATGTGAGATTATCAGTGAGAAGACAAGATTTGTGGTGCCCCAGTCCATGGTTCTACGTTCAAATGAAGTAGGAACAGAACTGGTGCCTGTCAATCCTCTTGGCAGTCTAACAGCTGAGGATTTGGCAGATAAAGCCTTGAACATCTCGGTTACGCCCTATGACGCATACCAGATTTTTCTAAGGATTCGTGCTGTTTTTAAGAATTCGATTCCTGCCAACATTCATCCCCTCTTCGCCTTTTCTTTTCCTGTTGATTCAACCATTTCTCTTGCAGAACTTTTTGAACAACTTAAAGAAGTTCCAGAAGAGGAACAAATAATAACAAGTTTGGCACATCGTCTCTCAGATGAAGACATCTCCATCTGGCTTAAAAACATGATTCATTTCTTGGCTTCCAAATCCGGCGATACAAGAGTTCAGGAAGTCCTGGATTTTTTCAAGAATTCCCTGACAGATGAATCAGTTTGCATGGGCAATATAGATTCTGCATTTGATCTCGCCCACAAACTCAAGAAACAAGAAAGATTTCCTGCAATGTTCTTCCATAATTCTCTGCATCACGCTATTGAATATGCTTGTGGAATTTACGACAAATTGTCGAGACTTCCCATTCCTTCTTCTCTAGCGAAGAGAGAAAATGAACTCGATAAGCAGATTAGCGAATTGGAAAAACGTCGTACTAAGATGGAAGCCAGAAAATTAGGCAAAGGAGAGGATTCGGCTGAATGGAAGGAGAAAATACATCATCTTCGAGCCGATATTGACAAATTGAAGGAAGAGCAATCCAAACTTCAAGTCCCACATTCTCTTGCTAGTGCTGAAGAAGTTATTTCTTATGACAACCTTATTGAACTACTTGAACTTTACAAGTTATGGAATCCCGCTATTAGCGAATACCATCCTCTTGTTCAAATGGTTCCCTTCGGTCTTGGCATCCTCTCCGAGGAAATGCCCCTGGACCTACAAGTTTTCATCAGAAAACTTTACCATGAAGGTAAGATTGTCCTCCTTATGGCGACAGACAGCTGTATGTATGGCATTAATACGCCGACCCGCACTGTTGTGCTTTCTAACGACCTATCTAAGACCCAAAGGCAACAAGCTGGCGGTAGAGCAGGAAGGAAGAATCTGGCGAATGATGCTTTCATTGTTTCATTCCGTTTGACGAATAATCGCATCCAGGAATTAGAACATATGTTACAAGCTGACAAAGATAATCAGTCACTTTTGGATGAATTGGCTTGTTGCCGAAAAGACCTCCTTCAAAGACATTGTTCCAAATTGGAGCCTTTGGAGGGAACAACTGTCAAATATGTCGGTGAAAAGTCAGTTCCAAATGAAAGTCTTTGGATTTCCAATTTCGAGAAATTGAGATTTTCATGTGATCCCCGTTCTCCAGAGCAGAAGATGTGTGAATACTCCATCTTTATGGATAAGACACTTTTTCTTTTAGGGGCCGGTAGTTTTCTAACTCCTTTGATTCTGGAGAAAGCACTCCTGATTTCCAAAGAACAAACCAATCGTGAAATCGCAGTTTTGATGAGTCTTATTCCATCAACATCATTCAATGATCTTGGATATAACAAGAGAGATTGGGCATATTCTTTACCCAAAGAGGTCACTGATCTCTATCAGAGTGTAGGTATGGTTGTTGAACCGAATTACATTCTTTACTCTTGGTTGATGAATGACAGCGATCAAATTAGTGACCAACAAAAAGTCATTCTACTTAAGTATTCCAAAGTGTGGTCATACATGATTCACCTTCTAAAAGGTTTCTTTACCAAATGTGGTGAAATCAAGCTTTACAAGAGTATTCGTGCCAAACTGGACAAATGTGTTCTCTTGACAGCTTGCAGTACTTAATTTTGTGGTTGTTGTTATTTTGAATATCTTGATTATCTTGAGTAGGAAAATCATCCTACAAATTCTCAAATATTTAGAAATTATAATGAATTATTTTATTCCTATAAGATATATGTACCAGAACTTCTGGCAATACGCTGTCTTCGTGATTGTTCTCCTCGTTTCCATCCACTATTTAGCGATGCACTGCATGACTCGTGACTTTGGTTATGTCATGGTATTCCTATCCTATTTGTTCGTCGCTTACTTGGTCGCTAATTCCATCCGTTTCACCAACATGAACATCCAAGATCCCCGCGAGAGAATGATCCGCATGAGCTTCGACGTTTTGATCGCTATTTACTTGATCGTGACTGCTTTCCATAAGTACGGTGAACGTTTGATGTCTTTGCCAGGTCGTATTATTGACACCAGTGTTAAGACCGTCCGTAAAGCCATTTAGATCATCATACTATAAGTAAAAAATTGCTTTTTATAATAGTGAATTTTAATAGATGACATCTATTAAAAACAAAGAACAGAAATTCTTCGACGATTTTGTTGGGCTTTTTCTGGAAAAGAAAAAATGGTACGATACTTTATTTGCTGAATCGGATTTGGAACAATTAGTTGAACTGAAATTCTACCGGAATTTTGAAAATTATGATTTAGCCTACAATAAAATCAGTTATCGTGTCAGTTCCTCTTTTTTACCATTGGCCAAAAATGTTGTGAATGTCATTCAAAATCCGATTATGAATAAGTTGAGTTTTATTCTCCAAAAAGTAGTGGATGAAAATATCATTCATTTGCTTCGTTTGGATGATTCAAAATATGTCCAAAAAATTCTTAATTTTTTTGCCCAGAAATGTTTGGAAGTCGAGCAGTTTTTGGAGAAATATTCATTGGATGTGTCATTCTTTCTGAAGGAATATTTCATTGCCTGCTTTTTATCCATACTTTTATTACCTTTTGGGAAGGTTAAACATTTGGAATTATTTGATTTAATTACCCGAATCTGGATTATTTTCGATAACATGTGTGATGGGCAATATTTGGAGAAGGAGAAAAATAAAAAATGGAAGAAAGAGGTGATCGGATTTTTTAAAGATGGAATATATCGAAATAAATCCAAAAGGGATAACTATGTCGCAAAATATTTGGATAACCCTGTTTTGGAATGTTGCCACCAAATTAATTCCCTGAATTTACCCTTCGAAGATTATATCTACAAAAAATTCTACAAACTATTTAAATTCAGTTATATCACTAGAAAAGAGGATTGTAATACCCCAAAAGAGATTATTGCTTTTTCGACACTAAAAGCACGTAAATGTTTTGATATCTACATTAATACTCTGGAAGAAGCGGAGAAATACTGGTTCCTTCGAAATGAGGAATGGGATCTGGGATTTATTTACAAATATTACGATCTCAGTCTCGGAATTCAATTACTTGATGATTTCCTTGACATGAGAAAGGACCTGGAAGAAAAAAATAATACCATTTTTACTGACTGTGAAAAAAGAGAACGTTTAAGTATCCTTATGATGGTCCAAGATATATTCGACTTACATGGTGGAAAAAATAAATATTTTTACAATATGGTTATTTTATTTGCCATGGAATACAATGCTCAATACCTACCAGATGGAATCAGAGAAATAATGGTCAAGAAAACCGATTTCCTAAATATGAATGCCTACAACGGTGAAATCTTGTTTAATTTATTGGAAGATCCACTTTTTGTAACTAATCTAAGTCGCACTTACTTATTTGAAAATAAAATGGATTTTGCTGACGTGACAATGGATAAAATCGCAGAAGAATTAGAGGAAATTGTAAATATAAAGTGAATAATGCCCGAAAAATTGGGAAGCACTGACGGTGATCAGTGCCCCTTAAATTTTTTTTTCTAAAAAAATTGGGAAGCACTGACGGTGATCAGTGCCCCTTAAATTTTTTTTTCTAAAAAAATTGATGGGTTTTTATTTTAAGTTTTTTTATTATCAGAGATCAACATGAATTCTCCTAGACGTTCTTCATCCGCTTTGGTCGCTAGCCCAGCTAGCACTCGTTTTAGCCCTTATCCCTCTACTCCCCGTACTCCCAGAGTTACCATGGATGTTGAAGCGGATTTGTGCTACACCCCCAGAGCCTCTTTGAGCTTTGAAATGGCCACACCATCGTCTCCATCTTGGATTACCCCGGTTTTGCCTTTTTCTCCTGCTAGAGATGTTTCCCTTTTAGGTGATGTCACTCCAACTGAAGTTGATTCCCCTTTTACCCCTCCTCCCTTCACTAACATTCAAATTGAAAGTGTTCTGGGCGAAGGATCAACCGCCACTGTTTCCAAAGCAATTGCCGACGGAAAAGTCATTGCGGTAAAGAAGATTTTGGCCCAAAACAAGGCCCAAAAGAAACGCTTTGGTAAGCATAAAAAAACCTTCTCCCCATCCGGAGAGAAGGAAATTAGCGATCTTGACGATGTTTTGGCGCAATTAGCTGTTCTTGAACAGAAAAACCCATTTGCGGTTGAATACCATGGTGCGACCATCTCATCCGATGATCGTTACTCCGAAATCACTATTTACATGGCCTGCGCCGAACCAGTCACTGGTTCCCCAGCTGTTGCCAAGGAATTTTTGAAAATGGCCATGGATGTCAGCCAAGATGGTGTCGTTTTGAACGACCCTAAGGCCGATAACCTCGGATCAGTTGATGGAAAGCTCTGCTTCCTCGACTTCGAAATCAAGCCTCTGGCTGATGCAAATATTTCTTGCGAACTGACCGTCTATCCTACTCAAGAAATGAGTAAAACTGAGAAAAAGCTTTTCAAATATTTGTGCGCCATTTGGTTAACTTATCACCAGTTGAATTCTCAGGATTTCAATTTGAGAGAAATGAAGGAGAAAATTTCCAAATACACCCTGGAACAAATCCAGAGTGAATTGGATGACTTCCTTCAGTAAAAAACTAATTTATTTATAAATAAAGAACAAAAAGAAAATCTTTTATCAAAGTAACAGACATGTATAAAAATTTATTATTAGAATTCTGGAACCAAAATAAAATATTACTTATCAGCACAATTGTTATTCTTTTTTTTACTTTCCCCATGGAGACTCTTCTTATTCCAAATCTCTATGGGAAACTTTTTAATCCAAGTGGAAGTAAAGATAAAGAAAAATATCTTCTTAAAATTTTAATTATTATTATTGGGCTTTGGGTAGTAATCCGATTTTTCTATTTCTCTTTAACATTCCTGATCGAAAAAATCAAACTAAATTTTGTTAAATGGATCAGAATTAAACTATTTAGTAAAATCATCGAAAACTACGAAACTGACTTCAAGGAAATTTCCGTTTCCACTTCCTCCAAAATATTAGCAATCTCCGATCGCCTTGAAAGAGTCATTAACTACGTCCTCCAATACCTAACACCCTTGTTTTTCTGCGTCCTTCTTATCCTGATTTATCTCCTCTTCCTCGATTGGAAGATTGCCTTAGTAGGATTTGTCTTATTTTTCATCTACACAATTGTCTTCCTCAAAATATCTTACCAAATCGTCGTCCTCGCAGGATTAAGAGAAGAAAAAACCGAAGATATGACCAAAAAAATGAACGACAGTTTGGATAATCTTCTCAACGTCTATATCAATAACCAAAAAGATACTGAGATCAGTAAACTAACCACTATCCAAGATGGATACAATAATGCCAACAAAAACATGGCACGTTTAATTAATAAAATGAGTTTCAGCACCTCCATCTTCTCCGTAGCTATTTTTGGAATCATGATGGGAATGACCTTCTTCCAATGGAAAAAGAAAAAATTCTCCTTCGAAAAATTCATCACCATCTCACTTATCCTTACCTATCTACTCGGCAATTTAATTAACATCTCCTCTTGGTCCCCAGAAGAACTCGAGAATTTTGGAATTATTTTGTACTCCAAGGATTTTATTGATGAAATTATCAAACCAAAGGATAAATCTTATATTCCAAATGCTAATCTTGAAGGTGATATTATTGTTAAAAACATATCCTTCTCATATGAACCAGATAGTTTCCCAATTTTCGACAATTTTTCCTTTAAAATTATGAAAGGGCTCAAGTCCGCGATAGTGGGATCAAGTGGATCTGGCAAATCAACTCTTATGAAATTATTACTTGGATTAAACCGTCCCTCCAAAGGAACTATCTACATCAACGGTATCCCAGTAGATAAAATTGACCCCAAATATTTACGTAATGAAATAAACTATATCAACCAACGTACTTCACTCTTCCAAGGAACAGTTGTGGATAATATCAAATACGGTAATAATATTTCCAACAAGGAAATTGAAAGATTATTGAAGAAATATGATCTGATGACTAATTTCTCTGGTTTGAAGAATGGAATTTACACTGATGTAGGTATGCAGGGTAAGGGATTAAGTGGAGGGATGCAGAAAATTGTTATGAATATGCGTGGTATCTTACGAAAAGGAACCATTATTATTTTTGATGAACCACTCGCTGGTTTGGATTCCGCGACTAGAAAGAAAATGATTAAATTTATTTTTGATATGACCAAGGGAAAAACTCTGATTGTGATCACCCATGATCCAGAAATCCTTCCATACATGAACAAAGTTATTAAGCTGAAGGATCAAAAGTAAGATGAGGGAAACTTAATTTTTTATAACCGAACATCTTAAAATCCCATTTATACATATGGTAAACCATATCGGCTAATTCTCGATTGAAATAGGTCTTAATATTTTTATTAAGACGTTTTCTCTTATTGATATGTGGAAGTTTTATCTGGGGAAGATCATATTGTTTTTGAAGACGCCTGAAATCTTTTTTCAATGACTCAAAACGAAGGGTGTGATCCATCCCATTTTTTCCATTTTCATCAATGACAAACTCCCATTGTGGTAAGATAACTATGAAGGGATCCTCCCTGTAACGATAATAATTATCCAATTCTTGATAAACCCAATGTATGAATTTTTCGAAGGTTAGACCGTGTCCCAGGAAATGATAAGCACTAATCAGCCTATCATAGGGGTTTCTCACTATGCAAAATTTTTTATAGTCCCTGAGTGTTTTGTTTTGGAGGTAAAATTTTTCCCTCCGGAAAATATCCAAATAAGTTAAATGATGTAAAACCTTAGTTCTGGAAATACCCCAGAGATTCTTCCAATCACAAAGAAAAAGTGAACAAATCCAAAATATGAAAAATCTCCAAATCTTATGACGCATCGATCCCACTAACCAATTGGAAAATTTGGATTCCCGAAATATAAATCGAATCACAAAATCCATCCTGGAATGCTTTCCTAAGAGAAATTTCTCTATCGATGACCCCCCAGCTTTTGGAATATGAAAAAATAGAAGATTTTTATAAATCATCTATTTGATGATACTTCTTTTTTAACAAATTATTACGAAAAAATTGAAAGATTATTTTGATGATTTGTCATGAGTTATACTTAATGTACATGGATTTTTTACCTTTAGAAAGAAGATTTTTTAACGAAGATATTGAGATTGACGACAGAACTCGCGCGATTCTTTACTTCATCCAGGAAACTTTTCTGGGAAGAAATTACCAAGCCCCCGACTTCTTTCAAGATTTTGATCAAGAAATTCCTTGCTTGAAATGTTCAAAGACTTTTCAATTTATGCATCCATCCTCCAGAAAAGATTCTTGGTGGTGTGGCATGTGTTATGTTCAAAACAATTGTGAAGTTCTACTTGATGTTGAAAATCGATCTCTTTTGATCAAAGACCGCAATGGAATCTTATTCCACCGATTTCCTCAAGTTCAGAAATCGTTGAGATCTACGACTGAAAAGGAACGTCTTATTGAAAGTGTTGAAGCATCAACAGCAGTTGCACTGGAGAATTAGTTTAATACTCCAAATTTATAATATTTATCGAAATTAGTCAATGATTGCAATTGCCAATAATTCATACTACTTCTCGGTATCCGGAGCTGAACTTCTTTTATCGCATCCTCCGCCGACATTTTTTTGTGATGAATCAAATAAATAACTGCCCCACAATTACTTCTCCCCTTCCCAGCAAAACAATGTATCAAAATTCGAGACTTGGGATGTCTTTCCAAAATCTTGATCAAATTAAGATAATCCTCAATCTTAGGCGGTGTATAGTCCATGACCGGAATATTATAATATTTAGTCTTTTGTAACTGATGTATCCACTGTGTTTCAGATTTTCCATGTTCATTTTGTCCCAGAAAACTGATCACCACATCAAAACGCTTGATTACTTCCTTGTTCTCCTCCTTTGGAAGATTACATACGGCAACACGTTCATCTATGTGACTAAGATGAAAATCATTGTTGTTTATCACATAATTCAATATTCCACTGTACTTGGCATAATTTGTTAAACGATTGAATAACTGAACTCCAAAACAAAACATCTTAAATATAAAAATATTATTATTTTTAATATAATGAATTTGGAACCCTGTCAATCTATTCACCGTCTGAACGTTGATGGCTATCAACGCCCAAAAAAAACATACACCGATACCCTCCAAACTGACTCCGCCATTGAACAAAAACTTGAAGGATACGTGGAAGTCCCCGAAGATGAAGTCGATAATCTCGACGAAGGAAGTTTCATCCGCTACATAAAATTAGACACCAAATCGGGTAAAGAAAGATTCGTCACCGGTGGTGTCCTCTTAAGAGTCAATCCCCAATATCTTCTTATTAAAGGAAAGGATAATGGAACATTCAGTGCTCAACGATACTCCTTTGATAAACAGGGAAATAAAATATTTACCACCCGATTTTTCAAACTACTGAACAACGAAGAAAAACTTAAAATGAAACTACAAGATCTCCAAAAAAAAGCAAACCAAATTATCGGAGAATTAGAGGAAACTATTGAAAAACAAGCGGAAGAAATCGAACAATTGAAGGATATTATTCGGAAACTTAAAAAGAAAGGGTAGATGATGGAATTTGGATTTTTTTTAGAATATTTTTGTTGCCTGATATATGAGAGTTGGTATTTCAGGCTTTGGAAGAATCGGTAAAAATATCTGGCACTTACTTCTCAAAGATCCAGATATCCATGTCGGGGCAATCAACCATCCCGGCATTGATCCCGAACAATTTATGTACATGTCACAAAATGATTCCCTACTCCATTACGGAAAAATCGAAATGAAAATAGAAGATGGACACATCTTGCTCTGGAAAAATGAAGAATGGCAAAAGATTTGGATCTTCTCCAAATCAACCCCCGGCGAAATCGACTGGGAAATAGCCAAAATTGACGTCGTTCTAGATAGTAGCGGTAAATTCAAAAAAAGAGAAGAACTTGAACAACATCACGGTGCCAAATTAGTTGTCCTAACTGGACCATCCGACGAATTAGAAGTAGTGATAAATGGTTTTACTCAGAAATGGACTGATCGGATCATTAGTTGCGGTAGTTGCACCACCAATTGTTTAATTCCCATTTTGGATGTAGTTCACCGAATATTTGGAGTAGAATATGCCACTTTCTTAACAGTTCACTCCACCACCCCCAGTCAATCAGTAAGTGACCGCAAAAATTTAAAAGATTGGCGACTTGGACGTAACGCCTATCAAAATATTATTCCTACTAGTACAGGCGCTTCATGAATGATCAAAAAATGTTTTCCTGATTTAGTCGGAAAAGTGTTTGGAAATGCTTGTCGTGTTCCAGTGGAAAATGGTAGCTTTTTAGAAATTAATTTCCAAACCAAGGAGGAAATCGATTTGGAACTATTATTTGAAGAAATGGAAAAACACCAAATTATCGAATTGAGTTCCAATAAAAATGTTAGTAGTGATATTAAAAAAGTTGATAAAATATGTGTAGTTGATAGAGATTTAGTTAAAAAATATGACGGGAATCATCTAAAAATAGGAGCCTGGTACAATAATGAAGGAGGATATGTCCGCCAAATGTTAGAAATTTTAAGGAAAATAAAGGATTTTTAATTATTTCATTAAAGATATGCAACATAATGAATTTGCTTCATATCCAGCTATTACTTTGGAAGAAAGAATTCTTTGCGATTTAGATATGCTTCTGCTCGGTGGATTTGCCCCATTGGAAGGGTTTTTGAATGAGGGTGATTACAAGAGAGTAGTTGAAAACTGTCACCTGGAATCCGGTGCCTGTTGGACCATGCCTATTGTCCTTCCCATTCCCGAGAAAGAACACGAAAAATTAAAAGAAGCCCCATATTTAACATTGAAGGATAAAACTGGATTACCAATCGCCGTTTTAGAAGTCCAATCCCGTTATAAGCCCGATTTAGTAAATGAATGTGTAAAAGTATATGGAAGTGACGACGATAATCATCCCTACGTTAAAATTGTTTTGGGCCTAGGTGACGTCTATTATTACGGAGGTCGTGTCGTAAAAATTCAAGATGTTAAACATTATGATTTCGTCGAGAATCGCTGGTCAGCGGAAAAAACAAGAAATTATATTCAGGAAAAAGGATGGAAAAACGTCATCGGATTTCAAACCAGAAATCCCATGCATCGCAGTCATTTCGAACTTACCAAATACGCCATGCGTGGTGTGGAAGAGGCCAAACTACTTCTTATGCCAGTCGTCGGGGTCACCCAAGCATGCGATGTTAACTACCACGTTCGAACAAGATGCTACCAAAAATTAATGAAATATTATGAAGGGAACGCTGAATTAGTTTTGATTCCTCTTTCGATGAGAATGGCTGGACCAAGGGAGGCTTGTTGGCACGCCCAAATTCGGAAGAATTTTGGGTGCACCCATTTCATTGTCGGTCGCGATCACGCTGGTCCCAGTTATAAGAAGAAAGACGGGAAGGATTTCTATGGTCCCTATGACGCTCATGTTATGGTCGAAAAATTTAAAGAAGAAATTGGAATACAAATTATTTTGTCCCAAATGATCGTCTATGTTGAAGGTAAAGGATATTTACCCATGAATGAGGTCGCCAAAGAAGACAAAGTTCTCAACATTTCGGGAACTGAACAACGAAGATTACTGAACGAAGGTCTTCCCATCCCTGACTGGTTCACCTTTCCCGAAATTGTCGAAGAATTACGATGCGAATTTCGACCATTGAACCGTCGTGGTTTATGTGTCTATTTCACTGGATTGAGTGGAAGTGGAAAATCCACTCTGGCCAATTACATCCAGCAAAAACTCATGGAAAGGGAAAAACATAGAGCCATTACCCTACTAGACGCAGATATAGTCCGTACCCATTTAAGTAAGGGTCTCGGATTTTCCAGGGATGATCGTAGTACAAACGTCCGCCGTATTGGATACGTATGCAGTGAAATTGTTAAACACGGTGGAATTGTTTTAGTTGCGAATATTGCTCCATACGAAGATGACAGGACGGTGAATCGAGAATTAATTAGAGCAGAAGGTAATTATGTTGAAGTCTATGTCAAAACCACTCTGGAAAAATGCGAGGAAAGAGATGTCAAAGGATTATACGCTTTGGCTAGAAAGGGTGTGATAAAAGAATTCACAGGGATCAGTGATCCTTATGAAGAACCTAAAAATCCAGAAATTGTTCTGGATGGTGGTGGTGAATTAGATAACGAAATCGGGGCTGTGATCAGTTGGCTAGAAAAGAAGGAATTTATCTAAAACGTTGCTCACCCTGATGGATGTGAATTTGTTTGGGAAAAAGATTGTATATTGACTGATCATGAGAAATTATTATGAGAGTCGACTTTTTGGAAATTTCATTAATTAACTTAAGAACCTGCTCCTTATGAAAATCATCAATACTGGCGGTGGGTTCATCTAAAATTATAATTGGATTTTCTCTGAAATAACAGCGGAGAAGATAAACAATTTGTTTTTGACCACCCGATAATCTATCGCCATATTTTCCAACTGAAGATTCCAAACCTTTTGGAAGATTATGGAAAACTTTCATTATATCCATCTTTTGGAGTTTCTCAGCTATCTGATTAGGAGTGTACTTGGTGGCATAAGCAATGTTAGATAATATAGAGCGATTGAAAAGTTTTATGTTCTGATTAACGATGGAAATATTACTGCGAAGATATTTACGATTTATCTGTGTCACATCTCGCCCATCAATGAGAATTGTGCCCTTGGACGGTTTGTAAAAACCAAGAATGAGCTTGAGAATGGAGGACTTGCCACTACCACTTGTACCTACAATGGCGACTTTTTCGTTTTCCTTGATTTTAAAAGTTATTCCCTTGAGCGTTAATTTACTAGAGTTGGGATATTGAAAAAAGACATTACGAAACTCTATATTTCCCTTGATGGGAAAATTTTTGAGTGTGCCATCTACCTCGGTTTCCCCAATCATATCCTTAATAAAATTATTATTCTCTTCTAACGTTCCATGAAAGACAAAATACTCACAAACACGGGGAACCAAAATACGAAAATGTTTCAAAAGGAAAATAAAAATAGTAATGATTGCGATTGTTGTTTGCGTGGAAATCTTTCCAATTTTAAAGAGATAGAGCGTGGAACTAACTAAAATTAGGAAAATAACAATGTTGAGGATTGAAGTACTATATTTCACTAAACAACTTCCCTTTGCTTGTTTCTCCAATATTTTATCGTAACTATTATGAATACCTGAAATACGAATGTGTTCATTGTCAATGTTTCCACTGGTAATAATACTGAGACTATTATTGAGAGTATCATCTATTTCTTCCAACATATTATGCTCTTCCGTTTCACGATCCTGTGAATTTTTAATATCAGTTTTGCCAATGAGATAAATAATATAAGTATAAGCTCCAAAAATTAGGGAGGAAGCAAAACCAATAAGGGGATTAAGATAGGTGAGATAGATGACGATTGTCACAATAGTTAAAATGTAGGGAATAATATAGCGATTAATTCTTTCATAATAGAAGGAAACAAATGTAGGTGTTTTGAGAAGACGTGAAATCAAGTCACCACTCTTCAAATTATCATAATTGATCTCTATCTTCTTCATCACCAAATTATATATTCCCAAACGAATCTCCCTCTCCATTTTTGGAAAATAATGTGAATCAATTCTATCTTTTAGGTAAACTGTACTTTCCAAAAAGAGAAAAACTACAATGAGAATCGCTATGAGGACACAGATAGTTTTGAAGTTTTTCTCTAGATTATTTATTTTTGTAAAAATTAAACTAATTAGAACAGAAAGTGAGATAATTTCTAAAGGATAATTCAAAATAAATAAAATTAAACTTGATATTGACCATAATTTATTCTTTTTTAAAAAGTTGAATCCAAAATAATGAAGGTTCATTGATTTTACAAATATTATTTATTTAAAGAATTTTTACATTTTAATTATTATTATGAAATTAAGAAACGGCAAAAGTTATGATTACTTTTGTTGGGAAAAAGTGATTTATCGCTCTCAATTAAAAGCTAGTTGTGCCCAGATTGTACCCATCAGAGTAGGAAATGAAATAATTGAAGATGGTATTTGTGGTAATAGTTATTTAGAAATAAGAGGAGGGATTGAGAAAAGAATTGTGAGACAGGGATTAGAGAAAGGATTTCTCATAAAGGAATGGAATGGTCGAATTGTTAGCAATGTCTTTTTAAACACCCAAAGTTTTATCAAAAATAAAATTTTTATGAAAAGTCTTCAAAGAGAACTCCTTAAAAATGGAGTGATAGTGAGTACGGTTTCATATATTGATTAAAATATTGCTATAATTAAATGAATGTTGATTTATCTTGGTTAAATCACGATTCTATAATTGAAATTATTGAAACTGCGTCCCAACTCATCCTCCAAGTATATATTGGAGATGATTTCTACGTTAATTACAAAGATGACAAATCACCCCTTACACTGGCCGATCGAAAGGCTAATGATCACATTTGCTCACAATTAAAAATACTTTATCCCTGGATTCCAATTATCTCCGAAGAAAATAAAAATGCCGATTATGAAGAGCGAAAAAAATATAGTTTCGTCTGGCTAATTGATCCACTCGACGGTACCAAAGAATTCATCCGGAAAAATGGTGAATTCACCTGTAACATCGGGCTTGCTTACATGGGAAAACCCGTGGCTGGATTTGTGACTATTCCCGTAAAAGGGTTAACCTACTGGAGTGTTCAGGGACGTGGAGCTTGGTGTAGAGAGATTGGTAAAAACTGGATATCTTTGGGAGAAATTCGAGAGGGATTCTCCAAAAAGAATGTGGGGGGAAGTCGAAAAGGTTTACGTGTTATTTCTAGCCGTTCTCATCTCAACCAAGAAACAGTTGAGTTTATTCAGACGTTGGGAGATTGTGAATTAGTTAATGTGGGAAGTTCTATTAAAATTCTGTGGATTGCAGAAAATTTGGCGGATGTTTATCCTAGAATGACCGGTTGTATGGAATGGGATACCTGTGCCACCCATGCCATCTTAAATGAAGTCGGCGGAAAAATATGGAAATACCCTGAACTGAACGAGGAATTAGTTTATAATAAAGAGACGCTATTGAATCCTCATTTTGTCTGTAAATTTAATGAGGTAATCACACCATAATGGTCGCTCGGTGGTAGATACTGATTGCGCGTTGTATTGAAAACATCATTTTCCGTTCCCAAAAGGAAAAAAGAGTCCACCTTAAATGGTGTTGTTGTCTTCAAATAAATACGATCAAATCTGGAATTATATGACCGGTTTTTTATATTGCGATTCGTTCTCCCTGAATAGGTATATCGGTAGGCTTCCGGACCTCCAATCCTTTCGAAAATATCTGGAGATTGAAGGGTCGTGGGAGATTGATTGGAAAGAATGTTAGTATCACCCATGAAAACGGTGTCAGGAGGACATAGGGAATCAATATATTCTAACTGCGTCTTTTTTAATTTTTCAGCGGGGAAAGATCCAAAAACACTTTCCAAATGGAACGTCCCCACATTAATTGTTTTCCCAACGGGAAGCTGAAACTCAGCAAGTAAAAGATTTCGTCCCATAGATGATTCTGGAAGGGGAAATCGCGACCATGATAAACATGGATACTTACTCAAAATAATAGTATCATATGTCTGGAAAAAGGGAGTACCAATTAGGGTATAATTTTTCTTCTGCTTTTTTATCACGTTCAAGGATTCTTGAACAACCTCTTGAAAAGCGATGAAATCTATTTCATTATCAGTAACAGTTTGTATGATATTGTGGGTACGGTGAGATCTCTCTTCCTCGTTAAACCAAATATTCCAACTCAAAAATGATAAGGTCATTTTTAGTTTAATTATTATAATCCTTAAAAAATCAATTTTTTTTATTGTTTTTATTTTAAGTATTTATTTTAAGTATTTATTTTAAGTATTTATTCTTGATCTAAAATTTCTAGTTCAGGTAAATCAATCGTCGATTCCGCAGAAGCTAATTCCTCTTTTAGAGCCAATTCTTCTTTTTGAGTTGGACTCGGATTCGGATCAAGAAGTGCTTCAGTCATCGTCTGGAAATTAAATCCTTCCCAAGGATCTTCCAATGCCTGAAAAATATAGGCAAAACCATTATTTGCTCGACAATAAGGACATTTTCCATTTGAGACATCATGTTGATGTGTCAATCTACGATTTAAATCCCACCAATCTGTTAAACACTGATGGTGTATCACATGCTCACATTTCGAACATTTCTTAATATTTTCACTGAGTGGCTCCATACAAATAGAACAGCAATCATCTCTTTCAATAGAGATTCTATTTGATTCCGAACTGTTCGTCTCCATTTTTTTCTTATCAATGACGGAAAGTAAATTCTCCCGAATAGTTTTCACCTTTTCGCGATGAATCAACTCCGATAATTCGTTGACTGTGTTGAAAATTAGATTGTTTTTAGCAAGATGAATAATGAAATAAATATGTTTGCAAATGTGTTTCTGTGTTCTTGTGCAAAAATCGGGACAGGAACACGAAATCGAATTTTCACAAAAATTCAATATATAGGGTAAACGCCGGCTTCCCAAAACTCCTACCTGATACTTATCCTCGGATTCCTCCTTGTAATATGTTATCTTCATGTTCTGAGAAGTGGCTCTTTCCTTACGTGCGACTGAGGCGTACATGCTTTATATGTATAATTATGAGAAGTGATGAGTCTTTATTTTTTTCAATTTTTTTTCTAAGAGGGGAGGGAAGGGAATGGAAGGGAATGGAAGGGAATGGAAGGGAATGGAAGGGAAGTAGGGTAGGCAAGTAACTAATTTCTCTGTTCTGGAGAAAGATAGGGTAACTGAAGAAAATCAGTAATATCCTTCTCCGTTTGGAAAATTGGAAGTGGTGTTTTTTTGGCATCAAGTGTTATCGGTTCAAGTGACTTCTCATTGAGTCGAAATCCCTGACGTTTGGCATGATCCCTAACCGCACGATTGTATTTGTCACTCCCAGTAAAATAAAAAAGGGCAAATGGATATTCATCCGGTGGGGTCCAAATAATATCTATCCGACGTGGTGTCAACCTGGGAAGCCGACAGATACCCATGAATTTTTTTGGACCTTCTGCCAAAGTCTCAATAATATAATTGTTGCGACGAAGAGTAAATACCAATCGAGGTAATATATTCTGAGAAGGATCAAAAGTTATCAAGATGTCAATATCTCCACTAGTTGGACATTTGCGCCTAAAAGATCCCACTATTTCAAATGTATAGGTTAATTTCTCCGAATGAGGATCATTCTCCCAAATATTTCGAATGAATTTCTGATGGAGAACCATCTCCTGATGCGGAATTCTCTCCAAAAGTTGACTGTAATATTTTAAACCCAACCGCTGTTTTTCATTTAAAAGGTCTGGATTTTTCTTTAGATCCGTCAAACTAAGTACATGGTGCTTATCTATTAACTCATTCGCCTTTTTCTCTCCCACCCCATAAATATTGAGAAGCGCCGAAAATATTTCCTGCCTAGGATCAGGAGCGATTGTTAGTTGTCCATTTTCAAGAATAAGCGCTATTTTTTCCTGTATTCCTTTGCCTATCCCCGGAAGATCAGAAACTTGATCGGCGGAAATGATCTGCGAAGGGAAAGTAGAAAGTGTGGAAATAGCCTTACAATAAGCCTTATATTTAAATGGATGTGTCTTTTCTTTGTCAGCCAGCTTTTGGAGTTCCTGAATTATAAGTTCATTCATTGCTAGAATAAATATACAAGGATTATTTTAATCTGGTTTTTGATAGAAGAAATTATATTCATTAATTCAATCAATGGTATTTCCAGTTTTTCTTAAATTATTTTCCGAAAGTTTATTGAGTTTCTATCCCGCCATGGTGAAATATATCCAGTTTCAGGTGATCAATCAAATGTGGGCAAGATTAGTCGTCTATGCCCTGATCTCCGCATTATTCATGAATTGGGGAACCGTCTGGAAAGAATTATTTTCCTGGTTTGGAGTACTTTTGGCAGTAATGCAAGTCTTACACATATATAGCAGTTACATCGGATTTTCACTTTTGGAGGCTGGTGTATCCTATTCCATCTTTTATATGTACCCATTACTCATTATGTTGTTGGGAGGCGTAGGATGGAGGTGGATATATTTAGCTACTTTATTTGGTGTTGGAATGCTTACTTGGTCTAGCTGGAAATCTACTCTCGGCGATGCAGAGCAACTAAAAGTATTTAAGGGATTAACTGGTATTTTAATTGCGACCTTAACAGAAGTGGGTTTATATTTTATTGTCAGAAAAATGCATGGGGAAAGCAATAAATGGAATATTCTCTTTATCGGATATTTAATTCCTGCAATTGTACTTAGTATTATTCTGAATAAGAACGCTATTCCACGCCAGGAATCCACGGAGGAAGGAAAATGGTGGACTGGGGTTTTCCTCCTACTCGTCGGAAATGCCTTGATTGGAGCAATGGGTTATTATTTACGTTTTTTCACGATCGATAAACTGAGCACTCTTGTCTATAGCTCATTGAGCTATTTTGGAATTGTTATGGCGTATGTTTACGGTTGGGCACTCAATAAAGACAAAATTACTTGGGAGAAGGCTTGTGGATCTTTAATTATTATAATTAGTGGTATATTGATGAATTTTTGAAAATTTTTTTGTGAGTTTTTTGGGATAATTTGGAAAAATGTAAAATAATAAATGTAAGTTATTATTATATCAATTATGGATAAATTTCAGAAAATTTTCGTTCCTGATACTCATGTTTTTAGGAGCTCTTTGAGCGTAGGTGGAGATGTCGGACCTACCGGGCCTACTGGGCCTCGCGGTTGTCCTGGATGCCCCGGCTGTCCAGGTCCCCGT
>Ga0172362_10001047_pt1 | contig 23443 bp, 20 predicted proteins | sample LakKivs1_kivu2a2_FD_114534 | JGI IMG/M metagenome (GOLD analysis project Ga0172362, IMG submission 114534) | Sediment microbial communities from Lake Kivu, Rwanda - Sediment s1_kivu2a2 | ecosystem: Environmental > Aquatic > Freshwater > Lake > Sediment | place: Rwanda: Western Province, Lake... | reverse complement strand
TTTGATAATGATATTTTACGCACCAAAGTATACAATAATGTCTTTGATTCCTGTGGTATCGCCATGAGTGGGAATACAATAACTTTTTCGTCCCAGGAAATACCATTCAATAACACAGTGAATAACAAACCGATCTACTATTACAAGAATCAAAATCTCCACAATACCACCGTGCCAAGTGATGCAGGTGAAGTGATTATCGGTAATTGTTCCTGGCTCACCCTTGAGGGACTCGAGCTTGGTCAAGGAAGCTCAGGGATTGTCTGTGGGTATTCGTCCCATATAACGATCATTGATTCTCTGATATCGAAAAGTAATGACCATGGTATCATGTTGTTCAACACATCACATAGCGTTCTCAGTAGAAATACCATTGAAGGTTGTGGTGCTGCAGGTTTGTATATTGAATCTGTCGAATTTCTACCACCGTCTCCTCCCTCATCGACTGGATCATCATACAATAGTATTTCTAACAATATTATCTGTGATAATTTTGATGGTCTCTATCTCTCTGGAGCTGCTGCTCATCTCGTGACCGAGAATCGCATTTGGAACAATTCTCGTGTGGGTATCAAACTCGATGCAGCCTCTATTGAGAATCATATCCGGAACAATCTGATTAGTCACAATGGTATTTTCCTTGGGTATGGCATCGACATTTCAGGTTCATCCAACAATATAATTCAGAGAAACACAATCACTAATAACGGCTATCTTTACAGTGGAGGTATCCTTATTCTATCGACCGAAGCAGGAGTCCCTCATGAAAACACAATAAAGGAAAATCTAATCGCGAATTCAACCTATGGAATGTACATCTACGATATGTATGGTGCTGGTCCCTATGATCACACCTTAATCTTCCATAACAACTTTCTAAATAATACTATCCATGCCCATGAAGAATGTGTTGATCTCTGGGATAACGGTTATCCTTCGGGCGGTAATTATTGGGATAATTACACGGGAACAGATGCCAATCATGATGGTATCGGAGACGTGGCGTTCACTATTGCGGGTGGTGATAATCAAGACCGTTATCCACTGATGCAGTTCTTTAAACCTGACACAACACCGCCGTTCATCTCTCTACATAAACCAAAAGCGGGGACTTTATATATCTTCGATACAGCAATTATGAAGCGTCTTTTATCTCCTACACCATTGATTATCGAAAGGATTACCGTCGAGGTGAATGCAACAGACAATGAATCTGGGATCGACAGAATTGAATTCTATATTGATGATGTGTTACAAGGAAATGATACGAGTTCACCGTATGAGTGGACATGGAAAACAAGGGTTTTCTTTTCGCATACCTTAAAAGTAATTGCCTATAATACGGAAGAATTGAACACCTCGGTATCTTTGCGTGTGATGAAATTTTTTTAACGTATGAGACATCACCCATCAAAAAGAATAAAATTCATGAACCGTATTCCTGCGACGACTGTATGATTACACCCTACTTGAAAGCAACAGCTTTTGCTCCTGGTCATATCTCCGCATTTTTTGAACCAATTTTTAAACCACGCAATGCTGAAAGGACTGGTTCACGTGGTGCTGGCATTTGTGTTTCTTTAGGAGCCACGAGTAGCGTTACCATTTTTCCTGCTTTAAAACAAACCGTGACTGTTCGTATAAATAATTCATCCTCACCAGCACCAGTGACCACGACAGCTTTAAGCAACCTTCTTGAGGATCTTGTGGTCTCTGTGAATGTCCATACAACCCTTGAGTTACCAGTAAGTCAAGGTTTTGGTATGAGTGCCGCAGGCGCTCTCAGCGCATGCCTCGCCGCTGGCCATCTGCTCAATATGCCAAAAGAATGTGCAGTCAAAGCAGCTCATCATGCAGAAGTACAACATCGAACGGGGTTGGGGGATGTGATTTCCAGTAGTTTTGGTGGAATTGAAATCCGCAGAGAACCAGGGTTACCGCCCTGGGGATTACTCGAACATATCCCAGGGTCTTTTGATCTTGTCTTATGTGTGATTGGTAAAAAAATGATGACAACAACCATTCTTTCTGATCAAAAAAAGATAGATGACATTGCAACCATTGGTAGGTATTGCACAAAAAAATTACTTGAGAATCCTTCCATTGAACATCTTTTATCTCTTAGCCAAGAATTTACACGAAAAACCAGTCTTGCTAGCGACTCGGTCGTACGCGCAATAGATGCAGTGAAACCTTACGGAAAAGCGAGTATGTGTATGTTAGGAAATTCCGTGTTTGCGATCGGGAATACAACGATGTTATGCAGAGTGCTTGCTGGTTTTGGGAAAATTTATTGTTGCTCCATTGATACGGCCGGGGCGCGTTTGATAACAACTGTCTAGAATTTTATTTAGAAGTAATCCCAAATTTTTTCGTATTTTCTCTAATAAATAAACATAAAAAATTCAATAAATGATATTTTTTTTCACTATACCTGACTATTAATAACATTATACAATTTTTATAAAAATATATATACTAAGCAGATGGAATAGAAGAGCACAACCCGATGTATGATAGCTGGCGAGGTGCTATTCTTACAACGAGTGAGGAATCTCACATGGTAAGTCCAAGTCAGGCAAAAGCGATTCTTGCTCTCATTGTCGGAATGGCAATCGTTATTCCTGCAGGGTTCATGATTTCAGGTAATCCCTTATCTTCCACAAAACAACAATCTACAACCATATCCGACTCTTCAGACTCTGAGCTCTCCGCTTCACCACCAGAGCAACCACCAAGTGAATCCGAAGGTGTCCCTCCGTTAACTATTCCTCAACCGTTAGAACCTTCAGAACCTTCAACCGAAACAGAAGAAGACACTACACAAAATCCTCCACCTCCGCCACCACCCTCTCCCCCACCTCCTCCATCTCCGACAACAATTTTTGACGAAGAAGGTACAGAAATCGGTCTTTTCACTGGTTACTGGGGAAAAGAAAAAAACGCCCAACCACTCGCATCTCTTTCAGGAAATATTATTACCATTCAAGAACCTGATGATCGATTCACTGGCACATGGCTTAATCTGAAAACGAGGCATGAAAATGAGAGAATCTCCATGAGACTTCCTCTTGAAAATTCTGTTTTTCAAGGCTATCTTCAGATCAATGACGATACAATTGATACGATTTCTGGGTTACTCTGGCATGATGAGGAACAAATAAGTTATTATCAGATATTTTTCAGGTGGAATGATATTTCCTATTGGATTATTGGTTTGTCCCAAATTTATCCTCTAGGAAATACAACAAGAAATGGTTTACCCGGGACGTTTGATGGATACTGGGGGAACTTTCCTCTCGCTACCCCTCTCAGTTCCCTTACTGGAGAAATCATTGAGATGGGTTCTTCAGAAGAAAACGTGACTGCTCCATGGCTTTTCTTGAAAGGCTATTACCAATCATCCATAATCAATATCCGTTTTCCCATGAACAAAAATCCCTTTTGGGGCGATTTATCTTTTTATGAAAACTGGACCGGTACCCAGATGATTAGTGGAACTCAGTGGTATGAATCATCTGGTAATGGGTTTTTCATTTCCTTTTTCATGTGGAATAATGTCCCGTATTGGATTGCTGGTATGGGCTACGAGTTACAGTAAAATGAGGTTACTTTTCGGTTTTTAAAACCTGCTTCGTCTCTGGTTGTAGATAACAACTCCGATAACGCTCCCAGAGTTGATCGATATGGTCGTTGATTGCTTTTAAGCGTTGTTCATCCCGTTGTGGTTTGAATAAGTGACTGAATCGTCCTTGATATTTTATCCATTCTTCGACAGGTTTTCGTTCGATTTTTTTCTCTAATAAGAGTTTACTTTTTCCATTAAACGTCATGACGTCATGGTCGCATTCCCACAACGCCCATGCACCGGTTTCGACTGCAAGCTCTCCCATTTCAACGGTTTTATCCATACTAAACCGCCAACCTGGTGGGCAGGGTGCAAAGATTTCAAGGTATTTTGGTCCTTTCATACTTTTTGCTTTCGCTACCTTCCGGATTACATCCTCAGGATAGCTGATACAGGTCTGGGCAACATAGGGAATATGGTGAGCGAGAATGATTTCTCCCATCTCTTTTCGAAACTCATTCTTACCAGTGACGGTCGTTGTTGTCCACGAAGCATAGGGTGTTGCACCGCTGCGCTGAATTCCTGTGTTCGAATAAATTTGATTGTTGTAACAGATGTAGATGAAGTTCGTTCCCCGCTCGAGGGCGCCGGAGAGCGCTTGGATACCAATATCATAGGTTCCACCGTCACCAGCCCAGGCAACCACTGTGATATCATCCCGACCTTGTTGTCGTAAGGCAGCTTCGACTCCTGAGGCGCCTGCAGCTGCTGCTTCAAAGGCTATATTCATCACAGGGACATCAAAGGAGGTATGAGGATACAGACTTTCAATGACTGCGGTACAACACGCGGGAACAACAAGGATCGTTTTCTTTCCAAGAGCCTTGAGCACTAGACGCAATCCAATGGTTGCTGGACAACCAGGGCAGGCTGCGGATCCTTGGAGCAAACATTCATCAACCGGTAAATCTTTAAGCGCCATACTCACACCTCAAATCCATACCAGAATTGTTCTTTCTGTGGTGGCATCTTTATCGCTTTTTTACACATGGTTTCCACGTCCTTGTAGGTTACGTCTTTTCCGCCTAATCCTGCGATAAATCCCTGCACTTTTACCTCTGATGATCCGTACAATGCAGCTTTTACTTCGTTAAACAAGGCTCCTTCAGATCCTATGGAAATGTTGCGATCAATAACAATAAGATCTGCTTTCTTTCCTAATTGAATAATCGCCTCTTTCGGAAACGGTCTAAAGGTACGCACCCGTGCAAGACCAATCTTCATACCCTCTTTCTGGAGTTCATCAATCGCGATTTTACTTTCAGCACCAATCGCACCCATCGCCAATAAAATTGTTTCTGCCCCTTCACATTTGTAATACTCAAGGAGATCTCCATGGAAAAAACCTGATTGTTTCTTCCATTCCTTCGCAATTTGAGGTATTAAGTGTAGTGCTTCCTCCTGTGCATCCTGCATGGCACGCCGTACTTTTTCATAGTGAGCTGGACCGATGATATTTCCGAAGGTAACAGGATTATCAACGTCTAATTTCCAGTGTGGTATATACTTCCCGAGATAAGTATCAACGATATCCTGGTCTGGGATGGTTGCAGGCATCGAGGTGTGGGAAAGGATAAACGCATTCAAATTGATCATCACTGGTAAAACGACATTCTTATGTTCTGCGAGTTTGAACGATTGAATAACGGTGTCGAAAATCTCTTGATTGCTACTGCAATAAAATTGGATCCAGCCAGTATCACGTTGCGATATCGAATCATTTTCATCAGCCCAGATATTCCAACCAGGACCAAGGACTCGGTTGATGTTACACATGACAACCGGTAAGCGTGCGAGAGCAGCCCAATGTAACATCTCATGCATAAGAAGAAGTCCATGGGAGGATGTCGCGGTAAACGTCCGAGAACCTGCTGCACTGGCTCCAATGCACGCGCTCATCGCAGAGTGTTCACTCTCTACGCAGATATATTCACCTTTGAACTCTCCAGTTGCGACGTATTCAGCGATCGCTTCAACCAGCGTGGTCTGTGGGGTGATAGGATACGCGGCAACCACTTCCGGTCTAGCCATGACCGCTGCTTTTGCAGCAATACGATTACCCGTATCCATCATAATCGTCATTACTTTTTCACCTCCTCTCGCTCCATAATAATAGCTTTCACATTGCATTCATTCGCGCACACACCGCACCCTTTACAGAAGTCATAATCGATGCGAACCGATCCATCTTTTTCTCGTTGAATGCTCCCCTCTGGACAGAAAATCCAACATCGTAAGCATTTCACGCATTTCGCTTTATCGAGCACTGGTTTGAAAATCCTCCAGCTCCCGGTTTTTCCCATCGCCCCTTTTTTGGGATAGGAAAGACTTGTTTCTACTGGATATTTCTTCACCAGCTCACCTCAGTCTGATTATACGCATCTTGAGTGGCGCGTACGTTTCTTTCACCAAGCTCTTTTTTCCCTATCCATTTGCTCCGGATGACTTCTTGAATTGAAGGAAGTGTTACTCGATCCAGAATTTTTGGAATTGATCCTAATATAGGAGTATTTACTACGGGTATGCCCCCCACGAGGATTTCATTTTTTAAGGCAATATCGGTTGCATCAACAGTGGCAACATGATATTTTTTTGAAAACTCGAAATCCTTCGGTTTTTTTCGCGTATTGATAAGAATCTTCCCATCGTCTTTCAGTCCTTTTAACACATCAACGATATCCATAATACTTTCATCAAGCACAATGACAATATCAGGGGTGTACACTTCGCTACGTAAATGGATCTCGTCACCTGATATACGAGCGAATGCTCGTACCGGTGCCCCTCGCCGTTCCGCTCCGAAAAAGGGAAAGGCTTGCACTCCTTTGTTTCCATCGTGTAATGCTGCTGCAGCTAGAAGGTTTGCTGCGGTGACAGCGCCTTGTCCGCCTCGCCCATGAAAACAGATTTCAACTAATCCTTTTGATGTCACACGATAACCTTCCCGAAACTGGAAATAGGGATGCCCCATATAACTGTTTTGAAAGTGATAAACGGATTACTGTTTTAACGATTGTAGTTTTGATTCGATGGTGGTGATTTTGTCGTGTCTGTCGTCTATTTTCAGTTCAGTGATTACACGTTGTGCCCCTGCTTTTACCACCGCAGTATGTGCTTTTTGAACTACTGAAAACAGTGTTGTAAGATCCTTTGTTTCAATCACAGTTCCCATAGCATTTGTCTGAAACCTGACCTGTTCTTTCTTCAGTATTTCCAGGACTTGTTTCACATAGCTACTAACGCTTGTTCCTTTCCCGAGAGGAACAATGCTGAGTTGTGCGATAATCATACATCTCCCATGGCTCTAAACTTACGTGTCTACATAAAATTTTTCATTCAGGTTCCATGAACTACCTACTATAACATATATAAAAATATATACAGAAGGATATACAGAAGTTACGTGTTTTAAATTTTAAAACAACCTATCCAAAGGATCTTTGTTCCGTATGGTTGAGCTTCCTTCATCCATGACTTTGAAATCGGTTTTATCCAGGTCTTTCATTTCTTGCTGGACCAGATCTAAAATACCGACGATAGAAATAATACTGAGTTTATTGTGATATTTCCGACATGCTTTCAGGAGTTCCCCATATAAGCGTGTCTCCATCGCTTTATATTCCAGTAGTTTCGGGCTATCAAAAACGTTCGGTCTTTCTTCTGGCTTTTGTTCATCCTCCATCTGCATACCTCTCAACGCCTCGCAAATAGAGAACGATGTAGTCATATATATTTGTATTTCTTTTAAAAAAGGAAAAAAAAGGTTTTATCGGAGTACTTCTTTTTCGTTCAACCTTTTTTTCATGAACTGTTCCATAGCCTCAAAGGCTTGTTCCAACGTTTCCATCGGTGGAAGTATCACGGCACGGAAATGGCCTTGCCCATAGGTGACACAGAACCCTGAACCATTGACCACGAGCACATGAGCATCGTTAAGTAAATCGAGGACAAACTCTTTATCGGTCTTCCATGGTCCTTTCCCCATCGCTGTTATTTTCGGAAAGATATAGAACGCGCCATCTGGTTTTGCCGTGGAAATACCAGGGATTTCATTGAGACGTTTGTACGAGAAATCACGTCTCTGTCGCAGCTTCGTATTTACTTCCTTGATGTGATCTTGTGGTCCTCTCAGTGCTTCAATGCAGGCGAGTTGACAGATGGAATTGGCGCACAGACGAGAGCGCGCAATCCGCATAAAAGCATCCTGGATTTCATTAAGCTCCCCATTGTGTTTAAACATGGTATATCCCATCCGCCATCCTGGCATGAGGTATACCTTGGAGAATCCATTGAAGGTAACAATCGGAACATCATTGGTAAGCGAAGCTGTCGCGCATTGTGTCCCATCAAACGTTAAATCATCATAAATCTCATCAGAAATCACCAGAAGATGATGTTCTCCTGCGATATCAAGAATTTCTTTCAACACCTTCTTTGAGTACAAGGCACCAGTCGGATTATTGGGATTAATAAGAACAATGCCCTTTGTTCGTTTCGTTATCTTCTTTCTTATATCCTGAACGTCAGGCTGCCAGTTCTCTTCTTCGATACAATGATAAGAAACGGGAACCGCATCAGCAAACTTCGTAATCACATTGTACTGAGGATACGTTGGACCAGGGATTAATAACTCATCCTTAGGGTCTAAAGAAGCATTCAAGAGCATTTGGAGACCTTCGGTGACCCCTGTGGTAACGCAGATATCATCAGGTTCGTAGCTCACTTTGTTTCTCCTTTTCTCTCGCTCGATGATCGCACGACGCAGCTCAAGGAATCCTTCAGACGGTCCGTACCCATTACATCCTTTATTCGCTGCCGTATACAAGGCATCTTTAATATGCTGGGGTGTATCAAAATCATAAGCATTAGGATCCCCGATGTTGAGCTTCAGAACCGTAATCCCTTTTTTTTCCAATGCTTTTGCTGGGATAAGGACATCTCGGATCGCATATTCTACACCCTGAGCTCGTTTCGATGCTTTCATCATAGTCTCAAGACCCCAGATATAAACGTCACATAAAAAGCTGATGGTTTTTAAAATAAGAATCGCGTAATAAAAAATGTTTTTTTTAAGACGGTGGTGGGGCGGAGATATCTTTCGGAGAGAAATCTTCTTTTACCAAACAGACAAACATATTTCGTTCCTTGAGATATTTTATATGCTCACTGACAAACACCGGTTCCCCATTTTTTTTCTTGTGAATAGTTTTAAGCTGCATGGTTCCTTGCTGTTTAACCAGGTTGATTTGTTGCTTAATATCATCAAGGGTTTCTAAGCATTTGAAATCTAAAAGCGTCAGTGATAACATTTCTTCCTTCTCATACCCGAGTTTCTTGTGAATATTCTCTGTGCATTCAACGATTTTTGCATTTTCATCAAACACAAACATATAATCAAATGTTTCAGTGGTAGCAAGAGGGAGTGTCTGTTCATCAAGGTGATTACTATTAGATGACTGAAGAGGGGTGCTCATGTCTTGGAGCTGTTGTTGTAATTCATGAATTTTATCGAGGGAGATTTTGTAATCGTGGATATCTCGACTGAAACAACGCAAACCTTGGAAATGATACTGCTTATCAAAAACTGGAATAATGTAGGTTCGTATCCATATGGGACGTTGATTGACGTTCAGCCAAAAGGCATCTACCTTCATAGTGGTCTCATTTTTCTCTTTTTTAATTTTGTCGATTAATGAGAGAATACACGCTGCATCGTCAGGTGGAAAGAAACGCAGAAACTCTATACCAGTAACCTGAGACGGTGGCAATCCTAATGAATCAGTGATTTTTGGTGAACATTTGGTGCAGATTCCTCGCTCATTGGTCTCCCAAATCCACCCATCAATTTTTTTCAGAAGTGTTTCATATTTCAGCTCAAGTTCTTCTTTTGCTCGGAGTGCTTCCTCAAAAATTTCTTCTTTTTTTACACCCACTTTATGAATAGCAAGTTTGAGACTTGCCATCACACGGTCAAGTGACATCATGAGATTGTTGATCTCATAAATTTCACTTTTTTCTAATTGGATCTCAAGATTCCCTTTGCTGATTTCATCAATGTTTTTTGTCAATGTCACCAATGGCTTGGTGATAAAATAGGAGCTGACATACGATACAATAAACGTGACAGCAACAATGAGAAATAAAATAATGGTTGCGATCTGGAAATTCTGAAGCCCGGTAATCACCCCTATCGGTATCAGTGCAATGGCGAAACACATGATTATTAACAGGAGTCGTAATTTCATGACATCATCGCTCCATGACCACTTCCCGTTTCATTGAGGGTAACTGGTTTTTCTTTTATATACTCTTCACCAAAAATTTTTCCTATGTTTTTTCGGAATTCCTCAGCGTGCGTAGGGCGAAGAATCCGTTGCTCCTCGAGTTGACTGATGTACGTGAAAAGATCTTGTTTTCCGAGTGCATGTCTGTTTTTTAGTTCGTCAAATTCTACTATTCCCATTGGTCCAAGGATGGCTGTGAATTCTTCTTTTACCTTTCGTTCTATATCGGTTTTAGGTGAAAACAGGACTTTAATGGGTTCAATATCATAGACTGGTACTAAAGGAACAGTGAAATAAAAGGTGCTTCCTTTTCCAAGGGTGCTTTCTACCCATATCTTACCTTTTTGAGCTTCAATGATTCCACGGCAGATCGTTAATCCTAACCCTGTTCCACCATGCATACGATTCAAGGTAGCTTCAATTTGATAAAAGGGTTCGAACACACGAATTTGATCTTCAGCATTCATCCCGACACCTTGATCTTTAACACTAAACAACACATAGTTATTTTTTAATTCTGCATGAACTTGAATACAACTATCATTGGGAGAGAATTTTATCGCATTATGGGTAATATTTCTGAGCACTTGGCTCAATCGATCAGGATCTGCATCAATAATCGGTAATTGATCAGATGTGACGAGAAGAGTGATATTTTTTTCTTTTGCGAATCCTTCTAACAATCCTACCGTATCGCGCATCATGTCTTGGAGGTTTGTTTTTCTAAAAAAGAATTTCAAACGTGCAGCTTCTATGCGTGATATTTCAAGGAAATCCTCAATGATTTTATTTAATCGTTCAGCGTTTCGAAGCACGATATCAAGGCTTTCTTTCTGTTTTTCTGTTAACGTTCCGAAATATCCTTGTTGTAACATTTGTAATTGAGCTTTGAGCGGAGTAATTGGTGTGCGAAGTTCATGGGATGTAATGCTGAGAAATTCGGTTTTTGCTTTATCAAGTTGGAGTCGTTCTTCTTCCATTTTACTGAGTGCGAGTGCTGTTTTATTAAACGCGATACTGAGTTGAGCAAGTTCATCCTTTGTTTTTATATGAGTTTGTACTGAGAAGTTTCCTTTCTCGAGTTCCTTGGTTGCTTTATTGAGTTCTTTGATTGGTTTTGTAAATGATCGTGAAATGAAAAATCCAAGAAGTCCTGTATTAAACGCTATCAACAAAATAATGATAATCGCTACTCCTTGTAAAGTCGAGCGTAATTCTCCTTCGAGCGATGGTTCCGTCAATAAAGTTGTTGAAATGGAATAGTAGTAGGCGATACCGATGGTGGGAGCAACAATGCCAACCAGTAGAAAGATGATAGGTAATTTTATCCCGATACGGCTAAAAAGGAGTTTTTTAAGATCGAAGAGTTCTCTCAGCCGTTTCACCTCTCCTTCTTTGTGTGTGATACAAAGCTAGAGCATGCTGTACTCTTTGCATCCCATGTCATCCCATCGACACCCTAATTTATAATGTTGTAATACGAAATTATCTATAAATACAATACTATGATGGTTGTTTGCCTAGGAGTTCCTGTCGCATTTGAATAATATGCAGGTTGATCCCCATTTTTTCCATGCGAACTAATGAATTATTATCAAGCGTGTTTTTAAACTCCTCAATGAAGTATCGTCGGAGGTCTTCCCCTAGTGATGCAATGATTTCTTCGAGCAATTTCTGGATCGCTCGTCGTATGTATGGTTCGCTAATTTCATCTAAATTTGTTTGGATGGTAATTTCGTATACTGCTTCGTTATTAGGAAGCATGCTCACGGTTATTGATTTCAGAAAATCGTATTTTCCTTCTATTTTACGCAGAAGCGTATTGACAGCATAAACTGCAAAGGCTGGTGTGCTTGCTTTTCCGAGGACATCTACGATCGCTTTGAGAACCTGTTGAATTATCACTTCGTGGCCAAGGGATTGCCTACTTGGGAATTTAATACCGATCTCTTCGAGTTTCGTGACGATATCAATGGTGAGATGTTTCCGGAGTTCATCTAGAAACAAAGCGAGATCTTTTTCCCCTAAAGCTGTTCGGATATCATTCAGATACCGATCAATAGCCTTTCCGAGTTCTTGTGGATCGACGTTGTTAAAATCAGGATTAATACTAATTTCCTCAGAGCCTAAGGTAAGGCGGATATCATGGAGTGTGATATGTGAAAGAAAGTCATACCGTACTCGTACTTGTTCAAGACATTGGGCAAGAGTGGTAATAGCAACGGTTCGTGATGTTTGTTCTTCAATGACATCAATGGTTGCTTTGAGGACTCGCTTCATAATTTCTACATTATTAATGCGTTGCAGCTCGTTTTGTTTTTGATTGATCTCATAATTATATTGTAATAGTCCTAAGTCAATCCCCATCGATTTGAGGATAATCTCATGGCTTGTTCCGATACGGTCTTTTAATTCTTTTATGAAAAAAAATCCTGCACTTGCTCCCATTGCTGTGGTGATGGTCATCACGAGATCCTGCATTGCTTTACCGACTTGCTTTGGTTCAATCGAATCAAGAGATGATCGAATAGTAATCATATCCCCTGTTTCTGAATACTGGGTATTTTTTATGTCAACGAATTGCAGAAATTCATGGGAACTTTGGAGTTTTTTCACGGTATTATCGACCATCACAATAGCATAGTCTGGTGATGATTTCCTCCCTATTATTTCGATAACAGAGTGTAAAAATTGTCGTGTCACAGTTGATAGATCTCCGGTGCTCTCCATCATCTCTCCGCAGGTATCAAATACTTTTATTCCTATTTAAATTTCTTGTCGTTTGAATGATTTTTTGCCTCTTTTTATAATAATGTATTTTAGGAAGTAGAGCGATGCAGTATTATACGTTACAGAACCCTTTCACCATAGTTGCGAGGATGAGGGGATGTCAAAAAAAGTCATGATTGTTGATGATGAGGAAGACATTCGGTTCTCTGTGAAACAAATACTTGAGATGAGTGGTTTTGAAGTCATTCCAGCTGAGGATGGAACCGATTGCCTCCACAAATTAGAACAGATTCTCCCTGATCTGGTCATTCTTGATATCATGATGCCAGGGTTGAGCGGCTGGGATGTTGCTGCGCGCATCAAACAAAACCCTCAATGGAGAACCATCCCGATTGTGTTTTTAACAGCAAAAGGTGATGAGATGAGCATGGGGATGGGAGGGCTGGCATCGGAGGCATATATTGTCAAACCCTTTGATATTCTCACCTTAAAAGATAATGTTGAAAAAATTTTAAATAAATAGGATTAATCAAAGGCGAAGGTTTGATGTTTTGATGCTTGTCGTCCATGACTGCATTCAATGCAGACCCCATGTTTCATGTTGAAACATCGATCGCAGACCATTCGTCCGCACAGATGACAGGTGTACATCGGACTTGGTCGCCCGCAGATACTACACAGTCCAACCATTTCTCCCATACTGTTATCTCACTTCCCAAGCGCTATTAATTTTTTTCGTAATTCTTCTAAAGGCATTTCAGTAATCACCAGCGGCATGTTTTCTCGCTCTGCGAGTTGGATGGCAAGGGGATCCACACCACCGGGTTTATGATACACGACCATCGTAGGTTTTACAGGGTGAATACGAATCGCAATCATAGGGCTTCTTCCGAACTGAATGCGCGTGAAGATTAAGGCACGCTCGGTGCTCCATCCGTAGAGATTTGGGTAACTGGCTGAGGTGAGTGTTTTGATGGTTTCCACGCCATCGATTAACGTAAAGCCTTTAATGGTTTTATCGAGCGGTACGCTCTTTGAGGTGACAACATTTCCATTAATTTCTTTGATTAATTTTTCAACGGGGATCGGATACGGATATTCCATAATGTCGATAATTCCTTCTTGTGTTTTTGCCATGAATTGATATTGTTGAATCGTTTTTCCTCCATGCTTTTTTTCATCGATGTCAAGAAGTGCTTCCACGATTTTTTTTACAGAATGAATGCCAGGGGATTGTCGTCTGCCTGATTCGTAATCACTAATCACACTTTGTGCAAGACGGAGATGTCCAGCAAGCTCTGCTTGAGAAATTGAAAACGTTGTCCGCCATTTTCGTAGGGTTTCACCTGGTTTTGGGCTTAAGGTGATTTCTCCAGCGATTTTTTCTGCGAGAATTTCTTTTACTCCCATGGTTGTTACTGTCCTTCTATGCCAAGAGGAATATTCTCTTTCTGCCGAAGTATATATCGACAATCTATTAAAGATTTTCTCTTGAACAATAGTCTTCGTTCGCCCTATGAGATTGGTCAATATTCTTTTTTATAAACATGATACGTGGCTAAAGAGCAGAAATTCATTGAAGATAAAACTTTAAACCATTTGTGTATTCCCAGACAAGTTAAGACCTATGTCTGCAACATCAATGCAAAAGGAATACGACCTTCAATATTTTCATACGAACGGCTATATCAGGAAAAAGTGCAAGCATTGCGGAGATTACTTTTGGACCTTGGATAAAAAAACCGAGTATTGCGGTGATCAACCCTGCGTAAAGTTCAGTTTTATTGGTAAACCAATTGTTAAAAAACCGCTGACCCTCGCTGAGGTTCGAGAAGGATTCCTCTCCTATTTTGAACAACAACATCATACACGCATACGCTATCCAGACACCGGTGAGCGCTGCCCGGTCGTGGCTCGATGGCGCTCCGATATTTATCTGACGATTGCATCAATTGCCGATTTCCAACCACATGTCACCTCAGGCGTCGTACCACCACCAGCTAATCCGCTTGTTATCTCACAACCATGTATCCGCCTCAATGATCTTGAAGAAGTCGGACGGAGCGGTAGGCACCTCACCACGTTTGAAATGATGGGACATCATGCGTTCAATAAAAACGTTGATGAAATCTATTGGAAAGAAGAAACAGTCACGTATTGTGATGAGTTCTTCAGAAAAAAAATTGGGATTCCACGTGAAGCTATTAATTACAAAGAGCAACTCTGGATTGGTGGGGGAAATGCCGGGCCTTGTTTAGAAGTCCTTGCTGGTGGTCTTGAGATCGCCACCCTTGTGTTCATGAACATGAAACAAGACGAACAAGGAGCGGTCACATTGGAAGGAACAACGTATTCACCAAATCCGTTAAACATCGTTGACACCGGTTATGGTCTTGAGCGTATCGCCTGGTTTTCCACGGGGACACCGACGGTGTATGAAACCGCGGTTCCTCAGATGCTTGCCTTCCTTCTTGAGCACGTTGATGATACATCGGACATGGCAAGTATCTACTCGCTTGCGGACCATACAAAATGTCTCTCCTTCATGCTCGGTGATGGTATCGTCCCATCGAATGTCAAAGCAGGATACCTTGCACGATTAATCATACGCAGGTCGCTTCGCTTTTTAGAAAAATTACATGTAAACATGTCACTTGCAGACCTCGTTGAATTACAACTTGGGTATCTGAAAAAAGAATTTCCCCCTCTCTATAAACGCAAGGATCAAGTAACGGAGATCCTTGATATTGAAACAAAGCGATTCTCAGACACCCTCTCAAAAGGTGAAGGACTCATTAAACGAATTTTAAAAGAAAAAGAAACCATTGATACCGCATCTCTTATCATGCTTTATGACACCCATGGTATGCCACCTGATGTCGTTCAAAATATCGCGAAAAAAGAAGGCGCCATGGTAACCATACCACCGACCTTTGATTCCATGATTGCCGAGTTACATTCCCATGAAAAACCAGAAGACAAACGAGAGGAAACACCAGTGAATCTACCAGCGACCCATCCATTGTACTACGATGATCATTATAAAAAAGAATTTGATGCAACCGTCGTCTGGATGAGGAAAACCTCCGAAGGATCTGATGTTATTCTTGATAAAACCGCCTTTTACCCTGAGGGTGGTGGACAACCAACCGACACCGGTATCCTCTCTATCAAAGAAAAACACTACACCGTCGATCATGCAGAAAAACAAGGAAAAGCGATCATCCATCATCTGAATGGCGTCTTACAGGTGGGAGACCGTGTTCATGGAAAAATCGATTGGGAACCACGCTACTCCCTCATGAAGCACCATACCGGCACCCATGTGGTGAACGGTGCCCTTCGAAGCTTATTTGGCGAACACATCTGGCAGGCAGGCTCACAACTTGGGATCAATGAAGCCAGGTTTGATTTCGCTCACTACAAACCAATCACCGAAGACGAGATTAAAAAGATAGAGGCAAAGGCAAACGAGTTTATCAAACAAGCAATCCCTGTTGAAAAAAAAGTCATGGCGAGAAACGATGCAGAACGAACCTATGGTTTCAGACTGTATCAAGGCGGTGTTCCTCCTGGAAATCAGATTCGGGTATTGAATATACCACGTCTTGACGTGGAAGCATGCGGTGGAACGCATCTCAATAACATCAAAGAAATTGAAAAAATCCGCATCCTCAAAGCAGAACGTATCCAAGATGGTGTGAACCGGATTTTCTTTGCCGCGGGTGCCATGGCTGATGCCTATCAAAATGAAGAAAACCAATTGTATCAAGGACTACTGAAGATTCTCTCACAGATCTATACGATTCAACACCATGATAACATCTCAGAACAATTACGAGGGGCAGCTCGTATCTTTTCGGTGACCACTGAACAACTAGAAAAAACCTTGCAGAGATTCTTAAAAGAAACAGGGGCAATACAAAAAACCACCCAGCGAGATTTTACCGCTGCATGCAACCATCTTTTCGATGAATGGAAAAATGCGCAGAAACAAAAAAAGGCAGTCTCCGCTCATGATCTTGAAAGATTGAAACAATCTGCTCAACTTATTCCTGGAACACAGATTCATCTTATTATTGGAAAAATATCAACCGATGCGGTTATCACCGCAGGAGCACTCATCAGCAATCCTGGGTTTGTGGTGCATCTCTATGATGGTATGAAGCTTGTCTCCGCTGCTTCAGAAGACGTCTCAATCGATTTACGTCACATTGCACCAGACCTCGGAAAAATCCTTGGTGGCAGTGGAGGGGGACGACCGAAACTCACCCAGTGTGGTGGGCCACTCAAAGCAAACATCGATGATGCGTTAGAAAAAGCTCGGCAGCTAACAATACAGCACTTAAAAAAAGAGAAATAAATTTTTTTTAAATTGGTTTTATAATATAAACAACAGAGACTATGACAATTGTTGCGATGCACGCAGCAACGACAAACCAGGGGGGGATTTTTATCGCGGTTTTTTCTTCTGCATCAAAGTACCGTATCAGTCCTGCTCCGGAGTGAAACCCTTCGCCTTTTTTCTCTTGCGCCATAAATGATCAAAGACACCAAAGAACTATCCAGTATTTGAGGTTTACGCTGGTTTTTCTCCGTTCTTTTTCGAACAAGAGCAAACATCTAAATATCGAAGCGAGATACGTAATTTCGAGGGTATTATCACTATGAAAGAAATAGAGTCTCTTGTAAAAAAAGCGCAAAAATACAAGGAGAGCGGGCTTTCCGATTATGAGATTGCAGAAGAATTAAATGTCTCAAAAGAAACAGCATCATGGTTGTTAAACAAAGGAAAAGAAAAGAAACCCGAAGGTGACCTGAAAGTCGGTTGGCGTTCCATTGGTGTGTCTCCCACTCGTCTTGCAGCGATTTCCTCAGCCTTGTCCGATATTATTTGGGAAGAAGACGAAAAACGGGATCTCGAAATTGATACTGTGGTGGGTATTGCGATAAATGGCATCACCTATGCGACGTATATTGCTGAGGAGTTATGTCTTGATCTTGCAGTGTTCCGACCCCACCATGAAAAGGTTGGTGCTTTCTGTTCAAACTATGCGACCGTCGCAGGCAAGAACGTTGTCCTTGTTGATGATGTAGTTGGAAGTGGTGAGACGTTCAAAAGTGCCATTAAAGCTATAAAAGCAGAAAAAGGTACTCCAGTACTTTGCGTGTGTCTTTTAAATAAACGAACGATCAATGATGTGGGCGGTGTTCCCCTCCGAGCGTTGATCAGAGCACGACCGATCTAAGTTTTCTTGTTCGGGAGATTATGGCATGCATTGGGCAGAAGTTCTAGCAGACGATTTACTCAAAAAACAAACAACCCATGTTCTCGCAACAGGCATCACACCGTCAGGTCCTATCCATATCGGGAATATGCGGGAGATTCTGACGACTGATGCAGTCTACCGCTGTTTACGTGCGAAAGGCGGGAAGGCAGAACTCATCTATGTGTGTGATGACTACGATCCCCTCCGCAAGGTGTATCCGTATCTTCCACAATCCTTCGCCCAGTATGTAGGAAAACCGATTAGCGAAATACCGTGCCCGTGTGGGAACCATAAAAGTTACGCGGACCATTTTCTCACCTTATTTCTCAACTCGTTAAAAGAAGTCGGTGTCAATCCAAAAGTGTATCGCGCTAGTGACATGTACGCCAAGGGCATGTACAACGAATCCATTCAAATTGCCCTAGAAAACACCAATGAAATACGAAAGATACTGGAAACAGTCTCAGGACGGCAAATACCAAAAGAATGGTTACCCTTCAATGTGAAATGCCAGAAATGTGGCCGTCTGTCTACGACCCATCCCGGGTTGTACGAATACCCGACCATTGAATATACTTGTGATTGTGGTTTTTCTGGTGAGGTTGACATTAGAAACGGTGGGATTGGGAAACTCCCCTGGAGGGTGGATTGGCCTGCGCGTTGGAAAATGCTCAAGGTGACCTTTGAGCCCTGCGGGAAAGACCTGGCAACCGTTGGTGGTGCCCGGGAGACCGGTGCGAAAATCGTTGAAGAAATCTTCGGCTACCCTCACCCAGCCTTGCAAGTCTACGAGTTCATTATGCTCAAAGGTCAAGGAGCAATGCATAGTTCTAAAGGAACCGCGCTGAGCAGCGAAGAAATGCTTCGCATGACACCACCAGAAGTCTTACGGTTCCTCATCATGAGAAATCAACCGAATAAACACATTGTCTTTGACACAGGCCTCGGCCTGCTCACCTTGGTTGATGAGTACGACAAAGAAGAAGAAGCGTACTTTGGGAAAGAAGAAGAAACAAAGGGAATGAAAGATCTGAAAAAAACATACGAACTCTCACAGCCCTATGCGGTTCCGAAAGAGATGCCTTTCCATTTACCATATCGACATATTGTCACACTGATTCAGATAGGAAAAACCTGGGACGACGTGAAAAAGATAGTACAGAGAACCGGACAAATACCCAAGAAACTCACAAGTGACGATGAGACTCATCTACAACAACGCGCAGAGCACGTACAGTACTGGCTTGAAACCTTTGCCCCTGATGAAGTGAAATTCGAAGTCAAAGCAACCTTACCAAAGATCACCCTTTCTCCAGAACAAAAAACCATTCTCAACTTATTCAAAGAAAAAGTCCCTTCCTTGGCATGGGAACCAGAAGCGATTCACAATGGTATCTATGAACTAGCGGAGACCACCAAAATACCGATAAAAACCGCATTCCAAGCCCTCTATCAAGTAATACTAGGCCAGCAACAAGGACCACGCGCCGGGTACTTTTTATCAAACCTTGAAAAAGAATTTGTGCTGAAACGAGTCACAGAAGCAGTTAAATAACCTACGGCTCTTCGCGTTTTTAATATGAATATTTACCTTGAAACCTATGGATGTACCGCGAATAAAAGCGATGAAGCGATCATCCGAGGCCTACTTCAAAAACAAAACTGCACGTTTGTAGACTCTATAGAGGATGCAGATCAACTGATTCTTCTCACCTGCACCGTGATAGGGACAACCGAACAGCGTATGCTTTCACGGTTACGAGCCTTCAAAAAAACCCGTAAACCTATCATCGTCACCGGATGTATGCCTACCGTACAAGCAGATCTGATTCTCTCGATAGCACCAGAGGCAACCTTGCTTCTACCACACTACATCCATTATATTACTGAGATCATGGCCCAAAAAAAACCTGCCTTCACAACCACGAAGAAGACCCTGTATCCGAAAACCTACACCGGAGTTATTGCTCCTCTCTCGATAGCTGAAGGATGCAACCTTGCATGTTCCTACTGTATTACGCATCTTACTCGAGGCACACTTCGCAGTTTCCCCATCGATGAGATTGTTGTAGACGTACGTACAGCACTCTCACAAGGTTGTAAAGAAATACAACTAACAGCTCAGGATACCGCATCGTACGGTCTAGACACCAGAACCAATCTTGGTGCACTTCTCAGCCACGTCGTTCAAGTTCCAGGTGAATATCGACTTCGTGTTGGAATGATGAACCCTCTCACGTTAAAAAAACATATACCAGAAATACTCCCCATGTTTGCTCATCCGAAACTCTATCGTTTTCTTCACCTGCCGGTACAATCAGGTGACAATGACATACTCCGTAAAATGAAACGAGGATACACCATCGATGAATTCCTTGATATCGTCTCGCGCTTCCGGACTACCTACCCAGATATCACTCTTTCCACCGACATCATTGTTGGATTTCCTACAGAAACAGACCACCAGTTTCAACGTACCCTTCAATTAATCAAAGATGTCAAACCAGATATCACCAATATCACCCGTTTTTCTGCTCGCCCTTCCACTGCTGCAAAAACAATGAAGGGTCGTGTTCCCACCGATATTGTAAAAATTCGTTCATCACAGCTAGCTGAACTCTGCTCACAGATTTCATTAGAAAAAAACCGACAGCATCTCGGTAAAATCTATACCGTCCTTGTGACCGAGAAAGGAAAGAGAAACACGATGACCGGACGAACAGCAACCTACAAACAAGTGGTTCTTAAAGAACCGGTCCAGCTTGGAACATTTGTTGAAACTATGATGATTGATGCGACACCAACGCACCTTGTCGGAAACCTTATATAAGGTTCATTAGTATTATGGACCTCGTGGTTTGAGGATGATTCGCGTCGGTATCAACGGATTTGGAAGAATAGGTCGAAACGTGTTACGTGCAGCAGCACAACACTCGCAATACGGGAAAAAATTTGAAATTGTGGCAATCAATGATCTTGGTAATACTGAGATCCTTGCTCATTTACTCAAGTTTGATTCTATTTATGGGAAATTCAATGGCACGGTAGCTGCAAAACCGAATGGTGTAGAAGTCAATGGACATCTCATAGCCTTTTTCTCGGAGGTCAACCCAGCAAACCTGCCCTGGAGAAAACTTGATATCGATGTCATCATCGAATCAACCGGTGTCTTCCGTACCCGGGATGGTGCCTCAAAACATTTAGAAGCTGGTGCAAAAAAAGTGATAATTTCAGCGCCGGGGAAAGAACCTGATCTTACAGTGGTCCTTGGGGTAAACGAAAAGATGTACGACCCCCAGAAACACCATATCATTTCTATGGCATCATGCACGACCAACAGTCTTGCTCCACCCGTGAAAGTCCTCCACGACACCTTCGGTGTAGAACAAGGATTCATGACTACAGTTCATTCATACACCGGTGATCAACGTATCCTCGATTTCCCGCATAAGGATTTACGGCGGGCTCGGGCAGCAGCAGTCTCGATTATCCCAACCACTACCGGAGCAGCAAAAGCTGTCGCACTAGTGATTCCTGAGTTAAAAGGGAAGGTAGATGGAGTCGCTTTACGAATTCCAACACCCGATGGGTCTATAACTGATTTCGATTGTATCCTGAAAACCCCGACAACAGCTCAAGACATTAATAATGCGATGAAAAAAGCAGCAGATAGCTACCTCAAAGGAATCCTGGAATACACCGAAGATCCGATTGTCTCTGTCGACGTCATAGGAAATCCGCATTCAGCGATTATCGATGGACAACTCACCAAGGTAAATGGAGAAAAAGGAACTTTCGCGAAAGTCTTTTCCTGGTACGATAACGAATGGGGGTACTCCTGTAGAATCGTTGACCTTGTCAACTATATGTTCAACGAACGACTCGTCCCCATGGAAGCAATGAAACAACAATAATCAGCCCTACCCTTTTTTTAAATTTTTTCTACGATAAAAATCCTTAAAATTTAAATAAACACACGCGATGTAGGGTCCAAGAGGAGGTTTTTAGAGATGAAAGAATATCAAACATTAGATGATTTTAATGTAGGCAACAAAACCGTACTACTTCGTGTTGATTTCAACATGCCACTCGATAAAAAAACCCTGAACATATCAGATGACACAAGGATTCGACTCGCATTACCAACCATTAAGGAACTCATCAACAAAAAAGCAAAAACCGTTATTCTTGCCCATCAAGGTAAACAAGGTAGCTGGGATTTTACCAGCATGCAGAAACACGCCCAGACCCTCCAAAAACTCCTGGGAAAACCGGTCACCTATGTTGATGATATCTACGGAGAAAAAGCACAACAAGCGATTAAAACTATGGCCCCAGGTTCCGTGGTTTTTCTTGACAACGTACGGAAATTTACCGCTGAAACCGAAAAGAAAAAACCAGAGGAACACGCACGCTCAGAGCTCGTGCAGCATCTTGCGCCCCTTGCTGATTATTATGTGAATGACGCGTTTGCTGCTGCCCATCGCGCCCAATGTTCTCTCACAGGTTTTACCGCGGTGCTTCCCTCAGCTGCAGGCAGGCTCATGGAAAAAGAACTGACGACGCTTGAAAAAGCAGTCAGTCACCCAGAGCATCCCTCTATCTTTCTGTTTGGTGGAGCAAAATTTGCTGATGTGATCGTCACGATTGACCGCGTGCTTTCTAGCAAAATTGCTGACCATGTTCTCCTCACGGGTCTGACCGCGAATGCGTTTCTCAAAGCAAAAGGTGTGAATCTTGGGGAGGTAAACGAACAAGCATTTGGAGAAGAAGGAACACCAGAGGTGTTTACAGAGATTCAAAAAGTCTATAAGAAATTTGAGCAACGGATTCATCTGCCAGTTGATTTTGCAATCGAAGAGAATGGAAAACGAAAAGAAATTTCTAATAGCCAGTTACCAGCCAAGAACAACCTGTTTGACATCGGAGAACAAACCATTCAAGAGTATAAAAAAATACTTGGTACCGCAAAAACCATTTTCATCTCAGGACCCTGTGGCGTGTTTGAAAACCCCTTGTTCAGAAAAGGAACAGAAGACATCTTCAAATTCATTACCACCTCCAAAGCATTCTCCATTGCAGGCGGTGGACACACCGTAGCAGCGATCGAACAAATGAAACAACGAGATAAAATCTCCCATATCAGTACTGGGGGCGGAGCTCTGGAGAAATTCATGATGGGAGAAAAACTTGCAGTCGTCGAAGCACTTAAACAAGCAAAACAACGACAACTGGTTCACGCAAAATAAAAACCTGAAAGCAAACAATCATATACTCTTTCTTTTTTCCCTCTTTTCACGTAGGGGCTGATAGATCAGCGGAAGATCGCCGCCTTCGCAAGGCGGAGGCCGCGGGTTCAAATCCCGCTCAGTCCATTAATGCCCTCTCCTGATTTTCCAGTCGAAACAGGGGTTTTTTGCCTTTGTTTCGATTTTAGCGTACTTTCCCCTTCGTCTATTTTATCGAATTTGAGGGTACGCTTAATCCAATCAAAGGGATATTTCCTATACAAGTCAATTGCTTGACAAATA
>Ga0172362_10001043_pt1 | contig 23465 bp, 28 predicted proteins | sample LakKivs1_kivu2a2_FD_114534 | JGI IMG/M metagenome (GOLD analysis project Ga0172362, IMG submission 114534) | Sediment microbial communities from Lake Kivu, Rwanda - Sediment s1_kivu2a2 | ecosystem: Environmental > Aquatic > Freshwater > Lake > Sediment | place: Rwanda: Western Province, Lake... | reverse complement strand
TTCTTTATCCTCAAATTACCTACTTTGTTTAATAAAATAATCATTTTTAGTAACCTAGTATCAGCTTTTTATAATTTTATATAAGTTGGATATTAGGGTGAGGGTGTATAGGACGCCTGTGGATTAGCTCATAAAATCAGGGAAACCACAAAAGTAGGGTGTTTAAAATTAATGTAGTTTTAAATACTTTTACTAACTCGCAGATTTTCTTAAAAATATATTATTTCAATGCCTTAGATGTAAAAACCTTTAATAAAATAATTATATTTATATTTATTTTCAGCTTTTTTTACAATTTTTGGGAGTTCTAATTTAACAGAAGGAATATCGAAAACAATATTACTTTCTTGTATTATTTCATTTGGATTCTTAACTAAAAATTTTCGATTGGAAATTATACTACTCATAATAAAATAAATAGATTAAAAAATTGATTTTTTTACTATTAGATATATTAAGAAAAAAATGGAAAAAAAGCCTAAAAGAAAGGTATTTTATGTAGATGATGATCAAAGCAAACCAGTTTTAGCAGGTGGTGTTATTTTGATGAAGGGTGAAGAACCTAAATTATTTGTACAGAAAGTAAAAAAAGAGGAAGGAGAAGGACATTTCTTTTCTGATTTTGGGGGGAAAGTTGATAATGATGATACAAGTTATTGGCAATCTATTTCAAGAGAATTAGGTGAAGAAACTAATTATGCAATTTACATCAAAAGAGGTGATCGAAAAGTATATATTGATGATAAAGGTATTGAAAAAATGTTACGGGAAGAAGTTAAAAATAAAATATATTTACCAACTGCCAAATATTATATATTATTTGTTAATTTTGATGAGAATAAATATGGTATTGATTATGAAAAAATTGGAGATCATGAAACACATGATTTAATTGAAAGAACTGCTGAATGGATAAATGCAAAAGAATTTATTAATGCACATTTTAATCATGAATTACATCCTAGACTTTGGAGTAAAAATATTCTCCAATATTTGGGATATAAAGGTCAAGAAGAACTTACTGAAACTTCTTCAAAAATTACTCCACCTAAAAAATTTGCATTCAAATCATCATCATTGTAGAAAATCATTTTCGCCTGGTTGATAAAGAGGTATCATATATGGTAAATTTTTTAACTTTTTATTAGGTGGTAAAAACATATTATTCCAAAGGAGGGTAGCCATACAATAATGGCCAAACTCACTTGGATGAAAACAGTCAAAAGATGATAAATATGTTGAATTATAAATTTGAAAATCTTCAATAATTGGTTGTATTACAAATCTTATATTTTTTGCAAATCCTTTTTGTGTATATTCTTGAACAAGTGGATATAGCTCTCTATTTATATCCTTATATAATTTTCTTACAATTTCTCTGTTACCCATTGCCTGTTCCCTACCTAAAATATATGGACATTCATCTATAAGGTAATGAATGATTTTACATCCTTCGTTTTGCCAATCGGCTGTTAATCCAACATCAAATGTAGAGATAACATTAACAAATATCATTTCAGCATTTTCAATTATATCATTAAAAACTTGAGCTAAATTAAAGATGTAAGTTTGGATAGTATTATTGTAACCATTCAGGCAATATTGACAAATATCATTTGCTCCAATCATTATCGTTAGTACTTTCCACTCGGGAATACATGAAAATTTATTCCATTCAACATATAAATTTTGCCACATCTTCATTAACTCATTTGATAATGCACCAGAAATAGCCACATTACAATTTATTTCATTTTTCATTGTTGGAGGAGGATTTTGTATCATAAGAGAATAAGTTGATTTATCGCTGGTTGGGTATTGTGCAATTGAGTGTGTTATGAAAGTTGATCCTACTGATGCACATGTTTTTGGAGATCCAAAAGTTGAAAAAATATTAGGAAGCGTTCGAAAATCTTTTTCACCTCCGATTGGAAAAGATTTACCGCGATATTCAAAAAGATCTTTAAACGCACTATGAGATTCCAAAGAAAAACCCGCCGAAACACTATCCCCCAAAACTCCAAAACATTGAATATCAGAAGGTTTTAACTCATTAACAGACTTTGAAAACAAAATGGTAAAACACTGAAACAAAATAACAATATTTAACATTTTCGATTATACAATATAAAATATTTTTATTTTTATGTTAAATGACAATTTACAAATAGCTATCATCCAAAAGTTATCTTTTGATGATTTTTTAAAAATACGGTCAATTATACATGATGAAATATTTAATTATTTACTAGAGAGATATAAAAATTGTGTAAATATTTTGGAGAAAATTTATTGTGGGCGTCGTTATTATTTGAAGAATAATTTGACTTGGGTTACTCGATTTGATTATCATTTAGTTAGTGGATCCAAAATATATGCGAATATTAAGTACTCGGATACTTATATGAAGAGTCAGATTTTATTACCATACATGAATTGTCAGGATAAATGTCATTATACGTGCACAAATTGTTTTAATTTTTATCCTTCTTTATTTTGTTTGATCATGTGTCGTCATTTTTGCAATTGTTCAAGTTGTTTTCAATTTGCCAAAAAAAATATTATAGGTGGATTTATCATGAAAAAAATTGGGGTTACCATAAAAAAAAATTAAGGGTTTTTTAGAAAAAAAAGAGAGTTCACCTAAAAAAAAATATTTTTGTTACCATGAAAAAAAAATTTGAGCACACCCATTTTTTAGGGGGGTCCCGCCGTGAAAAATATTTTTCAAAAAATCGACTTTTTTTGTCACGGAAATAGAACGATGGTTCTAGATCGATTAGTGGCTATTTTTTTTTAATAAAAAAAAACTCGTTTTTGTACGACTTTTACAAAAAAGGATGATTTGTATCATTTTAAACGTTTTTGACTTCCTTGTGCGCAACTGAGTTTTTTTAAATTCCATGTTTTGGAATAAAAAAACAATTTTTTTTATAAAAAAAAATATAAAAAAAATTTATGAGAGAAAAATGGAATTTTTTGGGATTTTTTTATTGTAAGTTTTTTGCATTTGGATAGGTTTTCATGGATTTACTAAATAGATTAAAATATTCTCTAACGTTTTTACCGAGTTAACTTCGTAAAAAGCGTTAAAATATTGTTACCATAAAAATTTTTTTTAAAAAATTCAACGCCAAAAAAAGATTTATTTTGGTAACCATATTACCAAAATAATTTGCTCTTTAAAAAAATAAAAATAAATTTGGGCGATTTAGAAATTTGCTCATTTTAACGATTAGTAAGATAACTTGTTATATTACTTTTGATTAACTTATTGTATATTATTCTATCTTGTTCACTCTCTTTCAAAATAAAATTTACTCAAAAAATTCCAGTGTGGTAATAATCGATTTTTTTGTAAAATTTTTTTTATGGTAATCAGATGGTAATAAAGTAAAAAAAATGGAGTTCATGGTTCAAAAATAAATTCCAGCAAAAAAAATTTAGTTTTTTGCATTTTTATGAATTGAGACAGAAGTTAGGTATGATTTGATTACGTATGGTAATTTAAATTATCATAAAATAATAAAAATGAGTAAAATATGTATTACCATAATTTTTCTGGTGGTAATAAAACGGACTTTTTTAGGGGGTTACTGAGGTCACTTTAAAAACCTTATTTTTTAGAAGTTAAAAAATATGGTAACCCTTCGTCAGAAAATTGGTCTTTTCACTCGTTTCAGGTTTTTTTAATGGTAATAAAAATCAAAAAATCCCAAAAATAAAATTTATTAAACAATTATGATATAAAATATGATAATACAATGGTAATATAATTTAAAAAATCGTCTGCTCTTGGAATTTTGAAGATGGTAATGATGGTAATATTTTTTCGAGAATCCCAAGAACCTAGGATTTTTTTTACGATTGATGGTAATTTTTTTTCAATATCGAATTTCTCATTTTAAAAAAATCATCGTAATATTTTTTTACTCATGGTAATGATCTTAAATGGAATCGAGGATATTTTATTTTTTGTTACCAGAAATGGTTAAAATTTTGTTATATCGGAACGTTTAAAATCATTACCATAAATAATTTTATGGTAATGATTCCAAAAAATGGGTTACCATTTGCAAAATCCTGAAGGTCGATATAGAGTAAGGTTACCATTGATTTTACCATTTTTTGCATAATCGAATTGCTCAAAAAAACGCTTGCTCAATTTATGCTAAACGGAAGCTATCATTTTAACGTTTTTCATTTTTTGATTACCAAAAAATATCTCGATTTGAATGAAGGGGGGTTACCATGATTGGTAAGTTTATTACCATGATTTTTTCTCATATCTTCCTTAAAAATGGGTTAACCCTTCGTAATATGGTAACGTTTTTTCATTATTAACGCTTCAACTTATCAAAAAAGGTAATTTTTTTATTTTATAAAAAAATAAAAAAAAATAAAAATGGTCAGTTGGTAATCAAGAGACTTCACCAAGCGAAGCATAGGTTACCTTTTATGGTAATGGTTTTATAATTTCAGAAAAAAATTTTGAAAAAGTGTATGGTGTTTTTGGTAATCCGACGATTTTTTGGATTTTTCCGGGAATTTTTAAAGGGAAGGGTTATTACCATATTATGGTAACCATGTCTCAAAAGTTGAGCAGAATCGAAAGTGCTTTATGGTTGGATTTGTTACCATACCTCCAAAATGACCAGATTCCAAAAAAAAGGTCGTGGTAAAAAAATGACCATAAACCCATTTTTTTAACGCGGAACCGTCCACTTGTTAGCAACCCCCGTAATGCTCGTTTTTATTGATGAAGTGCACTGTAAAATCATTTATTGGTGTTTCATTTTAGTCAAAGCAGTAAGCAAAATGACCCCGTGATCTGCACTGCCCATCCTGGACCTCCGTCAACTGAAATTAACGTCTATAGCGAAACCGATAGCGATTTTTGTAACATATTTTTGTTTTGCTCACTGCGTTGTAGAGTCACCTTAGAATTTTTTTTAAGTTTGACTAAATTTTTTTTTACATTCATTATAGTTATTATTTATTTTTATATTTTTTAAAAATACTAACTAAATAGATAAATACAAAACACTAAAAAGTGCTTGACTAAAAAGATGTGCACAAAATGAAAAATGAAGTTGCAAATGGAAATCAAAAAAATTTTTTTTTGGAAAATTTTTAAAACCAAAACCAACATAGATCAAACTAAAATTTGCGTCATCGTAAATTTTTAGTCAATCGATTCGAGAAAACGACCAAAACGATTTTTGGTTACCCTCGATGGTAATGGTGCTCCGTTGAAAAAAATCTTAACGTGGTAACTGGTAACCAGTTTTATGTTAAATCGATAATTATTCTTTTTTAATTTTTATCAACTATTTATCAAAAAATATTTTTAACGTAAAATTGCATCCTCATCAGATTACCATGTTTATGGTAATGCGGAGCAAAAAAAAGTCAAAATTTATGGTAAGTTAATTATCAGAAAGTGCTCTATATGCACGCTGTGATCACGAAATGACCACCTCATGGTTCAAAATGATTTTTTTTTTTGAAAAAAAGAGGTGAACCATGAGGTGGAGATTTTGATAGGGAAAATGACCATTTTTTTCGATTTTTAAACGCACTTTAAGGTTTTTGGAGCTTTTTTAAACGCGTTCTAAATATTTTTTGCTCATGCGAAAAAATTCCAAAAATAGGAATATTTCTTTTTTTTTCATCTCCCTAAATATTTAACTAAAAATTGACTAAATTTGACTAAAATGACTAAAACACACAAAAAAAATTTTCTACATGTTTTTCTGCATAAAATATAAAAACAAAAACACAATAATACGACAATTTATGTACTTTTTGAAAATGTTTTTTGACTAAAAATTTGACTAAAAATTTAGTCAAATTATCATATTTTAGTTTAAAATTGTTATAATTATTTCTTTTATAACCATAATATGGTGTCTTTTATTTGTCATAGATGTGGAAAATTTTTTCAGCACACCGGTAGTTTTAAAAAACATTTGACAAAGAGTGAAATATGTCCTCCGATAGTAAGTCAGAAATCAAGAGAGGAAGTTTTATATTATTATCATTTGGAAGATGAATGTGCAGAGCCAAATAAAAAAGTAGAGATTGTTTATCCAAAAGTTAAATTAAAAGAAAAAGAAAAAAAAATAGTAGAAACAGTTGATCAAGGAATATTTATGATAGAAGAGGACGGTAAAACGAAATATAAATGTTCATATTGTGGTGGATTTTATACAAGAAAGAATAATCTTGTATCACATATTAAAAAATTTTGTAAAAATGCGAGAGATCAGGAATTTCTAGAGAAGAGGGAAATGATCATGTTAGATAAAATAGAAATACAAAAATTAAAAGAAGAAATAGATAAATTATCATCCCAAGCTCATATAATAAATAATTATAATAATACAACTACAAATAACGTTCAACAAATAAACCAAAATATTTTATTACAAGCATATGGAAAAGAAAATGGTCCGAAGGTTTCAGATGATTTTATGAGTAAGGTATTAAAAAATCCTATGAAAGGTATTCCAGATTTAATTTCGTATCATCATTTTAATCCAAAACATCCTGAGAATCAAAATGTTCGTTATAATGGTAAAAGAAGTTTTTATGTTGATGTATTTAATGGCAATTTCTGGGAAGCAAAAGATAAAGGTGAGGTTATTCATGATATGATAGTAAGTAAAAAAGATATAGCAGATGATTATTTTGATGAAGCAGTTGAAAATAAAAAAATAAAAGAAAAAGTAAAGAGTGATTATACCTCTTTTTCTGAAAAGATTGATAGATATGTGAACGCCATTATTAGTGAATTAAATTACGGTTCTGAATTACTTGAACAAGATAAAGAATTATATAAACAACTATATAAACAAGTTGAATTAATGATGATTAATGCTCAAAGAATTCTTACTCTCAAAAGTAAAAAAGTTCCTTCCCCTTTTCAAGAAATCGAATGATATACTACTCATGGAAAAAAAACTTTTTTTTATCCGAAATATTTTTTTTATTTTTTACAAAAAAATATTGTAAAAAAATATAATCTTAAAAAAATATTTTACAATGATAATTAATTTATTTATTATTACTAGAATTATTATTTGAGTTATTTTTTTTGATAGTGTTATTAATCATTTCAACAACATTTCTAACAGAATTATTAACATTATTGCTTCTTGATTTAGTGAGTTTAGTAATCTTATAATCTTTTACTTTATTGATAATAGCGTTAATACTGTTTCTCTCGCAAAAAGTTGTGTTATTGTTATTTTTATTTACTACCATAAGGAATTTTTTATCTGCACTTTCAGGATTATAGATAACTGTTATTTTGTGTTCATTTCCATTTTTATCACCCTTAAGTGAGAATACCATTGGCTTCTTCTCAGTATTTTCCGAAACATGTTTTTGGAGTTCAGCCAAAAAATTCTGTTTATTGTTTGACATTGAAAAACTCTCATTTAATTTTTTCATATTATTGTTATTGTTATTGTTACCAGACTCGTTATTGTCACCTCCTTTCATAGGACCATAACGGTTGTCCCAAGCTTGCTCACTTCCTGTAAGTTCTTTGCACAATGGCTTATCAACAATACCCATTTGTGATACTGAAGGTTCTGCATCACATCCCGGAGCTCCTCCACCAGCGTGCCAACCTGCTCTAGGTATCTCTGGTTGACCCTTTGGTTTATAGCATGGAGATAATGGAAAATTAAATTGATCTGCATAAGCAAATGCACCTCCTTTTTTAACTGATTTTCGTGGCATATAATATATTTAATAAAAAAATATATTATAAAATGTTTTCTAAATTACTCAGTATAAATCAATAAATAGGGAGTTTTACCCCACGATTTCCTAATTTCATATCCTGCTTTTACCGAAGCAATACATGGAGATATTACATATTTGTTTTACAATTAGTACTTACTAAGGCTGTGTATTTTTTTAGATTTTCTTTGGTTGCTCATATTTCTTCTTCTAATTTAGCATTATAATTTGTGAGAACTTAAATATTCAAATGTGCATATTTTTTTATAGAATATTTACCTAATTCCTTTTTTAAATCATTAATATTTTTATAACTGGAATTTACTACTTTTTTATTCTCCAAATTCCTCAAGTTCATTTTGTACTTATCTCCCTCCAATCCAATTCTAATTTTGTATTTTACTCCATTTTTCTCTCCATCAACAGAATAATATTTTTTATTTCCACCACCTGCGATCTTATGTAATCCATATTCACAAGTATAACATTTGGAAAGCTCTTTTTCACTTGGTGTATCACTAAATAGCTGATGTTGTGTAGTCATAATATATATAAATATTTTATTTATACAGGATGTGAATAAGCTCTATATTGCGGTAAAACATTTAAATGATTGTCTCCCAAATCAAATCTATATCCTGTTAATACTTTGCCTCCTTTTTGCTTTCCTCCACCTTTCAATAAATCTCCAAAAAATATTGGACGACAACAATTATAATATGGAGAAACAACAGGCTGTCCAGCCACTGGATTAATACTTACATTATATGTATAACCTTGCCCTCCTTTCATTACTTTTTTTAATACCGCATTTTCTTCATATATTTTTACAATTCTATTTTCATCATCTAAGTCAATTTTTTGTTTTATATTAATTCCAGAATTTGTTTTAAAAGTAACTAAAGCCCTTTTTGGAGATTGCATTTTAATACTATTTTTACCCTCTTTATAAATTTTCTGTCTTGTGTTCACAAATTTTTTATACTCTTCAGCATTTCCACTATGATCACCTAAAGTACCATTTACTTGATAATTAAAATTTCCTGAAAAATATCTTGTTATTCCTTCAGAATTATTTTTAAGATTACTCACATAATCTTTAATTACTTTTGAAGTTTCCTTATTCACCATTATCTTATATTTCTAAAAAAAATAATTTAAAGAAATAATTTTATATATTATATATAATATGGATAATAAACCATTAGATAAAATTACAGCACCTGATACTGAAACATTTGATCAAAATACTGCTCTTAATGTAATGGTTCAGGCAATTCATATTGGACAAATGCGTGGAGCCTGGAGATTGGAAGAGGCCGAAGTATTAGCCAAGGCAATTAAGGCTTTTATTAAGAAAGAATAATTTAATAATAAAATATTGATAATTATTATTATCAATATGAATAATTTACATGTTGTGTTAGATATAGACAACACTTTAATTGATAGTATTAATGAGCAGGATTATAAAATTATTAAATATGAAATTAGACCACCAGATTTATATTACCAGGAAGCTCATATGCTTATTTGGAAAAGACCTCATCTCCCAGATTTCTTAAATTTTTTGAATGAACATGTTCAATATGTAAGTATTTGGACAAATGGAAATAAATCATGGCTTAATTTTATTTTTAATAATTTAATCGCAAAATATATCAATCCAAGAAAAATTGTTTTTTTATTTTCGATCGATTATAGTACTCCAATTATGATAAGGAATGATCATTTTTCAGGAAAAATATATGTAAAAGAACTAAAAAAAATATTAAATAATAATGTAACTCTAAGAAATACTGTACTAATTGACGATAATTATTATAATTGCTATTTTAACAGAAATAATTCTATTCCTATAAAAAAATATCATGTTTTACATGAAAAAAATAAAAAATTTAATGAATTGAAAAATATAAAAGAAATCTTACTATCACTGAAAGCTACTCAAGATGTTTCACAAACAATGGGAAAAGTGTATGAATCAATTGGAAACTACGAAAAATTGTTTAATTAGAAAGATTGACAACGTATTGTGGTATCCATTTTTCATTGATAGGATTCTTCTTGAATTTAGCATATAAATCTTCACCATCCTTTAATTCTGAAAACCAGCCTTTCACCATGACGCTCGTTGGAATATTTGGAATTCCTGCATAACCAACTCTAGCTTTTTTATATTTTGATTTATCAAACATGTATATCTCATATAGATCAGGATATTCAGTCATTTTCAAAAGAAAAGTTGCCTCATTTTTTTCATCTTGTTTTATCTCTTCAACCGTTTCTTCAACTTTTTGAACAGATTCTTCCTTATTAGTAGTATTTGTTGGAGATAGTTTGTTTCTACATTCTGGAAATATGTATAAAATATCATATGAGGAATTTGCTTCACATTTAAATAAATAACCATTAACATTAAATGGTAATCTTGGTATGTATTTTTCCTTAACTTCCTCTATCTCTGAATAACTAAAAACTTCTTTTTTTATTAATGTAAATGGTTCCAAATAAGGATCAGATATATAATGATCATCCAATAATTCCTTAATTTTTTTATACCTTTGTGAGAAAAATTTTGTCATCAATTCTTCACCCCTATAAACCAAACAATCACTTAACAAAAAATACCATTTTTCATTTATTTTAACTGTTTCACCTTCTAAAATAGTATTATCATATAATTCAATACTAAATCTAGATTTAACAAGAAAAAATGTACCATTTTTTCTGTTAATGTAAAGAGCATATGGCTTAAAATTTACATGTGTTAAAAACAATAAATATTTTTGTCCAAATGTATTCAAAACAAAGGAATGTTCCTTTTGTTTTAACTCGTTGGCTCTATTCTTGTCTAAAAAAAAATAACGCTTATTTTCTATTTCAATATTGAAATTCGAAGTAATTTTATTATTAAGCTCCCTTATTAATAAATTGTTTGTCAATTGAAGGGCCTTTTCATTACCCAATTTAACAGGCTTCATTTATATATAATTCATACACAATTAATTTCCTTTTAAATCACTTTTTTTCATTTTTGGAGGAATACATCCACAACCATAACAATCGTATTCATGATCATCAGTCCAATCAAACATACAATGTCCCTTAACTTTATTTTCTGTTGGATTCGCACATGTCCACCTACATTTCTCTCCCTCACACTCATATTCTGTTCCACAATAACCATCTGATGGTATTTTACTACATCCTTTATTGCATTTTCCTGTAAATTTTTCTTTGTAATGCATTGACAGATACACAAATAGTAAAAATAATATCAACATAAAGAATATAACTCCTTCTAAATCACTTAACATTGCCATTATATAATTAATATAATTTAGAAAAAAAATTACTCTCTAACACAACCGCATCCTGTACAATCTACCCTTGAATCACCCTTGTCACTATATTTATCATATTGGCACCATCCTTTTTGACCAATATGTGAAGTATTTATACAAGTGTAAGGACACTCCTCTTTTCCACAAGGTGGTTCACCACAATTTCCAGATTTTCCTTCATAAACACAACCCTTTAGACAACTGGAAAACCACTTTTGACGATGTCCTTTTTTATCATCAGTTAATGTAAAAAATATTAATATAATAATTAAAATTAAAATTACAGTTATTAAAATGACAAAAATAGTATTATGAGTATTTGAATTATCCATAAATAATAAAATAAAAAAAAAATAAAAAAAATAGATTTAAAGAATTCTTTCCATTAAAATTATATTTGTTATGACAGATATGGCTTCAGAGGATGTTAGAGAGGTAGAATTTATTTATCCTCTTGAAAGGATCGCCTTAATTTCTAGTAAGCTTGTTGGCCATAAGTTGCCACTGCTGAATGGTTTTAAAGAATTTTATGATTTACTAGAAATTAAGCAGTTTGATGTATCTTCATTTAAGAAGAATAATTTTAATAAAGGGGGAAGTCAGAATAAATATAAGAATCAGTCAAATTCATGGAGAAGAAAGAATAAATTTAGAGCAAAGGATATTGAGAAATTTTTGACAAATACTTACATAAAACAACTTCCTCAAAATGATGAAGCTAAAATAAGAAAAACAATTATTTCACATCTCAACAAATTAAATGAGAAAAAGTTCACAATAATTGTAAAAGAATTTATTGATAATCTTGAAGAACAAATGTTCTCTGAGACTTTCGATATTTTAAATTTTGAGATATTGAATAAGGTCTTTCATGATAACAATTATGTATATTTATATGCAAAATTAGTGAAGGAACTGATTGTCAATAAAAAGTGGCAAAGAAAAATGTTCAATATTATTACAGGAGAGGATGGTGAGAAACAATATTATTGGACATTGAATAGTTTTAGTGGATCTCATGAAGAGAATGAATACGTTGGTCCCTTTTCAACAGAATCAGAAGCTTTGGATGATGCGATTGAACATCATAATTTTAAGTCTTCATTTTGCTTTTTCTTGCAGAAAACATTTGAGGAGAGAGATAGTTTTCAGGAGGAGATAAGAAGCACACGAGAATTATTTGATTTGAATATTTTTGCAAAAAACAAATACATGAATTTTCTTAAGTTAGTAGTTTCTAGTGTCGAGCAAGGAATTTTTTCAGTTCCTATTTTACATCATTGTTTGCTGAAATTATTAGAAACTCGTGAGATGGAGCAATTTGCATTGACATATGAAATGGTTCATAACAATCAGAGACTAAAGATAAGTGTGGACAGTCATAATTTTTATGAATCGAAATTAAATGAAATAATTACAACAATTAGTATTACTCCAAAAACTAAATTCAAATTACAGGAGTTTTTCAAATTTAAACAGACAAAAAATACAAATCAGTTTGAAGCATTAGCTGTTATTAGTTCAGAGGAAAACACAAATTCTTCACCAGTACAACGAGGTGAAGATGTAAGAAATATGGAATGTATTATTTCTGAATTTCCAATCAGTCAGGATTATGAAGCAATTAAAGATTTATTTTCATCGATATCACAAGAAAGTTATAAAGAATTTAATAAGAAAATTATGGATGCGATTCTTGAAACAAAAGAGAGTGAAAGTCAAAAGCTATGTAAGTTGGTTAAATCACTTTGGAGTGATTTTCAGCTATTTTCAGATAGCTATGCAATTTTTATCAAGGATAATATGATTAATCTATATGCTGAATATGAGATTGATTATCCTAATTGTAAAACAATTTTTCTTGGTCTAATAAAGGAATGGCTTGAAAAGAGTAGCTATGACAAAGAAAAATTTGTGCAAGAATTAAAAGATAAAAATGTAGATGATGAGGATGAACAATATAACATTGATCTGTTTAATGAAAAGGTAGTTAGTAATTTGTAGGTAATTTATAGGATTTGCTTAAAGAAATATAACTAATAAACATGAGTAAAATAATAATGATTAGTAAGAAAAATAAAACATTCTTTAATAATTTTGGATGTTCTTCGATTAGAAATGCTAAACCAAGAACAATAATAATTTTTTTCCAAAAATCTTTTTGCATATAATTTACAAAATATTATTTTAGGTAAATTTTATATTTCTAAAATATTTATGTCCATGGAAGAAATTCTCTAGCTAATTCTGAATTTTCAATTTTAGTCATTAATATTTTGCAATTACTTTTGTTTAACAATAAAGAATTTTCAATATATTGCATTATCATTTCTTCATTTGGTATATTTGATGAATGAGTTTTACTTAATGAACAACGAATAGTATAAAAAAGTGATGTTTTTTCTAATGCTTCACGAATTTTTGTAAATTCTTTTACATCGTCTGGATGCAAAGATCTATGATAATAAATCATCGCATTTATATTTTTTACACATGTTTCAATATCAATAATCCATGACAAAGGTGTTGGATCAATTATAATTAAAGATTGAGTTGGTAAAAAACTTGCATAAACAAGACCTGCATATCCTCCATAACTTATACCAATTATATTATAGTATTTGCTATCACATCTTGATATGATTTCTTTATAAACTTTTGTATTTTGATAATCGCAATATATTGGGTTTAAATATAAATAATTATAATCCAGGTTATTATTGAACCATGATATCATCATATAATAATTTTGTCCAGCTCCTGTAAATATAATGTTCGTTACATTGCTTTTATTGTTAATAAATACATATTAACAACCTAAATATTCTTCTTCATACTTTTTAATTTTTGATAATGCAATTTCTTTATTTGTTAATTTCATACCTTCATATATTTTATGATTGTCTAAAATATTGTCACTCATATAATATAAAAGAAAAATCATATTTATTATATATTAAGTACTTTCGTACAAATTTTTTGCATTCGTGAAATAATTTATAAAATATTATTTTAGGGTTATGTAAGAGAAAATCCAAATTTTTTCATCGGGGTTATTTTTTCAGTAACACAACTTGTCTTCTTTCCCTTTTTACTCGGTTTATCATCATCATCTTCATTATCAGGTTCCCACGTCTCTGTTTTAACAATTGTTTTTCCATCCCTACTCGCCCGGAATGTTTCAATGAAATAATTCTTCTTTTTGTAAAATGAATACCTTTTTTCAGCCTGGCGTGAAAATAATGAGAAATCATCAACAATATCAATCACTAACGGTGCATTTTTAGGAGTTACACCTACTTTTGGTCTTATTCTACCAACTGCCTGTTCAATATCAGTTTTAGGAGTCCCCAAAATGATAGTATCAATTGTACTGATATCTAATCCTTCCGCTGCCATTTGAAATGTTGCAAGAATAACTGTTTTTTTAGTGCTTTCTTCAAGACTTGACTGTTTCATTCCTCCAATATAAAATCCGTTGTTGATTTTTCTCTCATTCAAAGCATATTCCAGATCTTTTAACATTTCTCTTCGATCTGCCAAAATTAATATTTGACGATCTTCCAATGTACATTCAATAATCTTTTGAATAATGAAATCAGTGCGAGGTCCAAATGATGCTACATTATTTATCATTCCCGCTGAATTTATTTTACCCATATATCCACTTAATTCAGTTGCATAATCTGGATCACCACAATCATAAATATATCTTTCAACTATGGAATTTGTTGCACTTTTTCCTTTCCTACTAAAAATGATATCACCAATATACCATTTTAGTACTTTAGTTAAACCATCTTTTCGATTGGGAGTAGCACTCAATCCTAACATGTATGGACAGTTAATTTTTTGTAAGGCTTTGGAAAATTCTCGGCTTGGACATCGATGTGATTCATCCAAAATTACCAAGCCAAAACTATCAAATAAATTTAAAGGGTACTCCTTCATGGAAATACTTTGAATCATACCAATCACAATATCCTTATCCTCTATATCAATAATTTTACCCTGGATTCTTCCAACTCTCGCCCCTGGCAAAAAAGCATGACTATCCGTCCCTCCTAATATTCTTTCCACCCACTGATTCAACAAAAACTCCTTGTGAACCAAAACAAATGTTTTCTTTTTCAATTGACTAATCAAATAACACGCACATGCAGTTTTTCCATCACCACATGGTAATGAAAGAATACCACCACCTTTAGACTGAAATGCATTTAAACACGCATTAATTGGTTCCTGCTGATGACCACGTAAATTTCCATTGAATGTTAAATTAATTTCTTCTCCTGGAGGAACATTTATTTGGTCCGGTTTTCCAAATTTTTCCAATCCGTAAAACTTTGGTATATATAATTTTTGGGAATTTTCTATATAAACTGGAAAAGGTTCTTCTGTATCTCCAAAATCACCCGATGAAAATGGTTTTACTGTCAATTCCTGCTTAGTTTGTGCAATTGCTTCAGAAGACCACTCCTTTTTGATTAAAACATATCCTCTCTTTCCAATATAGGATTTCATATAAATAAGCTATCTTTAAACAATTAAAGTCTTTTTAAATTCATTTTTTTTAACTGCTGAAAACTATTTAGAAAACGTATTTTTTACAATAGACGGTAAAAAGAATTTTAAGTAAAAATAAAAAATATTCATATTTATTATAATATGAACTCCGCATCTAAGGCAGTTAGAAATTTAGGAAAAAAAAGTGCAAATGTTGTCAAAGGAACCTATCAGATCGGTAAATCCACTGTTCAGCAAACAATGGGTCTTGGGCTGATTATTCTTGTTTTGATTGTTTATTCAGCAGTAGTTGTTAAATATGCATCATTGCAATATCTATCATTCTTTGATAATATGGTAGTTAAGATTGTTGCCCTTCTTATCATTGCAGTTGTTGGATTATATTGCCCATCTGTCGCACTATTCCTTGCAATTGCCCTTATTGTAACTCTCCAGACTCTTAATCAGCGTAGAATGTCCGGTGATACTGGAAGTCATTCCCCAATGGAAATTGTAAAGAAAATAGAGAAGGAATTGACTCCTGCTGATTCAATGGAATCTATGCAGGATTATTTAGACCCAACTTTAAACCAAGAAAATCCTATGGATACTATGGAAAGTATGGGAAATATGGGAGGTGATGAACCACTAGGATATAACAACAACACTTCTTGCATTGGATCATGTGGGGGTGGCAGTGATGGAAATCCATCTCTTAGCTCTCAATGTGGTGTTGTTAAGACATGGAATCACCAAATTTCAGCACAAGGCTTGAATGAAGGTCCTGTTGGCTACCAGTCATCTGTTGGATATCCCGTCGCTTAATAAATTCTTATTTTTTTATTCCAAAAATAGAAAAATAAATTATTTCTTTGAGGCGAAATCAAGTGCATAAGAATATCCAAGAGGATCCAATACATCTCCATCATTCTTCGTCACAATATCATCATATAACCCCTTTAAATTTGGATTTGTTGGATTCATTTTATATAAATCATAAACATCATCTCTGAATTTTGGTGTAATTGTTGCAACTTTCTTATAACGATCTATTCCCGACTGAAGTGCACTCAATGCCGATTTATCTGGTTTTGGAGAAAGAAGTGATTTACTTATTTGCGATCCAGGTGTGAATAATGGACCAAACGATTTTTTCAAAATTTGTCTTTGATATTGTGGTAATTTAGCAAAGGAAGCCTGTAAGTCCTTATAAGATTGTGGATTGAATTTAGTGGTGTCCAATTTGGAAAACATATCCGAAAAATTTATTGGAGGAGCAGTTGCTCCCATTCCAAAACTTGGAATCATACTACCCAATTTAGCTCCCAATCCAGGAGCAACCCCAGGCAAAGTTGTCATCATTTTTCCAAAATCACCTCCCCTTGCAATTAAAATTGTTGGAATAATGTAAATGATAATACCCACCAAATACCATACCCACCACTTCTTCTTTTTGGTCTCACTTTCATTTTTATTTGCAAACCAACTAACTCCAACTGAATAACAAATAACTACTGCCAAAAATGCAATTGACCACCCTAATGTCACCTTCCAATTTGAAACAAAAAATGCCTTCAATTTTCCCAAAAATCCAATTGCATCCACTGCTGTTCTATTATATGCCTCAAAAGTAACAATTGTTATCAAAACTAACATGAAAAAAACTGTCAAAATAATAAAAATAGTATCAATGAATGATTTTGTCTCTGTCTGTTTTATTGGGGAAACATTCGTTTCATCTCCTGGCCACACCTCTTCCATCTCACACTCTTCTTGTGTAGCCATTGATTTAATGTAATCATCTGTTCTCTCACTCGGCTCAATCTGTCTTGTAACTCTTCCCCCGATCTGTGGACTCAATTGTGAAGCTTTTCCAGGTACTCTTGAACAATTTGCATCACAAACCAAAGCATCACCACTACCAATCGGCTGAATATTTTCATTGAAAAATATTATCGTTCCAGGTGGATTAACAGGAGTATTCTGCATAAAATTTGCGACCTTTGATGAAAAACTTGCTGTACTTCCAACTACTTTTGACACCATATTATTGAAAAATTCAATCGGAATGTCTATTATTTTAGTCATAATTATGTACTGAACATTGTTGTCATTAATTAATGTACTAAAGAAAGATTTATTTCCAGGTAATAATGTACCCACATTAAAATTACTTAAATTGTTGAGTGTAACATCATCGCCTTTTAGAGGAATTTGGGGAGCTAAGGTCTGTAAAAAAGTAAAACCGTTAGTGATTGCATTATTTCCTAAATTATTAACTTGACCAATAACAGAGACAATAATCATCAAATTGTTATAGGATTCATTAACAAATGCAAAATAATATTGGATGGTTTGGTTGTAAGTTATATTACCGACTTGATCTTTCGCAGGGGCAGAGAAATATATTTCCTTTAAATAAAAAGGAGTCATTTCTTGACCGTTCACATTTGAGCCATTCCAGAGAACGTAGTTTTGATTATTGTCATTTACTGGTGTGATAGAGAAATAATTTCCGTCGTTGTAAATGGAACAACTGTTAATATTTGAAAATTTGAAATCTATTTGGCACCCAGTTTGACAGAAAAAAATTGGGGTTTGGTTTTGGGTGGTTACTGAGTCAGGCTGATTTGGAAGCTGAAATGTTAGACGTGGGATTTTATTTAGAGATGTTGTTCGAGTTTGTACTAAATTAAAATTTGACATAATTTACTACTTTCTATAGAGAAATAAAACATAGTTATTTTCTCTATTAAAATTAAAATGAAAAATTTCCAATTCATAATTTTTATAACCATCTTTATAATTCTATTTCTACTTTTTGGATTTACCTCTCTTATGATTATAAACTATAATACTAAAAAATGTGGTGATTCAGAAAAATTTGTTGCTGTTTCAGCAATTGAGCATGATACTGGTACGTCAAGTATTCAAAAAGCGAATGTTCAAAGTGTTCAGAAAAATCAAGGTATTCGTAACTTGAATCGAGATCTTCCTGTTTTATTAAAAGATCGTTTTTCAAAAATTGGAAAAGTAACTGATGTTTTGGAAAATGATTTATTAAAAAATAAAGGATCCGTTTTGGAGAGTTTTGAAGGAAGTAAACTAATCGATGAAGCAAATTTCCAAAATACACTCCCTAATCCAAATCTCGATAAAAGCATTCAAAAAAGTGATTTCAATAAAAATCTGATTCCCTTAGCCGAACCAATTCCCGGAGATGATATGGTTTATCATGAAAATGATAAAATATATATTAATCCTTTTTTCCCAAATGATTTTGAAAAATCAACAGCTAAAAAAGGGGACAAACCCAATCAACATTATCCTGATCCAAAAGAGATGAATTCAGTTGAAAGAAATGCATTTAAATTTGGTTATCCAAATTATATGACAATGCAAGATTACGTCAACTGGATTTTTCTTTTCAAAGAAATGCCAAACCTTTTAAATCTTCAACATTACATAAATTATGAAAGGCTTATTAATGGAACACCAATTCATTACCAAAAAGGAGTCGCTCCTCCTCCCGCCAAAAGATTAACTCCCCTTAATTCTGATGACTACTTTGTCCAAATGTACACTGAAAATCCAAAAAGAAGAGTTCATCAACTGACCCAAATGATTAATCAAGATACAAAAGTAGCTTTTAATCAAGGAAGTCCAACAAATGGTATGCTTCCTTATAACTACAACGAATACGGTGATTTCACACAAAATTTTAATGTTATGGGTGAAACAGGTCACATTTATAATCCAGAATTAGCAGACAAAACCGATCCTTATTTTTTACAAAATATTGTTGGACCTAATTGGGAAAGAAAAGGTCTCGTTATTCCTCAAGTCACTTCTTAAACCATTTTTGTAACATTTGGATAACTTGGAAAATTAGAATCATTTACAGTGACTCTGTAAAAATATGGTTCTCCTTCAATCTCAACCTGATCATTTGTACCTAATTCCCTGAAAAGACATGGAATTTTTACTTTTTTCTTTATTTCATTAATTATAGTAAAATAATCATATTTAAAATTTTGTTCAGATGGATTAGGTCTGTTAAGATAAAGAGGATGATAAGAATTGTCCACATAAGGTGCCATTATTTTATAAAGGTATCCTACTTGTTGGAATGGAGGATAAGGACCGATTCTTCCTTTTGTTGGGGCAACATTTTCATCACTTATTTCTAGCGGTGGTAAAATATTACCAATCACTGTTTGACTTCCTCCATAACATGGTTCCCTTCTTGATCCACATCCGATTACTTCTCCTTCTAATGCACGATTTGGATAATTACCTACCCAATATACTGATTGGCCAGCAGTTGGATAAATACGAGTTACATCAAACAATTGTCTTTTATTGTGAGCAGTGAATAAAGAAGGGGGATGGTCATCATCAAAATTTTCTAAAGTTTTTGGGTAACAAAACCAGATAACCAATAATAAAATTACTACTGAAATTAATAAAAAAATATCTTTCATTAATTTCTTGGAGAAAATAAATTCATTTATTTGCAACATAAATAACAGCCATTACTAAGATTTGGATTCTCTATTTTAATAACTGGTGTTTCATGGTATCCATCACCTCCATCACGTACCTTAATTTCTTTTACCCTTCCATCAACTACTAACGCCTCCAAATTACTTCCCTCACCTCCTCCCCCGATTGCCTCAACTTTTGGAGCACTTCCATATCCTTTTCCCTCATCAATCATATAAATGCCAGTAATTTTTCCCTTAGAAATAGAACAAACAGCTTTAGCCATATTTTCGGGACCAATTGAATCACATTTCATTTTACTTCCCTCGGGAAAATTTATACTTGCCCCTGAAAAATTTGGATAATCTGGATGACATTTAGAAGAATTCAAAAAACGACAATTCATCTTATTATTCTGCATCATTAATGGCTCTGCTACCTTTTTATTTAAATCATCTAAATGATTTTTGAGGAATTCTTTTGGAATTGTTGGATCATTTTGCTGAAACTGAATTGGCTGTGGCTTTTGTGGAACTACCGAAACATCTTTCCTGAAATCTTGTCCTTCTCCCTTCAATTTCAAAACTAATTCTTCCAAATTAAGCTCCGGATTCTTAGTGTAATTTGGAAGCTTTCCCGTATTGTCAAATTTTTCCTTCATCGCCAACTCAGTCTCCGATAAATTTTTTCCATCACCGAAGTTTAAAGTCACAAAATCAGATGGTTTATTCTTATCAACATTTACCGTAGTTTTTTTGTCACTTTTACTAAAAAGATCACCCATGCTGAAATTTTCAGTTACTGTGTTTTTTTTTTGACGTCCCCAAAATATCCAGACATGTCTTCTCCGGTCATTAACGCATTTTCAAGAACGTCTCTAGTAACATGAACTGGATCACTTGAAACTAATTGATCGGTGTTGTCATAATGAAAAAATCTTTCATTTTTGAAATTGGGATCATCATAATTTGCTTCCTTGACACATCCGTTTTCAAAATTTTCTTTCTTCCAGAATTTAAAACCATAAACACATCCCACTACTAAAATTACAAGTAATAAAACTATTAAAACTCCTATTACAGTTGATTGTTCTGAATAAGCCATTATTTATATTATAAATATAAAAAATTTTTCCAATCTAAATCTAAATAAATTTATTCAATCCAAATTTTTCCAAAGATTCAATAACCTTCTGTCCTTTTTTTAATGAAGGTGTTAAACTATTCATGTGTTTATGAAGAGCATCAACTGCTACAGTTAAATCATATAATTGTTTCTGCGCTTTATATGCCTCTTTTGAACTCACTTTTGTTGATCCCACACTTTTATTAATATTATCTTCGCTTTCATTAACATCTGTATCTTCATCACTATCTTCTAAATTGTCAACATCTAATTTTCCAAAAGCATCATCCACTCCATTTGTATCCATCATCGAAATCTTCTTCGGTTTTTCATTATCAAATTTAATATCTTCAACCTTTATTTGAACACTCGGTTTGTTTTCAACAGTCATATCTGTGCCTTCATCATTGTCTGGTGCTTTTCTTGCATCTTCTGAACCACTATCAAAATTTTCCAAACTTTGTCCATTATAAACAAGAAATACAGCTGAAATTGCGACAAAAACACTTGCTAAAAATAATGCAAAGAAATAATTTTTTCCTACATAAAAAACCGCCATAAAAATAACTACCCAAGCTAACGCTAATTTAATAAATGCAGGTGTTTGTACGAAAAACATACATAAAATTAAAAATGCAACAACTGCGATTTGATATTGCATTGTTTTATCATCCTTCATTCTATGATAAAATGAGAATTTAAAATTATAAAACAAATTTGTTAATTGAATAAAAAATAATTGCTCCAACTAAACCTAAAATTAAAGCAGTACCATAATACTGAAATTTCTGATTAGCTGAAATATATTTTGTAAAATATGGAACAACAAAATTATAAGAACTCATAAGAACAACAAAAAGTGCCAAAAATAATAATGGCTGTCTCAACTCCAACTTAATTTTATCAAAAGCAGATAATTGTGGTTCTTCTTGATACTGATATTGCTGATCATATTGATCATCTTCCATCTGCTCATATTGAGCCTGTTGAGCCTGAGCTCTGGCAATATTTTCCTGATTGATTTCATGTTGTTGTCCATGATTCACTGCAAACTGGTGTTGATTGTAACTTTGCTGAGCTTGTTGATATGCATTTTCTGATTCTTGACTATCATTGTTCATTTGATTAAGAATCTTTTGCATAAATTGTTGATCATCCTCCCCTTGTCCGGTGGGACCTTTTGGTAATGCACTAATAGGTGTCGCTTTAGGATCTGCCATATTTTTTAATATCTTACATTAAAAAATACAATAGAAGACGCATTATTGTCCCAAAAGTTCTTTTTCCTTTCTCTTCTTTGCCAAAAGTTTCTTCTTTCGCCTTAAGTATTTTTTGGAATGATAAACCACCCAACCATTTTCTAAATCATCATTTGCCTTATCGTAATTGTAAAATGGAACATGTCTCCAATTTGGAATAATTACTACCAAACCTTCTTCAGATTGAAATTGCATATAATTCTTAAATAAATTATTTTGTGATTTTTTACTCCTAAAGATTATTTCCTCATTTTAACAATACGTTTTTCAAATTTTTCTTCAACCTGATCTTCATCTTCGGACTTTTTAGTTTTTGGTTCAGATGAAATATCAAAATCAGGGGGCTCTAAAATAAAATTTGTATTTATTTTATCAAATTTATCTCTTAAATCTATCATCTCATTGTTTAATATATTCAAATTATTGTTCTCATGTAAATATTCCATTATAAAAGCAAAATACTTTATCCAATTTTTTACTTCTTCTGGCTTTAAATTAGTATTTTTTCCAATATCCTTCAGCCTTTGTTCACTTAAAGTCTTCTCATTTTTGGCAATTTCCATCAGTTTCCTTTTTACTTCTGCTGAAATTACAGGACAATCACGGTAAATATTTTCTTTATTTATTTTTATTTCCAAAAGTTTAACAAGAAGTAATTGTCTTTTTTTTAATATATCATCAATCATTATTTGCTCTTTTTTAAATATTTCTTTTACTGATTCTAACTCAGATTCTTGTTCTTTTAGATTCTTTAATTTTTTTTCAATCTCTTTGTCTTTTTCAGGTACATACATTGGAGACAACATATTTTCTTTCAAATCATTTTTAAAGATAATTCCATTATTAATATATTTTTCATTTAATTCTCCATATACATTATTTAAATTAACTACAACTGGTTTTTTTATAGTGGCTGACCAATCCCTTCCACCTTTACCTTTACACCACAATTTGATTTGGTCTTTTGTTTCTTCTTTGTCAAGTAGAG
>Ga0172362_10001040_pt1 | contig 23499 bp, 22 predicted proteins | sample LakKivs1_kivu2a2_FD_114534 | JGI IMG/M metagenome (GOLD analysis project Ga0172362, IMG submission 114534) | Sediment microbial communities from Lake Kivu, Rwanda - Sediment s1_kivu2a2 | ecosystem: Environmental > Aquatic > Freshwater > Lake > Sediment | place: Rwanda: Western Province, Lake... | reverse complement strand
TAACATAAAAATACGTAAAATATAAGGAAAGGAGGTGAATTGCGATGAAAGCGACAAGATGCTGGGGCTTCGGGCCTAGAAAAAGTAAAAGTGGTTTTACCCTTATTGAGTTATTGATCGTTATGGTCATACTGGCGATTCTGGCCGGAGTCGTTGTCATGGCTGTGGGCGGCGTCTTCGGAACGGCAAGGAAGTCAGCGTACAACTCTGTAAGAGATGATGTGCAGAACGCTGTGGGAGCATATTCCTCCGAACACCAGGGAAGCTTTGGCCTCCCATTGATTAACACATCTAACACGGCTGGCGAGTACTACCTTACCACAACCAACAACTGCACCGCCGCCAATCCGTGCTACGCTCTCAATATGAGCGCTCTGATGCAGGGTCAGGTCGGAGGCAGCTTGCGCAAGGTCCCCGATGGATGCCGCTTGGCCAACTGCATGGGCTCAAGTGCCCTCGGATGCACTGACAACAACCACTATGTATGGTACATACACACGGACGGCAATGTCTTCACCACATGCATCACACCTGCGGGCGGCACTGCTTGTTCCGTCCAGGCCGGCACCGGTGCACTACTGGCCAACGACAGCGGTTATGCAGGAGCATGGCCATAGGATCATCTCAAAACAGATAAGGCCTGAGTAAACCCAAATAACAAAAAAGCGCTCCGAGAGTTCGGAGCGCTTTTTTTATCTTTATTCCTAATTGACATATATATATCAGCGCTGTAGTATAATCATAGTGGTCATTTATATAAACCCTGTAGGGTCCTACTAAATGCTCGCAAAAGTACTGAGCGGCGCGGTGATCGGCCTTCAAGGAGCCATCGTTGAGGTGGAAGTTGATATTTCCCCCGGGCTGCCGGCCTTCAACATCGTCGGCCTGCCGGATACCGCAGTTCAAGAGGCCAAAGAAAGGGTCCGGGCTGCGATAAAGAACAGCGGGCTGATATTCCCTACCAAACGGATAACTGTTAACCTTGCCCCCGCCGACATGAAAAAGGAGGGGCCTTCCTATGACCTGCCCATAGCCGTAGGCATATTAATATGCTCAAGCCAGTTAAAAGACGATGTAAACAAAATGGTATTCCTCGGAGAGCTCTCTCTTGATGGCAGCTTAAGACATACGCATGGTATTTTACCCATGGCGGCTTTAGCCATAGAACGCGGCCTGCACTCGGTCTATGTTCCGGCTATAGACGCAAGTGAAGCCTCGTTAGTCGATGAAGCAAAAATATTGCCAGTAACTTCACTGTCTGAACTGGTAAAACACCTAAATAACGAAGTGTGCATACCTTACTTCAAACCCGATATCGAAGTGAAAAAGACATCTTTCATTCCCGAAATAGACTTCGCTGACGTAAAAGGACAAGAACATGTAAAAAGAGGGCTTGAAGTGGCTGCGGCCGGTGGTCACAATCTCCTGATGAATGGACCGCCTGGCAGTGGTAAGACGCTTCTGGCTCGTTCCCTTCCATCAATATTGCCAAGGATGAGTCGATCGGAGGCTCTAGAGGTAACAAAAATCTACAGTGTCAGCGGACTACTTCCCTCCGATACGCCATTGATGACGCATCGGCCTTACCGCGCCCCGCATTATACTATCTCTAACGCCGGCCTTGTGGGAGGAGGACGCTGGCCAAGACCCGGCGAAATCAGCCTTAGCCACCGGGGAGTACTTTTCCTCGATGAGTTGCCTGAATTCGGACACAACGTACTGGAGGTGTTACGACAGCCGCTGGAAGACAAAATTGTGATTATCAGCCGGGCCCAAGGGAGCGTCACCTTCCCAGCGAATTTCATGCTGCTTGCCGCTATGAACCCATGCCCATGCGGCTATTTTGGCGATCCGATTAAGGAATGTACCTGCTCACCCAGCTCGATTGTAAAATATCAGAAACGCATTAGCGGGCCACTTCTGGACAGGATAGACATGTTTTTTCAAGTACCACGCATCGAATACGAAAAGCTCGCTGATGAGCACAAAGCCGAAACATCAGAGATAGTACGATCGAGGGTTGAGGCAGCCCGCGATATTCAACGGATGAGGTTCGCCGGTACCACCATTCACTGTAACGCCGAGATGTCCCCCTCTCAAGTCAAAGAGTTTTGCCACATCGAATCCGAATCGCAACAGCTTTTAAAAACAGCTATGAAGCAGCTAGCATTATCAGCGCGGGCTTTTCATCGTGTTCTCAAGCTAGCTCGCACTATTGCCGATCTGGCAAATGAACCAAATATTCACATAATTCATCTCGCCGAGGCACTGCAATATAGGCCAAGAAGCATGTAATATAAAAAGATTTAGGCATGGCATTTCTAAAAACCGTGGTATCAAGTAAAAATAATACACCGCCAACAGAGTTGGCGGTGTATTGCTTTTCTAACTAATCTTGAAATACTAACTACTTCATCTGATTCAAAGCGGCAGCGATCGATACGGATATGATGATAATCGTCAACACGATCACCACGAACTGCCAAGAAGTGAGGAAGCTCTTTAACACCTGTTTGGCTGTCTCAATCATACGTGCATGTGCTTCTTCCTCGGCTTTTTCAATCATCTCCTTAGCTTTTTTCATTATCTCAGCCGCCTGTGCTTCCGTGGCTCTGACCGCAGCTTCCGCCTTGGCTCTAGCCTCAGCTGCAGCCCTCTCAGCTCTTCCTACTATCCCCTCAGTCTTCTTGATCGCCTCAGCTACAGCAGCCTCAGCTGCCCTTATTGCCTCTTCTGTTTTGCGTCTGGCCTCAGCTGCGACCTCCTCTGCCTTCAGTGTCATAGCCTCAGCTTTCCGCAACGCCTCTGACACTGCGCCCTCGATGGCCTTCACAGCTTCCTCGGTCTTGGCCTTGACCTCCGCTGCCAGTTTGGCCAGGGCTTCCAAATACGCATGCATAGCTCGGGTGGCGGCACTGATAGCTTTGTCTCCCGCAGCGCTAGCAAGGTCGGATGCAGCACGGGCTTTCTCCGCTGTTTTCATACCAGTAGCGGAAGCTTCCTTAGCCTGCCTGCCGGCATCAGCAACCTTCTCAGCCAGCGTGCCGGATAGCGCAGAAGCAGCCCTTAAAGCCTCATCGCCAGCAAGCTCCGCAAAATCAGATTTTCTATCCAGTTCCTCAGCTATGAATAAGGTCTCTGCCGATGCCTTCTTTGCCACGGCACCAGCCTCCTGTGCTTTCTCAATATTATCCAGAGTAGGACTCTTAGTTACAACATCCGCAGCAGCTTCTGCCGCTTTGGCTGCTTCCTTCGCCTGCTTTATCGCCTCGTTCGCAGCCTTGATAGCCACATCCACAGCTTCAGCCGCAGTGTAGGCCCTTTCCTGGGCCCTGAGACCAGCTTCTTCAGCTTGCTCTGCCGTTTCCTCTGAAATCTTCCTGGCTATTTCGGCTACCTCAGCAGCTTTCGCTTCGATCTCTTCCTGTCTGCGAGCAATCTCAGCAGCTATTGCCTCAGCCCTCTTAGCTGCCTTCTCGGCGACTTCAGCTGCCTTCCTAAGAGCCTCAGCAATGGCCCGATTCGCAGCCTCGATAGCCTTGTCTCCAGCTAGGCTTGCTGCCTCAGCAGCCTGAAGAGCCTTCTCCACAAGTTTAAGTGCCGCGGCCGCAGCGTTCTTTGCCTGCTTGCCAGCCTCAGCAACCCTCTCCCCCAGAACACCGGTTAACATAGCAGCAGCCTTCAGCGCCTCATCACCCGCTAGCTGTGCGAAATCAGCCTTCCTAGCCAACTCCTCAGCAGCAGCCATCGTCAAGGCCGCCTCCCTCTTCGCTTGGGCACCAGCCCTGCCTGCTAGTTCGATATTATCTATAGTTGGATTCGCGGCTACTTGGCTAGCTGCTGCCTCGGCAGCTTTAGCAGCCTCCTTGGCCCTTTTAATCGCTTCCTGTGCAGCTTTCATGGCTGCTTCCAGAGCCTCTGTAGCAGCATAGGCCCTTTCCTGAGCCCTGAGACCTTCCTCCTCGGCTCTGGCAGCCAGTTCCTCCGCCGCTGTACTGGTAAGACCAGCTACTTCAACAGCCTTAGCTTCAATTTCTTCGCCTTTGCGAGCAGCTGCCTCTGCCGCTTTCTTAGCCTCTGCAGCAGCCCTGGCAGCCCTCTCGGCTTCCTCCTGCGCTGCCCTCAATGCAGCCTCGGCAATTTTCTTAGCCTCATCAGAGGAAAGGCCGGCTTCCTTGGCTCTCTCTATTGCTTCCCGTGCAGCTTCTTCAGCTCTTTTTGCTGCGGCCTGGACATCCTGCCCGGTAGCCTTGGCCTCGGCAGCCTGAAGACCTGCTTCGGTCGCAGCCTGTATGGCGGCCTCCGCAGCCTTGCCTGCCTCTTTAGCTGCCTGTTCCGACCGGCGCAGAGCATTAGCTATATCCCAGATGTTTTCATCTATCTCATCCAGAATGGCAGGAAGTGTTTTAGTCGCTATTTTAAAAGTACCTTTTCGAGCTACTTCCTTCTCGACATCAGTCTGCTGTTTCTTCTCTTCCTCTGGATTGCCTTCCTGTTTCTTAGCCATCTTCGTCTCCTCATTTAAATCACAACATATTATAACTACTTCTTAAAATAATGCAAATGTCCCAGCACCGACACCGGGACTGGGACCATAACCGAATAACTTACTATAATGACACTCTTTCGAGTCTAAATACATCCCACCACAACTCCGCACCCTGATCTAAACACGGTTATTATATACGATTTATACACTAACAACAAATGTTCTCTATCGAGGCAGATTGGAAATTTATAACACATGCCTCAATACTTGTCAAGTATAACACTTTCGCGCCGCATTGACACACTATATATGCTTAAACTAAAATCACGTCTAAGGTGAGAATAGTGAATGTCAATGAAATTCGAGAAGCATATCTTAAATTCTTTGAGGAGAAGGAGCATCAGCGCATAGCAAGCTCATCTCTGGTTCCAAAATCAGACCCGACCCTTCTGCTGACATCAGCGGGGATGGTGCAGTTCAAGAGATACTTCACCGGTGAGGCAATACCTCCAAAACCACGTTTGACCTCATGTCAGAAATGCTTCCGCGTGACCGATATAGATGATGTAGGTGATGCTAGACACCTAACATTCTTCGAGATGCTGGGGAACTTCAGCATCGGCGATTACTTCAAGAAAGAGGCCATCGCCTGGGCCTGGGAGTTCGTCACAGACCGGCTGAAGATGCCGCCCGAACGGTTGTGGGTCACCATTTACAAAGATGATGAAGAGACATTTCAATATTGGCAGGATATAGGTTTCCCGAAAGAGAAGATCAAGCGCTTCGGGGCAAAGGAGAACTTCTGGGGCCCCGCCGGCGACAGCGGGCCATGCGGGCCATGCAGCGAGATACACTACGATTTCGGCAGGGAGGTCGGCTGCGACAAGCCGGATTGCGGCCCAAACTGCGAGTGTGGCCGCTTCGTGGAGATGTGGAACCTGGTCTTCACGCAGTACGACCAGCATAAGGACGGCAGCCGCACGCCGCTGCCTAAACCAAACATCGATACCGGCATGGGGCTGGAGCGCACCGCAGCCATCATGCAGGGCGTGACCACGGTGTACAAGACCGATGCCTTCAAGCCGATGATCGAGTACATCAGCAAACTGGCAAACGTACGCTACGGCGGGAATGAGGAGAACGACAGGTTCATACGCATTCTTGCCGACCATTCGCGCGCGATAACGTTCCTCATCGGCGACGGAGTAATACCGTCAAACGAGGGCCGCGGCTACGTGCTGCGCCGGGTGTTGCGCCGCGCCGCGCTCTTCGGCAGAAATCTAGGATTAAAAGAATTGTTCTTATCTAATCTGGCAACCGAGGTCATTAAGCGTATGAGCGCCGTGTATCCCGAGCTCAAGCGCGAGCAGAAGTTCATCTTAAACACCATCGAGGCCGAGGAATCGCGCTTCCGCGAGACGCTCAATATAGGACTAAACCTGCTGGACCAGATAATCGATGATGCAAAGAAGTCAGACAAGAAGACTATCAGCGGTGAGGACATCTTTAAACTGTACGATACATACGGCTTCCCTTCCGACGTAACCAAAGAGGTCGCGGCTGAACACGGTTTGAAAGTAGACATGGAAGGCTTCGACCGCGAGATGGACAAGCAAAGAGAAAAAGCGCGCTCTACGCATAAGTTCAAGGTGGAGGATAAGGCCGCAGCCAGTATATATACTAAAGAGAACCTGCCTGAGGTAGGTTTTGTCGGCGATGACTGCACCAAGCTGAAACACCGAAGCGATATTTTAATGATGACGCATAAAGGCGCAAAGACGGCGAAACTGTCGCAGGGCGACGAGGGCGAGATCGTGCTGCACGAGACGCCGTTCTACGGCGAGATGGGCGGACAGGTCGGCGATGTCGGCGAGATACTGGGCCCGCACGGCCGCTTCGTCGTAGAGGACACCTATCACATAGGACATGAGCTGACCATACATCGCGGCAAAATGGCGGAGGGATACATACCCGCCGAGGAGATCGTAGTGGCCAAGGTGGACGAGGAGCGCCGCCGCGACATCGCGCGCAATCACACAGCGACACATCTGCTGCAGGCAGCCCTACGCCAGGTGCTAGGTGAGCACATACGACAGTCCGGTTCGCTGGTAGCGCCGGACTATTTCCGTTTTGACTTCACGCATCAGAAGGCCCTAACCAAGGACGAGCTGACAAAAGTACAGCACATCGTTAACGACTACATACGCCGCAACTACAAAGTGATGGCGATGACCATGCGCTATAAAGAGGCCATCGATATCGGGGCATTGGCCTTCTTCGACGAGAAGTACGCTGACGAGGTACGCGTTATGCAGGTCGGCAAGCCTTCGATATCCACCGAGCTGTGCGGCGGCACCCATGTCTCCGCCACCGGCGAGATCGGTCTTATGTGCATCACAGCGGAGAGCAGCATCGGGGCCGGCGTGCGCCGCATTGAGGCCGTCACCGGCAGGGGAGCCGAGAGATACATCGAGGACAAGCAGACGCTGATAGACGAGATAGCGGAGGCTCTCAAGGCCAAGCCTGCCGACGTCATCAGCCGCATATCAGCCCTGCAGAAAGAGATAGAGACCACCCGCAAGAAGGCCTCGAGCGCGGAACATCAATCGCTCAAGAGCGACGCTGCCTCGCTAGCCGATAAGATCACCGAAGTGAACGGGGTACGCGTGCTGGTTGCAAGGGTCGCCGCGCTGGACATGGACGCGCTGCGCAGGATGGGCGACCTGATCAAAGAGCAGGCGGGCAGCGTACTGCTGGTGCTGGCAGCGGAGTTCAACGACCAGGCCAACTTCATAGCTATGGCAACCCCGGATCTCGTAGCAAAAGGACTGAACGCAGGCCATATCATTAAACATATCACTCAGGCCATCGACGGGCGCGGCGGCGGCAGGGCGGAAACTGGGCAGGGCGGGAGCAAGGACGCCGCAAGAATCGATGAGGCATTGAAAATGGTGAGGGAATTGGTGGCAAAGCATGGCGATCATCGGGCTTGATGTCGGCGATAAACACATCGGAATCGCCATGGCCGTCGGAACTGTTGCTGTCCCCATAGCTGTAATCGAGAGGACAGGAGAAGAGACGGACATGAAGCAGATCGCAGCGCTGACCCGAGATTACGAGACTGAACTGGTTGTAATCGGGCTGCCGCGCTCCATGGACGGCACCACGGGACCTCAGGCCGAACTGGTCATCGATTTCGCAAAGTCGCTCTCAGATTATATTGATATTCCTATAGACATGTGCGATGAACGTCTCACCACTGTGACAGCAGAGCGACTGCTCCGTGAAAGCGGCGCCAAACGCAAGCAGCGCAAAGCAAACATCGATGCGCTGGCTGCTACCGTTATCTTACAGGCTTATCTCGACGGAAAAAATCGATGACAAAATATGTCGGAATAATCGGTCATCCTGTAGGACACTCCGTGTCGCCGCAGATGCAGCAGGCCGCTTTAGACCACTACAAGCTGGATATCAGATACGAGATGTGGGAAACGCCTCCGGATAAGCTGGCCTCATTCATGGAGCGATTGCGCCAGCCGGGTTATCTGGGTGCCAACATAACAGTGCCTCATAAAGCAACCATGCTACAACTTGTCGATGAGACGGAAGCTCTGGCTTACGAGGTGGGCGCGGTTAATACGGTTGTCAACCGAGAGGGACGGCTGTACGGCTACAATACGGACGCATGCGGCTTTCTGAAAGCCTTGAACAAAGATGGCGGCTTCGACCCAGCTGGGAGGGACGCGGTAATCCTTGGAGCGGGGGGGGTGGCACGCGCTGCCACATTCGCGCTTGCTAAGGCCGGTATTAAATCACTGACCATAACTGATATCGATATAGATAGAGCATACAGGCTCAAGGACGATATCAGACGCAGCCTGGCACGAACTCAGGGAAAACCGCCGCGAAGCTGCTACGATGCAAAAGACATCACGTGGGTAGACTCTCTAACATATAAGTTGTGGCCTATACCAGACATAGAAGTAGTTCCACCTGGTGACCCTCGTTTCAAAAGCGCCGTATCCAACTGCGACCTGATAGTCAACTGCACGCCTATAGGAATGAAGCATAGCGCTTCCGAGAATAAATCACCGCTGGACACTGACTTAATCCCGTGCAAAGCATTTGTTTACGATGTGGTGTATAATCCTCTGGTAACAAAACTGCTTGCCGATGCCAGAAGAGCAGGAGCCAGTACTCTGAACGGACTACCAATGCTGGTTTATCAGGGAGCGATAGCATTCGAGCTGTGGACAGGCAGAGAGGCTCCAGTTAACATAATGTTTGATGCGGCAGAGAAAGCTCTATGAAGTGAGGGGAAGAGATGAAGACTGATTTAGTATATAGGCGCTGCGGATATTGCAAGGGCAGGAAAAGGGTAAGAAAGTCAGAATACGGTATCAGTACCGTAGGCTGTCCTATATGCAAGGCAACAGGCGTGGTGAACATTCCTGAAGCCTATACCGTGTGCGGCACATGTGACGGCACAGGGAGAACGCCATCAGGTTACGCCAATAACAAAACTTCTCTGTGCAGAGTATGTGACGGCAAGGGCTGGACCAAGCCAGATTAAAGTGGGAAGGAAACGCAATGTTCCGTTATTTAACCGCGGGAGAGTCACACGGTAAAGGTCTGATAGCAATCATCGACGGCATGGTGGCAGGCCTGCCTCTCAATGAGGACTACATTGCCCGCGACATGGCGCGGCGGCAGGGAGGTTATGGCCGCGGCGGACGCATGCAAATAGAACAAGACCGCTCCGAGATTATCTCAGGGGTGCGCTACGGCCTGACAATTGGCAGCCCCATCTCTCTCCTAATAGAGAATCGCGACTGGCATAACTGGAAAGAGGCCATGTCCGTTGCTCCTGCAACGAAGAAGGCCGAGCTAGTCACACGCCTGCGACCAGGTCATGCTGACCTGGCAGGGACGAAGAAATACGGGCTGGACGATGTGCGCCCGGTACTCGAGCGAGCCAGTGCCCGCGAGACAGCGGCGCGCGTGGCAGTAGGCGCAGTGGCGCGGCGCTTCCTGGCAGAGTTCAGCATTGGCATTAAGAGCCATACATTAGCCATAGGGGACGCAAGGATCGACGATATTAAAATCGAGAAAATAGACTGGGCTCGGGTCGAGAAATCACCGGTGCGCTGCACAAGCGCCAAAGCGGAAAAAACTATGATTACTTCGATCGACTCAGCCAAGGTAGCTGGCGACAGCGTAGGCGGCAGATTCCAGGTAATCGCCACCGGAGTGCCCATCGGACTGGGCAGCCATGTGCAGTGGGACCGCCGCATCGACGGCAGGATCGCCCAGGCTATGATGAGCATCCCCGCCGTGAAGGAAGTGGAAGTCGGTGACAGCTCAGCGATTGCAGGACTCAAAGGCTCTTTGACACACGATATAATCAAATACGATAAACCTACAAATAAGTGGAGTCACGCTACGAACCACGCCGGAGGAATAGAGGGCGGAATAACGAACGGCGAACCCGTTGTAGTGAAAGCGTTTGTAAAGCCGATACCCACGCTGGCGAGACCGCTTCCCTCGATCGATCTCAAAACGGGCAAAGGCGTTGAGGCGCATATCGAACGCAGCGATGTGTGCGTGGTACCGGCAGCTGGCGTAATAGGCGAAGCCATGCTGGCTATGGTGCTGGCCGACGCCATGCTGGAGAAGTTCGGCGGCGACCATCTAAAAGAAACAATTCGCAACTACAAGAGCTACCTCAAAACGATTTAAGGCAGCTGGATGAATAAAGATAACCTGATCATAATAGGTTTTTCCTTTACCGGGAAATCAGTAGTAGGGGAAAAGGTTGCCCGCAAACTAGGTTGGGAGTTCATAGACAGCGACCACGCCATAGCGGATGCTGTAGGCAAACCGATCCCCGATATATTCGCCGAAAAAGGGGAAGCGCACTTCAGAGCCCTGGAGAGGGAAATGCTGCAGCAAGCATGCAGCGGCAAACGCAGGGTAATAGTCACCGGAGGCGGCGCCATCGTCGACCCACGCAACCGCGAGCTCTTCGCACGATCAGGAATCGTAATATGCCTCGAAGCGCAGCTTAATACAATTTACAAGCGCCTTCTAGAATCGACCCAGATGACAGACACGGTGCCCCGGCCGCTCCTGAATGCGCCCGATCCCCTGGCTCGCATCCTACAGCTCAAGGCATCGCGCCAGTCCTACTACGCCACAGCTGATCGAGCCGTTTACACCGATAACCTTACGGTCGATCAGACCGTAAAGAGAGTGATTAGTGAATTTGAACAGGTAAAAGCGCAGAGGAAAGATACAGCCGAACAAACAATACCATTCGTCGTGAGTACGGCCACGGAGAGCTATCCGATTTTCATAGGCTGGGGGCTGCTGGAGAGCCTGGGACGGAGGATGAGTCAGTGCGGACTGAGAGACTCGGCCTTAATTATCAGCGACGATAATGTCTTCCCTCTGCACGGCGAAAAAGCTATCGCATCGCTCAAGGATGCGGGATTCAAAACAGAATCGTATATTGTGCCGGCGGGGGAATCGACAAAGACCATCGATACAGCGATCAAGATTTACGACTGGCTGGTGAAACAACGCACCGAGCGCAGGCACTCCATTGTGGCGCTTGGTGGTGGCATGGTTGGCGATCTTGCCGGCTTCGTTGCGGCGACCTTCCTGCGCGGCCTGCCTCTCGTCCACGTTCCGACCTCGCTCATCGCCATGACCGACTCATCGATAGGCGGCAAGGTCGCAGTTAATCATCCGAAAGCTAAAAATCTCATCGGCTCCTTCTACCAGCCGCGGCTGGTGCTTGCTGATGTCAGCATGTTGAAAACGCTGCCAAGGCGCGAACTCATCTCCGGCTGGGCCGAGGTCATAAAGCACGCAATGATCCTGGATGCCGATTTCCTTGAGCTGCTCGAGCAAAACGCTGACGACTTATCGAAACTTAAACCGGCGGTAATCGCTGAGGCTATCAGGCGCAGCGCCTACATTAAATCGACTATAGTGAGCGAGGATGAGAAGGAGCAGCGCAAACGCATGGTGCTGAACTACGGCCACACCATCGGGCACGGCCTGGAGACGGCCACCGGCTATGACAGGCTGCTTCACGGGGAGGCGGTAGCGGTTGGCATGACGGGGGCGGCCATGCTCAGCGAAAAGCTCGGGCTGATACCGCACAAGGTCGTGGTGCGACAGGAGAAATTGCTCGAACGCTTCGGTCTGCCAACGTCATGCGCCGATGTCAGCCTCGATTCGATACTCAAAGCTATGGCGCTCGATAAAAAGGTGAAGGAGAAGGCCATCCAGTGGGTGCTGCTCCAGAGCATCGGCAAGACGGTCTTCCGCGACGACGTGCAGCAAAAAGATGTATTGGAAGTGATTAAGAAGTGTATTGGATGAATATACTATGAGTGCGTCGACCCACCACCTCACTATAAATACTCTTATAAGTGAACCGATAAATGAGCGCTAAATCTGATAAGAAGACCTCGTCACGAAAAAGTATCGCACTTGGTGTACTAACATTATTCGTAGTTTTGTCAACGATAGCCGGGTTCGCTGCAGGTTTCGCCAGCAGTAATAAATCCACATCAACTGAAGTCACACCTACATCCACCTCCACGCCGACTGCTACCCCCACAGTCGGGCAATGACACTCGGTTTTTGCATCTTGCACTACCATGATATTTTCAGTTAGTATGTGAAAGTCTAATCCGAGATAAGAGGCCCAAACCGACTTATGGTCAGCTGCAACATAGACGATGGAAAACAGCCATCCTCCCGATGGAGCAGAGGGATATTCCCATACATACGCGTGCTCAAGCCGCGCGAGACGATGCTTCTGACATTCATCGGGCTGTGCGCCGGCCTAGTGGCTGGTAAAAGCGTTGAGCACTTCGAGACGGGAAGAATCCTTTTAGTGACTTTGGCATTGCTGCTGGGCAATGGAGGCACAAACGGCCTGACCAACTACATCGACCGCGATCTGGACGCCAGGCTGGAGCGTGTCAGACACCGCCCCCTGCCATCAAAGGAGATAGACCCCCCACAGAAGATGTTGCCCTGGGCCATCAGCCTGGTAATTGCTGGACTGATAATCGCATGGTTCCTGCACTGGATGTGCTTCACCTTCGCCGCTGTCGGCGTCGTCGTCGCTACAACTTTCCGGAAGAGGGTGACCTGCGTATTCCCGCAGGGCGCGCTGGCCGGCTGCGCGCCGGTGTTCATCGGATATGTGGCTATAAGCAAGAGCGTAGACCTGACGCTGCTGTTCCTATGTCTGCTTATCACCATATGGATACCGCTGCATGTATGGAGCCTGATGATCTCGCACCGCGACGATTACCGGCAGGCGGGCATCACCTACTTCCCGCTGTCGCTCGAAGTCAAAGATTCGGTGAAGATGCTGCCGGCACTGGCGATACTGCTCGTGGCGCTCTCGCTGGCGCTATACTACGTCGGACATTTCGATTGGCTATACCTTGCGATATCATGTTTCATGGGTATACTCACGATACTGTCGACATCGCGCCTGATATACAGAAAACTCTCCAGCGACTCATGGAAGGTGTATAAACTGACCGCATTCCCGTATCTCGGGATACTCTTCCTGGCAATGATCCTGGATAAATGGCTATTGTAGGCAAAAGATGGATTTCAATCTCTGCGAACATCACAGGATGATTCAAACCTCGGCCAGAAATTTCGCCGATAAATCCGTGCGGCCTGTGGCCGCTGAGATTGATATAAAGTGCGAGTTCCCCTTCGATATGGTTACGCAAATGGGAGGGATGGGATATTTCGGCCTGCAGTATCCGGCCAAATACGGCGGCAGCGATGCCGGCTACATGGGACTGGTTCTTGTAGCAGAGGAGCTCTCGCGCGCCTCGATGCTCGCCGGAGCCATAATGGGAGTGATGAGCCTGACCGGCGAAGCCCTGCTGCGGCACGGCAGCGAGAAGCAGAAACAGGAGTTCCTCAAGCCGATGGCCAGCGGCGACGTGCTGGCATCGTTCGCCTTTACCGAGACCGCCACTGGCTCCGATCCGGCTGCTATAGAAACGAAGGCCAGGCTCAAAGGCGATGATTATTTAATCACGGGACAGAAGCAGTTCGTGGCGATGGCGGTCGCGGCCAAGATAATACTGGTATTCCCTAAAGATGAGACAGGCAAGGTCAGCGCTTTCATAGTCGATACCTCAGCCAAAGGATACGAGATGCGCCACCCCTGCGCCACCATGGGCGCGCGCGGACTGTGCCCCTCGGTCATCTATCTCGATGAGGTGCATGTGCCTAGTAGGAACCTCGTCGGCAGGAAGTCCGACGGCTATAACATAATGCTGGAGTCAATGAGCGTGGGCAAGCTGGTCGCGGCTGCAGAAGCCGTCGGCGTAGCCCAGGAGGCGCTCGATCTCTCGGCCTCATATGCCAGGGAACGAACCGCAAATGGAAAACCGATCGGTGACCTGCTCTCGATAAAGTGGCTCCTCGCCGAGATGTACTCGCGCATCGAGGCGTCGCGGCTGCTGACATATGAAACAGCCGCGCTCCGCGACGAAGGCAAAAGCATCATGAAAGAATCGGCGACGGCCAAGCTGTTCTGCTCGCAGTCGGCGGTGGAGGTCACACGCATGGCTATGCAGGTGCACGGCGCCTACGGCTACATGTGTGATATGCCCATCGAGCGCCTGTACCGCGATGCGAAGCTGACCGAGATCTACGAAGGCGTATCCGAAATACAGCGGGTAATCATCGCCAATAACCTGCTGAAAGAGCAAGGGTGAGCTTCAAAGTAACCAACCGTTGCGCCGATACCTCAGCGCGCGCCGGTATACTATCCACCGCGCACGGAGAGGTGCCGACCCCGGCCTTCGCGCCGGTGGCCACACAGGCTTCGGTCAAAGCCCTCAATTCGGAGACAGTATCCGACCTGGGTGCTAAAATCATCCTGTCGAACACCTATCATTTATATCTGCGCCCCGGAATCGATGTCATTGAGAAGTTCGGCGGCCTGCACAAATTCATGAACTGGCCGGGCCCTATCCTCACTGACAGCGGAGGCTACCAGGTGTTCAGCCTGTCGCACCTGCGCAAGGTCAACGACGAAGGCGTCAAATTCCGCTCGCACCTGGACGGCAGCGAACATTTCATAACGCCGGAGCTGGCGATACGCTATCAGGAGTCGATCGGAGCCGACATCATCATGGCATTCGATGAGTGCCCGCCGTACACGGAAAAACGCGGTGAAATAGAGGAGGCAGTAAATCGGACTAGCCTCTGGGCGGAACGATGTCTGAAGACAAAAAAAAGAGCGGATCAGGCCATCTACGGCATCGTCCAGGGGGGCGGATTCGCCGATCTTCGACGACTTTCCGCAGAGGCCATAACCTCGATAGGCTTCGACGGCTACGCCATCGGCGGGCTGAGCCTGGGCGAGCCCAAGGATATAACGAACAGGATGCTGCAGGAGACCGTCCGGCTCCTCCCCGGCGACAAAGTGCGCTACCTGATGGGGGTTGGCTCGCCTGAAGACCTGCTGAGCGGCATCGCTCACGGCATAGACCTGTTCGACTGCGCCCTGCCGACTCGCATCGCCAGGAACGGAGGCTTCTTCACTAATCATGGGCGCATGATTATACGCAATTCGAAGTATAAAGACCTGAACGCCCCTCTTGATGAAGGCTGTGACTGCTACACCTGCCGCAACTTCTCCGCCGCCTACCTGCACCACCTGTTCAACTGCAAGGAGCTGCTGGCCTACAGCCTGTCCACGATACACAACCTGCATTTCATCTTGAAGCTGGTAGCCGACGCACGCCAGAGCATCATCGACGGGAGGTTCAAGGAGTTCAAAGAGGCGTTCCTTACAACATACGAGCCGACCGATGAAGAGGTGCGCCTGTCGCAGATGGAGAAGGGCAGGGCGCGGCAGAGGGCCAAGTTCAGCGCGAGCCCGTCACGATGCGATGAGGATGAGAGTATATGTTGAACTGGCCGCCGCGTACGAACCCCACCAGCGTAACGCCGTAGTCTAGGGCCTCCTTAACAGCCATCGTCGTCGGCGCGGCGATGGTAACCACTATCGGAATGCCTGCCGTCACTATCTTTTTCATCGCCGATATCGTCTGGCGGCATGAGGTCACGATAACGCAGTCCGACATCTCGTATCGGTTCCTGAAAGCAATGCCGATGGCCTTGTCGATAGCGCAGTGCCTGCTGATATCCTCGACGAAGAACATGATATCGCCGTGAACTATGCCGACGATGTGCGTGCCGCCGGTCTTTGCGTGCAGCGGGCAGCTTTTATTCAGCTCCTCGGCCCAGCTTAGTATCTGGAAATCCGCAACCTGCAGATCGGAGCCGATGACAGTCGGCTTGCGAGCCTTCGACTTGCGTTTGCGCGACACCGATATAACATTATCCTCGACCTCGATATCGACATCGGACGGAGAAGCGATGCCTTCATCGAACAGATAGCCCAGCGCCAGCTCCTCGAGGTGTTCGGCCAGACCGGTCAAACGCCGGTGCATCCTGCCGTCGATCTTGATGACGACCTCGGTCTCACGGATTACGCAGTCCGACTTGGGTACTTTCTGCCCGTCGAGGACCTTCAGTATCTTCAGCTTATCGCAATGTTGCATCACCCTCACCCCGACCCTCTCCCATGCGGAGGGAGAGGGAACTGTAAACACAACTGCCGATGATTATATACCATCGGCAGTTCTCACACCAAATATTCAGTTATATGATATCTAGTTCTTGCTGACCGCGCCGTTAAGGAACTTCACAATATCGGCCGAGGGGGTTCCAGGACCGAACACTGCATCGACACCGATCTTCTTCAGGGCGGGGATATCCTCCTCAGGTATGATGCCGCCAGCTACTACGACGACCTTAAGCCCCTTCTGCTTCAGTTTATCTATAACGGTGGGGAAAACCTCAAGGTGCGCCCCGGAAAGGATGCTGAGCCCCACGACATCTACGTCTTCCTGAAGGGCGGATTCGGCTATCATATCAGGCGTCTGGCGCAGGCCGCTGTAGATGACCTCCATGCCGGCGTCGCGCAGGGCGCGAACCACGAACTTGGCGCCGCGGTCGTGGCCGTCCAGGCCTGGCTTCGCAACTAGAACTTTTATCGTTTTCGCCATATAGATCACCTTTCCTTACTTTATCTTCTGCACCAGCTCCAGGAGCACGCCCCTGGTCGCCTTGGGGTGTATGAAAGCTATCATCCCGGCCATGCCCTTGCGCGGTTTCTTGTCGATGAGCGCCACACCCTTGGCCTCGAGCGCTGCGAGCTCTTTTTCGAGATTCTCGACCTCGAACGCTATGTGATGTATGCCCTCGCCCTTGGTCTCTACGAACTTGGCTATTCCCGTATCCGGCTTCACCGGCTGAACGAATTCGATGTGCACGCCGCCGATATTGACCGCGGCCGCCTTCACGCCCTGGTCCGGTATCTCCTCCTCGTGTTCGCTCTTTACCCCGAAGACATCGCCCCAGACCTTCAGGACTTCGTCGATGCTCTTCACCGCTATCGCTATATGATCAATCTTCCTAAGCATTTATCCCTCCTATAATCTATCGATCTGTCTCGACTAAAACGCGGAGAACTCGCGCTGCTCGCCGAAGACGCCGCGCAGCACATCGCATATCTCGCCGATGGTGGCATAAGCGGCCGTGCATTCGACTATGGCCGGCATGGTGTTGTCCGTGCCCTTGGCCACATTCTTCAGGTTCTCGAGAGCCTTCTTCGTTGCCGCGTTGTCCCTCTCCTTCTTGACCTTCTGCAGTTTCGCCACCTGCTTCTTGGCTACAGCAGGATCGACGCGGAGGAGAGGCAGCTTGGCGTAGGTCGACTGGAACTTGTTGACGCCGACCACGACCCTCTCCCCACTCTCCACCGACTTCTGATAGCGGTAGGCGCTGTCGCTGATCTCGCGCTGCTGGAAGCCCTGCTCAATAGCATGGAGCGCGCCGCCCATCTTATCTATCTTGGCGATATATTCCTTGGCCTCGGATTCGATGGTATCCGTCAGTTTCTCGATATAGTACGAGCCGGCCAGCGGGTCGATGGTGTCGGCCACGCCGTTCTCGTATCCCAGTATCTGCTGCGTGCGCAGCGCTATGGTCACCGCGTCCTGGCTCGGGGTGGCATAGGCCTCGTCGCGCGAGTTGGTGTGCAGCGACTGCGTTCCGCCTAGCACCGCGGCCAGCGCCTGCATCGTTGTCCTGATGATATTGTTATCAGGCTGCTGCGCCGTGAGCGTGGAGCCGCCCGTCTGTGTATGGAAGCGCATCATGCAGGAGCGCACGTCCTTGGCCTTGAAGCGCTCCTTCATGATGGTGGCCCAGAGCCTGCGCGCGGCGCGGAACTTGGCCACTTCCTCGAACAGGTTGTTATGTGATGCAAAGAAGAACGAGAGCCTTCCCGCGAACGCATCCACATCCATGCCTGCATCGATGGCCGCCTGCACATAAGCGATGCCGTCTGCCAGGGTGAACGCCACCTCCTGCGACGCCGTCGAGCCGGCCTCCCTGATGTGGTAGCCGCTGATGCTTATCGTGTTCCACTTGGGAACGTTCTGTCCGCAATATTTGAATATGTCAGTGATGATGCGCATCGATGGACGCGGCGGGAAGATGTAAGTGCCGCGAGCTATGTATTCCTTAAGAACATCGTTCTGGATGGTGCCGTCCAGCTTGGACGAATCTACGCCCTGCTTCTTGGCCAGCGTCACGTACATGGCCAGCAGCACGGCGGCCGAGGAGTTGATGGTCATGGAGACGCTGACCTTGTCCAGCGGTATCTCCTTGAACAGTATCTCCATATCGGCCAGGCTGTCTATGGCCACTCCAACCTTCCCGACCTCGCCCTGAGCCAGCTGGTGATCCGAATCGTAGCCGATCTGTGTCGGCAGATCGAATGCTATGCTCAGGCCTGTCTGGCCCTGCTGCAGCAGGTAGCGGTAGCGCTTGTTGGACTCCTCGGCATCGGCGAAGCCGGCATACTGCCTCATTGTCCATAGCCTGCCGCGGTACATAGTGGGCTGAACACCCCTTGTAAACGGAAACTCGCCTGGATAGCCTACTTTTTCGTCATAGTTCCATCCGGCGAGGTCATCTGGGGCGTACAGCGCTTCTATCTCGGTCCCCGAAGTATACTCGAATTTCTTCTGTCTTTCGGGATTCTTCTGAAGGACCTTGTCGAGCGTTGTGCTCTTCCATTCCTTCTTGCTTTTGCTTGGCATGTTACCTCCATTCAAGGTGATAAAAAAAGCGGCTGTCAACCGCATCTGAGTTTATCGTATTTTGCGGTCTTGTGTCAATGTCGCAATCGTAATTTACGCCTTCCGGCGACGGAAAAAAGAAGTAGAGATTTGCCATCGCTCTTCCGATTTTCGCCCTCATCCTTACCCTCTCCTTGCAGAGGGAAAGGGATTACAAACCCCACCCTTTTACAGCTGCGGCGCGCAAGATTATTTGTATGTGCACGGCACTCCGTCCGTGCACATACATTTAGGGTCGCTAAGTGCTGTACACGTACCTTAAGTCTTCTCGCGATCTTAGGTCGACACATTACTGCAGCCTTCGAAGAGGTTAGCTACTCACAGAGGTGCAGGAGACTCATCTCCTGCCGGGGATTTGGGGGTGTCCCCCAAAATTAAGTCCCCCAACGTATGGGGGACTACAGGGGGTTCGGAGAGAGAGGGCATATGCAATATGCCCCTACATTCGTTTGATAAATACAATGCGACTAATTATAATGTTTCCATGTCTGCGAAGGACAAGGACAACATCGAGCGCATCGTCTCGGGCAAGGCCGAGGAAGAGGACCTGCCCATCGACTACACCCTGCGCCCGAAACGGCTCTCCGAGTTCATCGGACAGGACAAGGTAAAAGACAACCTCAAGATAGCCATAGACGCCGCGCAGGGCAGGGCAGAGCCCCTCGATCATATACTTCTTTACGGCCCTCCGGGCCTGGGCAAAACAACGCTGGCCAACATCATCGCCGCCGAGATGCGCGTAAATATACGCACAACGTCCGGCCCGGCCGTCGAGCGCCCCGGCGACATAGCCGCCATACTCACCGGATTGAAAGAGGGCGACGTCCTTTTTATCGACGAGATACACCGCTTGAACCGCATCGTGGAAGAGAAGCTGTATCCCGCCATGGAGGACTACGCAATTGACATAATCGTTGGCAAGGGTCCGGGCGCGCGCAACATACGACTGAACCTGCCGCGTTTCACCCTGATAGGAGCGACGACACGTTTCGCCATGCTCAGCGCCCCTATGCGCGACCGCTTCGGTTCCGTGTACCGCCTCGATTTTTACGATGAGAATTCCATAGCGGCGATCATCAAGCGAGCCACGAAAATATTGAAGGTGAAAGCAGAGGAGGGCGGCATAAAGGAGATAGCCAGCCGCTCCCGTGGCACGCCGCGCGTGGCCAATCGATTGTTACGCCGCGTGCGCGACTACGCCCAGGTCAAGGGCGACGGCACGATAACAAAGAAGCTGGCTCTCGAAGCGCTGGCCCGTCTTGAGATCGACAACCTGGGGCTGGACGACCTGGACCACCGCGTGCTGCGCACCATCATAGAGAAGTACAGCGGCGGGCCGGTCGGGCTCGATACAATAGCCGCGTCGATAAGCGAGGAAGCCGACACCATCATGGACGTCTACGAGCCGTACCTGCTGCAGCTGGGCTTCCTGGACCGCACCCCCCGCGGCAGGGTGGCCACCCCCCATGCCTACGAGCACCTGGGGATACCATACAATAAAAAGGACAAGCCCCCTCAGCTCGGGCTATTCGATAAATAGAGCTGCATGCTGCACTGTTATTCTGCGCTGGAGGCGAAGAATCTCATAATAACTATAGGTATCTCCCGAAACCGTGATATATAAATCATGAGAATAGAACTCAGTAACGATCTCAAGATCAAAATCGCGACCATCCTCATGGTTCTGATGTTCTTTTCACTATGGGAAGTAGGAGCCTGGTTAACTTTCGTCTGGATGCTCCTAGGTCTCTTCTTCCCCGTAGCCCTATTTTTTAAGCCAGACAAATGGCTATGGAGTTTTTGTGTTGTCATATTGCTCGCGCATGCATTATATCTACCATTCGGATTGTCGGATATTCCTATACGTTATGTATGCGGCTGCCCGAGCGGCCCCGACTGGGAATATGTAGCGCGCAACAGCATCACTCTAATCCTCTGCATCCCGGCTCTGGTGCTACTATTGCCTGCCGGCAAACCCCTGTTTCAATCAGCAAAGGTATTTAAATACTACAGTGTACTGATCTTCTTAATAATGATGACGATTCTTTTAGTAATCATGCCTATATTAGTACTAATTAGCGGCAGCAATTATAGCCGGAGGGCTCCTTACACTTATGAGCAAGACGAGATACAGGAAGCTGTCAGTCAGTACCAGCAAAGCCACTCAGGTGCACTGCCTATCATACAGGGAGCAAATGTCAGCATTAATGAATCGAGCTATTCCGTCATTGACTTGTGCCAGTTATTCTATATTCCGAACCAGCCTGAGTGGAAACATCTTATACCATACGGTGTCTATTCCACTCCCGGCCCCGGCAATGACAACTGCGACGGACCCGACGCCTGCTGCGGCTGCTGCGTCACCAGCCACTACATCTGGGCAGTAGACGTCAACGGCAGCGTGCTCTCGACATGCGTCAACACCGACAGCAATGGCGGGGGCTGCGCCAACGTCAGCCAAGACGGCTACCAGGGTGTCTGGCCATGAGATATCATGTTAAGGGGTTTAAGAGGTTCAATTAAATGAAAAATATCCTCCTCCACACCTGCTGCGGCCCCTGCGCCACCTACTGCGTCAACCGCCTCCGTGCCGAAAATTTCGAGGTCAGCGGTTTCTGGTACAACCCCAATGTTCACCCCTTCACGGAGCATAAATTACGATTGGAAGCGGCCCTAACCTTATCACAAAAAATGGCTTTTCCGCTGATAAAAGACGACGGATACGACATGATAAACTACCTCCGCGCCGTGGCCGGAAAAGAGGGCGACCGCTGCCGCCACTGTTTTAAAATGCGCATGGATAAAACAGTACAGGTCGCAAAAGAAAAAGGCTTCGATGCCTTCACCACGACCCTGTTCATAAGCCCTTACCAGAAGCATGAACTGCTCAAGGAGATATGCGAAGCAGCATCGAAGGAATACGGCGTCGACTTCCACTACGAAGATTTCCGCCCCGGCTTCCGCGAGAGCCACAACCTTTCGCACGATATGAACCTGTACCACCAGAAATACTGCGGCTGCATCTACAGCGAGTGGGAGCGCTTCGGCAAGGTCAACATCGAGAAGATGATGGGAAAATAGAAAATGAATCGCGTCGGATTCCTGCGTTTTGACATATCCACGAAATTCCTCATACTCGCCAACCTCGTAACGATTATCGTCGCTGCAGCCCTGCACTGGAGCGTGATAGATGTCATGTGGGTCTACTGGACCCAGAGCGTGATCATCGGCTCCATCACCATCTTCAGAATACTGCTCATGAAGCATATCTTTGCCGCCGGTTTCTTCCTGGTCCATTACGGGATGTTCCACCTGGGGTACTTTTTTTTCCTTTACTACTTCAATGACTTTAACGAGCAGTCTACAGCCGCGGTACCGGTAGCCGGCATCGTCGTATGCAGTCTTATATTCCTGGTGAACCATATATTTTCCTCCTGGCACAACTGGAAGAGAGATATGATCAGAAAACCGGACCCGGGAAGGATGATGCTCATTCCATATATACGCATCATCCCCATGCATCTGACGATAATACTAGGCAGCGAGTATGCGACATCAACGAAAACGCTGGCCCTCTTCCTCGTCTTGAAGACTATCGTAGATGTCATCATGCACATGGTGGAGCACAGAGGGAAACGGCAGGAAGAAGAAACTGGCACATCACAGTAAAGGGAAGGACACCAGACAGAGTGAATATCTTGAAGCTGGAAAGCAAGTTGAAAGTGAATCAGGGCAGAATCGGGCGTTTCGATATATCAACGACAGCCCTGATACTTGCCAACCTCGTCACAATGCTCTTCGCCGTCGCACAGAACTGGAGTGTAACGGACGTTATGTGGGTCTACTGGTCACAGAGCGTGATCATTGGTTTATTCACCTACCGCAGGATAATGGACCTCAGGCATTTCACTACAAAAGGCATGAAGGTCAACAACGCCCCGGTGGAGCCGACCGAGGCGGCAAAGCGGGAGACGGCGCACTTCTTTCTGGTTCACTACGGCTTCTTCCACCTGGTATACTTTGTGTTCCTGTGGACACTGATGACGCCCGTTTCGGTCTTCTCGGCCGTCGGCATGGCCGCATGCGCGCTGAGTTTCCTCATCAACCACTGGTTCTCTTATAAGCGGAATAAAGAATCTGACATGAACAGGACCATGAACCTGGGAACCATTTTCATGACGCCGTATCTGCGCATCATCCCGATGCACCTGACCATAATCATCGGCGGCATATTCATGGTATCGGAGGAAACGAGCGTACTTGCGTTACTGCTGTTCCTCGTACTGAAAACGTTCGCGGACGTCATCATGCATATCGTAGACCATAGGATCGGACGACGGTGAATACCGGGAGATTCCATTTTTAAACGAGGGCTATATGAAAAATATCAATCTGATAGGACAAATCGCGACAAAAGGCTCTGACAAAGAGGCCATCGCAGAGGAGATCGCCGGCGATCCCGCACAAATCGAAGAAGTCATCGAGGGCTTGAACAGTAAGAAAGCGTCGATAAAATTCGGCTGCGGCAAGGTGCTGCGCATCCTCAGCGAGAAAAATCCCAAGGCCCTCTATCCTCACATCGGAACATTCATAAAGCTGCTGGATAGCGATAACAACATCATGAAGTGGGAGGGGATACACGTCATCGGCAATCTGGCTCGCGTCGACAAAGATAAGAAGATAGACGTCATACTCAACAAATATCTGAAGCCGATCGATGGGCCGGTG